>Ga0307514_10005354_pt1 | contig 11497 bp, 12 predicted proteins | sample 16_EM_MG_FD_203088 | JGI IMG/M metagenome (GOLD analysis project Ga0307514, IMG submission 203088) | Populus trichocarpa ectomycorrhiza microbial communities from riparian zone in the Pacific Northwest, United States - 16_EM | ecosystem: Host-associated > Plants > Roots > Unclassified | place... | reverse complement strand
TCCGGGGTCGGCTCGGTCGTGGGCATCATGGCGATGTCCGGGATGCGCGTTGCAGGCTAGTCTCGACGTGGCCAGAAGGAGGCTCTCATGACCGACACTCCCGCCTCCTCGGCGGTACCCGCCGCGTGGTACCCGGATCCCTACGGCGCCCCACTCAACCGGTGGTGGGACGGCACGAGTTGGACAGATCACACCCAGGCCCGCGTCGCCGAGGCGGAGCTGCTGCCAGCGGTGGTCGAGCCGGTCGAGCCGAGCTACCTGCAGGAGTTCAATCCAGAGCGGCCAGCGGGGTGGTACCCGCACCCGACGCTCATGGGCCAGCAGCGCTGGTGGAACGGCGATGACTGGACAGAGCACGTCTCCGCTCCGGTGTACGAGGCCCAGACCGCGGGCGCGTGGCCATCCGCCACCGACGCCTCCCCCAGCACCTGGCAGATCTGGGCAAACGTTGCGCTGTACGCCGTGATATTCATCGTGAGCGCTGTCTATCTGTATGTGATGCTGTCAACCCCGTCGTTCCTCTTCGGATCCGAGACCGAGCTGCTGGCGAGTTACCTCGGCCTAGCGGTCGTCGGTCTCCTCGCGTGGCTTGGCTCAGGGTGGCTCGCCTACTCTGACGTCAAGGAGCTCGCGGCACGGGGCATTTCCCGGCCGTTCCACTGGGCGTACACCTTCATCCCCTCGTACGGCCCCACGATCTATATCATCGGTCGTTCCGTCGTGGCGAGACGTCGTACCGGCCGCGGCATCGCACCCATGTGGTGGCACATCGCAACCTACATCGTCGGCACCCTGCTGCAGATCCTCGCCGTCGTTCTGGCGTTCGCCCCGATGTTCGGGGCCCACTAGAAACGTCCGGGGCTAGCGGCTCATCGTCCAGGCGCGGCGCTTGATGAGCACGTGACCGCGCTTGGTCGAGAGGCGGGTCCACGGGCCTGTCTCGTATATCGGCACATCCTCCTCGCCGTCGCTGAGGAACCCGAGCGTGAGGGCGGCGAAACCGGCACCCGCTGGAACATACTCAAGGCCGCGGATGGGGCGGCCCCAGACCTCGCTGCGAACGCGGTGCACGATAGCCTCGCCCGTGCCATCCGGGATGGCGGTCGCCACCTCGTGGATGCCCTCGCGGGCAACCGCCTCGAGCGAGGATGACGTGACAGTCTCCAGCGCCGTCCAGCCTCCGCGGGGCGGCGAGATCGCCGCCCAGGTCACGGAGTTCACCTGCATGGGGATAGCGACCGTGACGGGAGCCGTGGCGTCCGGCGTCGCGTTCTCCGCGCTGTCAATGCGGCGCAGCAGCGAGCCCAGCGGCACGACGACGTCGAACTGCTCGCGCTGGGGCAGCGCGAAGGTGCGAAGGCCGAGCACCGTCGGGCTCTCGTCGAGCAGGCCAGCCGGATACAGCACCGCGGCGTAGACCGCGAGAACGCCGCCGCCCGCGATGAGGCGCACCGAGCCATCCTCGACGCGGCCAGCGCGACCGAGATAGGTTCGCAGGTCGCCGAGCGCGAGGGAGTCCTGAAGGGTGAAGGCGTCGGTCATCGGTTCTAAACTACAGGGCATGAGCGACCCTCTGGCCGGGCTGATGGCCTCCCTCACCCTGACCGACACGGGCGCTCGCACCAGCGAGCACATCTTCACCGGGCCGAGCCAGTGGAATCCCGGCGGCCGCGTCTTCGGCGGGCAGGTGCTCGCCCAGTCCCTCGTCGCGGCGCAGCGCACCATCCTCGACGATCGATTCGTGCACTCCATGCACGGGTACTTCCTTCGCCCTGGCGACGTGTCCCTCCCGATCACGTTCAGCGTCGACAGCATCCACGACGGGCGCTCCTTCTCCACCCGGAGAACCCAGGCGTACCAGAACGGCGTGCCCATCCTGTCGATGATCGCCTCCTTCCAAGACGAGGATGAGGGCCTCGAGCACCAGACCGACATGCCGGGCGGCATACCCGATCCAGAGAGCCTTCCGAGTGCCTCTGAGGTGCTCGCAACGGTAGACCACCCGGTGGCCAGCTTCTGGGCGACGCAGCGCGCCTTCGACATCCGGCACGTCACGACCCCCATCTACGTGACCGTCGACGGGGACAGGGTCGCCCACCAGGCAGTGTGGCTCAAGGCCATCGGCGCCTTGCCCGACGACCCCGCCCTGCACCGTGCCGCCCTCGTCTACGCGAGCGACTACTCCCTGCTCGAGCCCATTCTGCGCGCGCACGGTGTGGCGTGGAGCACTCCAGGGCTCAAGGCGGCCTCCCTCGACCACGCCATGTGGTGGCATCGCTTCGGGCGCGTCGACGAGTGGCTGCTCTACGTACAGGAGTCGCCCAACGCGCGCGGCGGCCGCGGTCTCTCCCTCGGACGCATCTACTCCCGTGATGGTGCGCTGCTCGCGAGTGTCGCCCAGGAGGGCATGGTCAGGGTTCCGCGATGACCCGCCTCGACCGATCGGCGTTCGAGCTCGAGTTCGACGGAGAACTCGAGTCGAGCTGGTTGCCCTACTACCTCCCGCAGTGGGCAAGCAGGCACGCCGCGGCCGCCCGGGTGTCCTTCGACCCGCTCGAACTGCGAATCGACGACGACCAGCTTCCCTGGTCGCCCGAGTACAACGATGGGCTGCGGGTCTCCAACCTGCAGACCGGGGTCTACTCGGGAGAGGTCGGGTCGTCGATCGGCCAGCACCAGTTTCGCGACGGTCTCGTCGTGCACGAGTTCCAGCCGGCGGAGCGCATCTACACGCCGCGGTACGGGCTCGTCGATGCCCACGTGAAGGCGCATCCCGATCCCAATGTCATGGTCGCCCTGTGGCTCATCGGCTTCGAGAGCGATCCAGCCGAGTCAGGCGAGCTCTGCGTGTTCGAGATCTTCGGGCGCGAGCTGGATGCTGACCACGGCGTCGTCGGCCTCGGCATCCACCCCTTCGGAGACCCCGATCTCACCGACGACTTCGTCAAGCTCGAGGTTGACGGCGACCTCACCCAATGGCATACCTACTCGGCCGAATGGTCGCCAGGAATGTCACGCTTCTACATCGACGACGAGCTCGTGCGCGAGATCGCCCAAGCTCCCGCCTATCCGATGCAGCTCATGCTCAACATCTACGAGTTCGAGCCCGGCGGCGAGTACCCCAAGCGCTTCCCCGTCGGGGAGATTCGCGGGTACCGGGCGCGCTAGCCCCGCTTGGTGAACGCGACGGGCTCCTCGACGTAGGGGGCCCAGATCTCGCGCAACTCGTCGGTGATGCGCTGCGGGCGCCCCGTCGCGGCGGTGACCATCACCAGCGTGGTCGCTGCCTTCGTGAACAGGATGCGCGGGCTCACTCCCACGGGCGAGTACAGCTCGTAGCAGATCTCGAGGCTCGCTCCCCCGATGCGACCGATCCACATCTCGATGTCGATCGGCGCCCGCATGTAGGGAATCGGCGCGAGGTACTCGATCTCCTGACGCGCGATGAGGCTGATGACCTCGGCCCCCGGTCGCGCGTCGAGCACGGCGGTCGCCGCACCCTCACCGCCCTCATCCGGTCGCCAGAAGGCCTGGATGCGAGCCTCCTCGAGCAGGCGGAGCATCTCGGCGTTGTTCACGTGCGCGTACGCGTCGAAGTCGCTCCACCGCAGTGGAATGGGAACGTGGATGCGGGTCATCAGTCCCGCGTCAGCTTGCGGTAGGCGCTGCGGTGCGGCTTCGCCGCATCCGGTCCGAGTCGCTCGATCTTGTTCTCCTCGTACGACTCGAAGTTTCCCTCGAACCAATACCAGTTGGACGGGTCGTCAGCGGTTCCCTCGTAGGCGAGGATGTGCGTCGCGATGCGGTCGAGGAACCACCGATCGTGGGTGATGACCACAGCGCAGCCGGGAAACTCGAGCAGCGCGTTCTCGAGCGAGCTCAGTGTCTCGACGTCGAGGTCGTTGGTGGGCTCATCGAGGAGCAGCAGGTTGCCGCCCTGCTTGAGGGTAAGCGCGAGGTTCAGGCGGTTGCGCTCGCCACCGGAGAGCACGCCGGCCTTCTTCTGCTGGTCTGGTCCCTTGAAGCCGAACTGCGACACGTAGCCTCGCGACGGGATCTCGGTCTTGCCGACCTGGATGAAGTCCTGCCCGTCAGAGACGACCTCCCACAGCGTCTTCTGCGGGTCGATGCCGCCGCGGTCCTGGTCGACGTAGGAGATGTTGACCGTCTCGCCGATCTTCAGCTCGCCGGCGTCCATCGGCTCGATGCCGGTGATGGTCTTGAACAGCGTGGTCTTGCCGACGCCGTTGGGGCCGATGATGCCGACGATTCCGTTGCGCGGGAGGATGAAGGAGAGGTCGTTGATGAGAACGCGCTCGCCAAAGCCCTTTTTGAGCTTCTTGGCCTCCAGAACCTGGGCACCGAGTCGCGGTCCGACGGGAATGACGAGCTCCTCGAAATCGAGAACGCGGGTCTTCTCCGCCTCGTTGACCATCTCCTCGTAGCGGGCGAGACGCGCCTTCGACTTGACCTGCCGGCCCTTCGCGTTGGATCGCACCCACTCGAGTTCGGAGCTGAGGCGCTTGGCGAGCTTGGCGTCCTTCTTGCCCTGCACCTCGAGGCGCTGAGCCTTCTTCTCGAGGTAGGTGGAGTAGTTGCCCTCGTAGGGGTAGAGGTGGCCGCGGTCAACCTCGGCGATCCACTCGGCCACGTGGTCGAGGAAGTACCGGTCGTGGGTGACGGCGAGCACGGCGCCCGCGTACTTGGCGAGGTGCTGCTCGAGCCACAGCACCGACTCGGCGTCAAGGTGGTTGGTTGGCTCGTCGAGCAGCAGGAGGTCAGGCTTCTGCAGCAGCAGCTTGGTCAGCGCGACGCGGCGCTTCTCACCACCGGAGAGGTTCTTGACGCTGTAGTCACCCGGCGGGGTGCGGAGCGCGTCCATCGCCTGCTCGAGCTGGGAGTCGAGGTCCCATGCGTCGGCGGCGTCGATCTCCTCCTGCAGGGTGCCCATCTCGGCGAGCAGGGCGTCGAAGTCGGCGTCGGGCTCTGCCATCTCCATGCCGATCGCGGAGTGGCGGTCGACCTTGTCCTTGATCTCGCGTACGCCGTCCTGGACGTTCTCGAGCACTGTCTTGTTCTCGTCGAGCTCTGGTTCCTGCATGAGGATGCCGACCGAGTACCCGGGGCTCAGTCTCGCTTCGCCGTTGCTCGGGGTGTCGAGTCCGGCCATGATCTTGAGGATTGTCGACTTGCCGGCGCCGTTGGGGCCAACGACGCCGATCTTGGCGCCAGGGAAGAAGGACATGGTGACGTCGTCGAGGATCAGCTTGTCGCCGACCGACTTGCGGGCGCGCACCATGGAGTAAATGAATTCGGCCATTGTGCAATTCTACCGAGTGCTTCAGATGGCCCTGACGCTGTTGTTGCGTGCCTCATGGGTCAGCTCGACGAGGCCAAGCTTCTCGAGCAGTGGCGGAAGGTACATGCCGAATCGACCGCGATAGCCCGACCGAAGGCCGTACCAGCCCCCCACTGGATTGGCTTCATCGCGCCCGAAGGCCTCGACGGAGCCCGCGGCGGCGCTCTTCGACTCGTCGGCCGCTCCCAGGGGAACCCAGTCGCCCTGCTCCTTCAGCCAGGCATAGAGGTCGTCAACCGCGCGGGCTCGGTACTGCAGCCTCGTCGAGCCGACCTGGCAGACGAGCACCGGCTCGTCGCCGGAGTCGTCGCGGTACATCGTGTACGCCGACGACCCTGGAGCGGTCACGAGCTCCCACGGGTCGTCCGTGGTTCCTGCAGCCATCGTGGCCTCCGCTCGTTACCAGTTGATGGCCCGAGTCTTGCCTGCCAGGCAGGTGTTCGTCGAGAGCACGGGCAGAACTGCGCTGTGGTAGCCGACGTTTCCCGACTGGCCCACGATGCAGTCCTCGCCGAGACGCACCGAGAACTGGATGCTGTCGGCGTCGAGCCCGATCGCCGTCGTGTCTGGCGTCAGCTCCATCGTCGCCTTGTCGAAGCCAGCCGCTGCGAGTGCGTCGATGACGGTTCGCCCGTCGGGATCGGCGTTTCTCGTGAGCACTTCCGCCATGGCAGCGTCGAAACGCTCCTGCTCTGCGGCCGCACCCGTGGTCCGCGGCGTTGGCGACGATGACGGGGACGGTGATCCAGAGGGAGCGGGGGCGGGACTCTGTGCACCGCTCGGCGCCGGGGGCTGCGGCTGCGCCACGCATCCGGTCAGACCAGCGAGCACAAGGATCGAGACGAACGCCCCCATCACAAGCCGCATAGCCGTCTGCCTCCCTGCGGCAGTCACCGCTACGCCAAAGTCTACGGTCCGCCGAACGGGGGGCCGGCCTAGAAGGGCACCGGCACCGGCTCGGGGTCGGCCAGCTCATCCGCGCCGGTCTCGCCGCCGCTCGGGCCGTCGGAGCCCGGCCCTTCTGCCGGAGGGAACTCGTCGGGAGCGCCCGAGTCGGCAGACACGGTCGCCGTCGTTGAGACACTGCGGATGAACGCCGACGAGCCCCAGAGCAGGTCGTGGCCGAGCGAGTCGGCGTCGATCTCGATCGTGGTTCCGCTGCGCTCGCCGTTCTCCCAGTCGCGGATCTTGAGCCGGCCGACGACGACGACGCGGTCGCCCTTCTTGACCGAGGCCGCTGCGTTGATTGCGAGTTGACGGAATCCGGTGATGGTGTACCAGTTGGTCTCGCCGTCGATCCAGCGCTCCTGGCTTCGATCGAAGCGCCGCTGGCTGGATGCAAGCCGGAACGAGGTGATCGGCAGCCCCTCGCTCGTGACGAGGTGGCGGGGTGTCGTCGCGACGAGACCCGTGAGGGTGATGGTGTCAGGCATGACTGCTCCTTGCTGGTGAGGTACTGCTGCTGAATGAACGGTGGACAGAGGTCGGATGCCCCAGCTCGGCACTCGTGCCGGGAAGCCGAGCCGGGGCTGCCACCAGTGTGCGAGTGCGGCCGACGCGGCGCTCGCCCGGGGCGCTGGATGCGGACAACTGCCGCAGGATGCCGACTGGTAGCGAGAGGCTCGGCCTTCGCAAAGCGCACGCCGTCGACGCCGACTGCTGCGTTCAGCGTCTGCCGCAGATTATGTTGAGCCAATGGCTAGGGTGACGGCACGCTCCGTGCTCGGAGGACGGTGGGCGGCCAGCCCTGCCCTCTGGCTCGTGCTGTTCGGCCCGGCGAGTCTCCTCGTCGTCATGCAGGACACGGTGACGCCATTCCGCTACTGGTGGGCTCTCCCGCTGTCTGCTCTCGCCCAGCACGTCGTTGGCGGGCTGGTCATCGTGGGGCTCGTGTTCATCCTCCACCAGTTCGTTCGCGAGATTCCGGCTGTGGTCATCGTTGCCACCTTCGTCATCGGGGGGATCCTGCGAGGGCTCGTCAGCGGGTGGTTCGTCGACACGGCCTCCTACGCTGAGCCGGAGTACTGGTCACGAGTGCTGTTCTGGGCCGTCGCCTCTGGCGTGTGGCTGCCGCTGTCGGTGTACACCGCCTCGCAGCTCGACCTGCATGCCTCGCTCATGTCGTCGGTGATCACGCTCCGCATGGACATCGAGGTCGAGCACGCCGAGGCGGACATCTCGGAGCGAGAGCGGGAGGGCAGGCTCATGTCGGCGGTTGCTACGGCCATCGCACCCGTCATCGTCGAGATTCGGCAGAGTCTCGTCAGCGCGCTCTCCGAGAGCAGGCGGCCGTTGGCGACCATCAGCGACAAGATCGAGTCGGTCGTCGACAACGTCCTCGACATCATCGTCCACGAGCCCATCGGCGCCGCGCCGCGCACGCGAGCTCCCCGCCGTCTGCTCGCGCCGCTCAGCGCCGCCCTCAACTTCGACAGCAGCAGGCCCGTGTTCGCGTCCGCGCTCGTGTGTGGCGCTGCCGCCGCGCTGCTCGTTCCCGACTCGCTTCGCTTCGGCGGTACGAAGGAGGCGATTGACACGGCACTCTCGCTCGCCGTGGCCGGAGTGGTCACCGCGCTGCTCCTCGTTTTCCTGCACCGAATGTCGAAGCGGGAATCGGTACGGATGTGGCATGTCGCCCTGGTGCTCGTGATCGCCGCTGTCGCATCCGTTGCCACCTTCCTGCTCACGTGCGACTACCCGCTGTACGCCAACGACGTGTCGCGGATCTTCACGATTCCCGCGGCGCTCATCACGTCGTCGGTGGTGGTGTCGACCGCCGTCGGCCTCAGCTTCGCCAACCTCGACGTGCTGCCGGAGCAGGCGAGCCTCGCAGAGGAGCTCGCCGATCTGCGTGCACGCGCGACCGCTCGCGAGGAGGCCACCCGCGAGCAGTTCACCAGCCTGATGCACGGCCCTGTGCTCGGGCGCCTCTCCGCGTGCGTCATGGCGCTCAACTTCCACGCTGCCGGTGGCGGCGGAACCGCCGAGTCGCGCGCGCAGGTGGCGGAGCAGGTTCTCGCCCACCTCGACCTCGTGGCGGCCGACCTCGAGGACATGACAGCTCCGCGTGAGTTCCGCTAGCCCTCGCGCTCGATGGTTGCCCGGACGTACCATGAGGAATGGTCCCCCTGACAGGCGACACAACCCGAACACTGGTGGTCGACGATGACGAACTGGTGCGAACGGTGCTGCGCACCGCCCTGGAGCGGCTCGGCCATGTCGTCGCGGAAGCCGGCGACGGCGAAGCCGCGATCCGCGCGACCGGCACGGACGTGTTCGACCTCGTGATCATCGACTCCCGCATGCCTGGACTGTCCCTCGGCGAGACCCTCGAGGGAATCCGGGCGGCACTCGACCCGCACCACCCAGGAGTCCTCGTCATCAGCGGCGCTCCCGTCGCCGTCGAGGTGCTCGAAGAGCATGGCGCGGCGTACCTCGCCAAACCGGTCGACCTACGCGAGTTCCTTTCAGCCGTGCGGCTAGCGGTGGCATCGTGAGCGACCAGGCAGACAGCCGCAGAATCCGGGTGGTGGTGGCCGATGACGACCCGTTCACCCTCTCGATGGTCTCCGACGGGCTGCGCTCGCTCGGCTACGAGGTTCTCACTGCGGCGACCGCCGAGATGGCGGGTGCTCTCGTGGCGGAGGAAGACCCTCACGCCCTCGTGACCGACCTCAACTTCGGCAAGCGCGAGACCGGTGCGTCGCTGCTGCGGCGCGTTCACGAGGCGCACCCGTGGGTCGCTCTCGTCATCCTCACCTCCCACCACTCCCCTCAACTCGCCGTCGAGGATCCCGAGCACATTCCCGGTGGGGTCGTCTACCTCGTCAAGTCGCAGCTCAAGCGTGTCGACGACATCGGCGCCGCGGTGCAGCAGGCGCTGGCCGGCACGACGAGTGGACCCCAGATCGACGCGTCCGGCACGCTCGTGGTCAGCGCGGCCCAGGCGGAGGTGCTCCGCATGCTCGCCTCGGGAGCCAGCACGAAGGCGATCGCCGACCGCCGGGCAACCACAGTTCGCGCGGCCGAGGCAATGATCAACCGTCTGTACGCCGCCCTCGGACTCGACGACGACGCCCTCAGCACCCCGCGCGTCGCAGCTATCGAGCTGTGGCAGCAGGGCAGGATCACCGTGAGGTAGACGGCATGTTCGAATACCGAACATTGGCAGTCGCAACCGTTTGCATCGCCGCACCGCAGAGACGAGGATCATGAGTGCTAAGTGTCTCTCGGATGCGTTTTCAACATCCGGTCCGATGAACTTGCCTGGGTTCGGGGCCCAGAAATCGCTCGCCGTGCATTCGGGTTGCACGGCGAGCGATTTCTTCTTTAACCGACCTGCCGGAGCATCCAGATGAACCACCTCGACCCGGCCGTCTTCGACCTCGCCCTTCGCGTCGTCTGGGAGCAGCACCCCGACGCACTGTTCATCTGCGCTCTCGACGGCCGAATCCTCGAGGCGAACGACGCGCTGCTCGAGCGGGTCGGATACTCGCGTGCCGAACTGCTCGAGCTCGGCGTCATTCCCGTTGTGATGGAGAACACAGAGGAATTCAAGGCCGCCGAGTACGACGCCGCCGTTGCGGGCGAGCGGCGTCGCAACCGCATGACAGGGTTGAGCTCCGGCGGCGAGACCTTCCGGGTGGAGGTCATCACCGTGCCATTGGAGGTCGACGGAACGGTGGTCGCCGTTCTCGGCATCGCCCGGGACGTGGAGGCGCTCGAGGGCGCCCAGGAGGCACGCCGCGCGATCGAGGAGCGGTTCGAGGCAACCCTCAACTCCATCAGCGACGGCATCTACTTTCTCGACAGCGACTTTCGCTTCATCTACGTAAACCCGCGCGGCGAGGAGATCAGCCGTCGCTCCCGAGACGATCTCTTCGGCAAGTCGCTGTGGGAGGAGTTCCCGCTCATGCGGGGCTCGGAGTTCGGCATCGGCTACCTCACGGCGATGGAGAAGCAGGAGAAGGTCGTCGTGCGCGAGCGCTACGAGCCGTTCTCCGTCGCCCTCGAGGCGACCGTCTATCCCTCGTCGAACGGCATAGCGATCTATGTCAAGGACGTCACCGAGGAGGAGGCGGCGCGGGGACGAATCATCGAGCGCGACAAGCGCATCGCCTCCCAGGCGGCCCTGCTCGACAAGACCAGCGATGCGATGGTGGTGCGCGGTCTCGACCACGTGATCCAGTACTGGAATCGCGGCGCAGAGGCGATGTACGGGTGGACCGCAGAGGAGGCTGTCGGCCAGTCGATTCGCGACCTGCTGTACTCCAAGCCCGACGCCTTCGATGTGGCTACCGGCACCGTTGTGGACCTCGGAGAGTGGAGCGGGGACATCGACCAGGTGTCGAAGGATGGCCGGATGATCGTCTCGTCGTGCCGGTGGTCACTCGTGCTCGACGACAACGGTGAGCCGGAGGCGATCTTCGCTGTCAACAGCGACGTGACAGAGCGACGTCGCGACGACGAGATCGCATCGCGTGAGCAGCGGATGAAGAGCCTCGGCACCCTTGCCGGCGGCATCGCCCACGACCTCAACAACGTGCTCACCCCTCTGCTCATGTCGGTGCAGCTGCTCGCGATCGACGAGGTCGACCCATCGCGGCTGCAGACGCTCGGCGTGATCGAGACGTCGGTCAAGCGCGGCGCGGAGATGATCAAGCAGGTGCTGAGCTTTGCGCGCGGAGTCGACGGTCGTCGCATTCCCGTGCACCTCGCGCGACTCGTCGACGACACCCTCGCGTTCTGCCACGAGACGCTGCCGCCGGCGATCACGGTGACGTCAGACGTGGATCCGGGAATCGACACGATCGGCGACCCGACCCAGCTGCTGCAGGTGCTCATCAACCTCGTCACCAATGCGCGCGACGTGATGCCCGATGGCGGCGGCATCCACATCTCCGTCGCCTGGGAGGACGGGGCTCCGGGCCCTCATCGTCGAGCGGTCGTCGCCGTGACGGATACCGGGCCAGGAGTCGCCCCCGAGGTCGCGCGGCACATGTTCGAGCCGTTCTTCACGACAAAGGATGTCGGCGTCGGCACCGGGCTCGGTCTCGCCATCTGCGCCGCGATCGTTCGCAGCCACGGCGGCGAGATGCGCGCAGCCAGCGACACCGGGGGTGGGGCGCGCTTCGAGAT
>Ga0307514_10005353_pt1 | contig 11498 bp, 13 predicted proteins | sample 16_EM_MG_FD_203088 | JGI IMG/M metagenome (GOLD analysis project Ga0307514, IMG submission 203088) | Populus trichocarpa ectomycorrhiza microbial communities from riparian zone in the Pacific Northwest, United States - 16_EM | ecosystem: Host-associated > Plants > Roots > Unclassified | place... | reverse complement strand
CCGCAACAGGGTAGGGAGTGCAACACTATGGCGACGTGATCGCCGTGCTTGCGCATCATGTTGGACATTGGCAACCCCGAGGCTTCTGAATTCATTGAACGGGCGGTGAATCCACCTAATTGACGTAACGTAAGCACATGCAAAGGATTTGTTTACACCTGTCGATCTTTGGCGTTGACTCCCACTGGGGTCTGGAACGCACGTAGTTGCGCCCTTCCCCCTTCAAATTTGTGACAACCCCCCCATGGGAAGCCTCAGCGGTAAGGGTCGCCTTTGTTCCCTGGCGTGACGCTTGACGAGTGGCATCCCGCAGGTGTCAACGGTGATGATTGAGAGGGGTGAAATAGCGAGAAGGTGTTCGGAAGGTATTTCGAAACCGCTTAAGCTGTATTCGCTACCCCACGTGCTTACGACGCAGAGGCATCGTAACTGAAACCACGGGGAACTCACTATGCCGAAGCATAAGTACGCGCCCGGCAGGGGTGGCCGCCGTTGACGACGGAGGGAAGTAGGGTTCTGTGATCTCAAGGAGGGAAGGCCCTGCGTGGAACTTACCAAAGGCGTTCCATGCCGATTCACGGCGTTCGGGGGATTCCCCAGTGGGCCTGTGTGGGATACCAACCTTGGAACTTTGCCCATGCTAGGCAAAGCTTCTCCTGTGCTGTTACGAAATCTGGTCTGACGGGTTGAAGTGATTGTACCCACGACCTGCGAGCCGCGGAGGTGGAATTCTACACGACAAGAGTTCGTCAGATTATTTCCAGACGGGGATGTCTCACTTACTCATGACGGGTAGAAGCCGTAATCTTATCGGCGTGGAAAGGTTTATCCCGAAAGTGGTGCAAAGAGTGTGTGAATCTGTCTTCATAATCGCGCGCGGCTGTTTGTTTCGCTCTTGATCAAGGCCCCACTGTGACCGCTTCGGCGCCCTTCGAGGCCCGATGCTACGCCGTACTCACGTGAGCACCTCGCATGCAGATGAAGCTGACATGTGTTGCTACCGGGTTCTCAAGTTCCACCCCGAAAGTGTATGATCAATCGGAAGGAGGAAGCGAAAGGGACCGAGGGATTCATTCCTTTGAACTGTTCAACCGATTCATCATTGGTACCGAGTGCGGACATGGGGGATACCCTTTTGCCATTCAACGGGGGGTTGATGAGAACCAAGCAAGTGAGGATTCGTCCTGGGCAGTGATCGGGCGAATGGTGAGTTACTGTTTCCGTTCTTTGGGACGAATCCTCAGAAGGATCTTCGAAGGAAAAGATGCGAGGTGCGGTTGTGTCCCGATCAGGAACGAAGCGAGATGTCGTGAGATGGGTGCGATGTGTCAAGGGGAGAGAGTCCCCGGACACGGTTCCATAAGAGAAAAGACCAGTCGGAGGCAAAGAGAGAAATGACATGCGGAGAAGCCCGACCGCGTTTGAATATGAAATGCGGACCAACGGCATCAGTGACATATTTGGAATTTATCCAAACTCGGGACCCAAAACCGATTTTGATCATCGCCCATCCATCAACGCGATTCGTGAGAAGGAAAGAAGAGAAGCCGCTCCAATTGAGTAAAGCATACCAACAGTCAAGCGCCGTGATCACGATCGTTTACGGTTTAGCCCGGCCGAACCGGGCAACCCAAATCAGGAACCAAGAAGTAGTACACAAGATGCGAACTCGGAACACGTGGGGATTTCATAAAGCTGGAACCTAGTCCAAAGTTCACAGGTCTGCCATCCCGTATAAATAAGCGCAAGGTTCCCTTTCTTTGACGAAAAAACTCTCCCCCCCTCGCTGATCACTGATCGATTCATTGCCCATGGCCGCCGTCGCTTCACCACAACGCCCACCCAGTCGAGACGCAGGTCTCCATCTCATCCGGGAACTTAACCTCAACGGCGAGCGACAATATGGGTACCCCACCCCGCCTACCGGTCACGAACTGATGGAGATGTGGCCCGCCCTCGCACCTCAGGTACCCCACAACTCTGGTTCGAGCTACTTTCACTCCCAGGAGCGGGCATTCTTCTCCCGTGATAACTCCTTCTTTCGAGTTCAAATCGACATCGATGTCCCCCATACGACCCAAGCTCTGGGTGGTCCCCGCAGGCAAGAAAAGGGAAAGTCTCGGGCTGATCCTCCACAAGTCTCTGCCGTCCAACTCCAGCAGCAGCCACCACCACCACCACCGCAACAGCAACCATCACCGTCTTCCTCATCCTCATCCTCCTGGAATGTTTCTCCTCCATCCCAACACCGGTCACCGAGCGATCGTCGAAGGACGCACGCCCCGCCTCAGCCGATGAAGCAACATCGTTCACAGACAACTCCGATTAACCCGCTCCCAGTAGCTGCCGGTCCGATGAACAACCACCACCACATGGGTCAGTATCAAGTGATGGGACACAATCATTCCCAATACCCTTATCCGCCACCAGAACTGAGACACAAGTCGCCCATGATCATCGACGACGATGCTTGGCGTCGCCCTACGCCCTACTCGGAGCGAAGGAGAGCCGGGAAGGCGCCGAGGAGGAAAGGAGATTAATATGGATATGGCACACGTTTTTCTTTCACGAAATGCGCTTCTTTCTCCTCCTGCATTCAGTCATGTTTTTTTTCTTTCTCCCGTTCTCATGCTGTACAATCATGTCGTGTCTTGCACCTCTTGCCGTTGTCCTTGCGCTGATTCGTTGATGTTTATTACGCTGATGTTCCTTTCTCGTGTCGCATTTCCACATGAATGATTTTTGCTGTCTCCGCACTTTCCCGTGTTGATTATCGATTACGCTATGCAATATGAATTGTGATTGCCTGCACTGCCTAATTACTCACACACGGGAGGGGTCGTGGTTTACGTGGTTTGGTTGAACGAGTATAGGAGGATTAGGAGGTTACCACTTTTCATTTCTGAGCACGGCGTCAGAGAGATGCGCATCGATGGATCGTAACTTGGGGTACCTGAACCATTGTTCGTTATTTAGTGGGGAGGATTCCTGTTCCATGGCGCCCAGGGTGCGGAGGAGGGAAGGAAATGTACGTATTCTTTCGGATCGATCATGATCGATAGCGAGGGACGGGCGCGACTATAGTTGGATATTAAAATTTCATCCCTCCGTTTCTCGGGCCATTATTCCCAAATGGGGAGGTCCGTGACCTTCACACAGTGAGGAGAATGTGTGTGTGAGATTGCAACGGGGGCCTAGCTGGAACAGGCGAATGAAGGTGACCATCGTCAGAGAGCGGGATCGCGTGCCATTCAGGGTGAACACCTCAGAAAGGTGGGTGGATCTCCGCGTTTAGGGGCAAATGAAAGACAACAAGTTCATTGTCTGTAGGTTGGTTCTCTAAGGTTTGCAACTCGAACTCTATTGGACGCTGAGAGAACGTGAACCGCCAAGCGATCCAATCGCGTCCTCGCCTTCCCTTTCTGCGACCAACGTACAAGCCAACGAGCTGTCCGCCTTTCACACAGAGACCGCTCAGAGAGACAAGCTTAAGCCTTTCGTAGAACAATGTGTGCAGCCCGGGACCCACTTTGATCTCCGAGCCTAACGTCATTCAGTGTGGAACTCGATTTTGATCATCTCCCCCACCTGGCACTGCACCCAAATCGTTTTCAGTATTCAAATATTCAACCCATACACCATCGCTAACTGCTTTAGCCGAAAACAATTGAACATGACGCGCGTTTTGGTAACGGGTTTCCCCCTCATGTGATTGTGATGAGATTGTCGAGTTGAAATTAAATCCGACATATCGCGCCTCCGTGTCGGCGCGAGGGAAGGACAATACATTCCTGAAAAGGAACAATTCGAAGAGCGAAATGCGGAAGAATCGGCGAATCCTTTGCCCAACGTTGGAACCCCGAGGCCGCACGTTCAGAAACCAAGATCCGCCCTGACGCTGTTCGAAAACGAGACATCGAAGCTCCTCAGGGTCATGTCGATATTCTTCGATCCGAAAATCCCACCTGTCCACCAACTCGGCGATCACTACGAGGGGGGACCGGGGAAGAGCCCCCACAGCGAACCCGGAAACTTGATTGATCCCTCTATATGTCCCGTTCTCTCAAACTGCGTACAACCGCAAATAAGTATACCCACCCTCGTTCCGCGGATACATACGCGCGCGAGCGTCTGTCGGTCGGATGGTTCCCGTCTGGTTATCGCTAATCAACGATCGCTACAGATTGCTTGTCTGTCCACGTATTCGTGTGGCAGCTGTGTGCGTGAACGTGTGGTGTGTGCAACCAGGTCCATGTGACGCTGGGGACCTGAGCAACTAGACCAGATCCGGACACAGAGGCTCTTGGATTGCGTACAGTGGTCACTGATGATGGAAGATATGTATATCAAGGCGTCACCCGCATTTCCTTCCTCCTCTGGCACAGGTACTCGTTAATTCACATCCGAGAAGCGGAGGCTTGAAATTTGAAAGCCCACGAGCAGACCACGCGCGTCCAACGATGATGATTGCGATTACGATCATGATCAAATGCCATCACCATCACGCATGACCCTGGCCACCTCCCCTTTCGATCCCAGCGCTTGCCAGTCGACTCCAAATGGTCGTGTTGTCAGGGGGAGAGAAGGCTGTTCTATGAACAAGTGATGCGATGACACAATCGATCCGAGAAGAAATTCAATCCTGAATACTTAACCCCCTTAAAAAGAACACTGGTCAGTGTGTATCGCCATGGATTACATGCAAGATGGAAGCATCCTCCTTTATTCTTCCGAAGTTCGTGCTTACTGCGCTTGATCGATAAAAACTTCAACCCACGGACTCTGTAGTCAGTCAATAGACACCTCCCAGATTGAATGTGATGCTCATTCTCCGTCGGACGTCCCGTACGCACAGAACGCCCTTGCAGTCCACTGAGGGTCGACGGCTCGTTTTGGAAAAACCTGGGCACTGGGCAAAACACGATTTTGAAATCCAAGAGGTCTTTTCCTTGATCGCATCAAGTAGGCTCTTTGCCGGTGAATTCCCCTCCTTCCGATGTCCATTCCTTAACGGGACCCTCTCTCCCCGTATTTGAGCAACATGGTTTTCAATGACAAAACACTACGTACCAGATCGGTCGAGGCGGGAGGTGAATACCTGCCGCCTGTGGCGGTGGTGATAACGAGAGACAGATCTCGACCCTGAAGAATATATCAATTTGGAAGTGAACGCATGCGAATGAGTCGGAAAGCTGAACACATGGGTACAGGCGCCAGTCTCCTCCAGTTGGCGGTCGGCAGTTGCCTTTCAATGCGCTCATCACTCCTGACTTCGCTCCCAGGCTGTCAAAGGGTCGTAATTATCGGGGACCACTCCATTGCCGGGTCGGGTGTGTTGTTACATCCTGGGCTGTTTCTGCGCACTCAAGCCCAATTTCCCAATGGGTTGTGGTCACACGCATCACTGCCTTCGGCTCCCGGGACACAATTCGCGACTGTTGAAGATCCAACCAGGACCGTCTCAGTGTCTTAGACGGTCATCAGAGTAGCTCGTTTCCCAGTCCACCACAGATTTAGGGCAGACCTGTGTGCGCCCGTGGTGAAGATGTTGCGAGCAAAAGGAGGCCACGCCCTCACGAGGAAGGTTGTTGAGGGTTTGGCATAATTGAGTAGCAGACTCGTCATCAATACGGAGCTCGGAAGTGATTAACGGCTGACTTACAGCATCTGATACTTGGCAAGATTGTGGCCGAGGGGCCAGGCAATCCAATGGACCCAAGACGCGCGCACCTGGAGGCGCATCGGGAAGAGACGCCTGCGCTTTACGCGTTTCGATGCGAGCATGATCCGACGCTATGTAAGAAAATTGACAACCTAGCGGTCACTTGAGGTGCCCCTTTTCTCATGGAAAGGAATGAGTGAGGACCCTAAAACCCCTTGGGGCTTGTAAACTCCGCAAAGTACGAATCTGGGGGTTCCGCTCACCCGCTCAGCCTCAACGGATCGCACTCCGCCCTCCACCCCGTTCGTAAGTGGATGACGAAAGGTTAAGCAAGTGACCCAGGAGAGTAAGCGTGTGTACGGACGAGTCGGAGTGCGGCCTTTGGGTAGCCACAGCGCTACCGGTGAGATCGTGCCGGAAATCCGTCCCTCCTCGTCGCGGAGCGCGAGGGGAGGATGAACCGGGACATCGGCGTCGAGTGTGGGAGCCTGTTAGAGAGAGACCTACGATTGGAAACCGCCGTGAATGCAAAGTTACTAGTCGAGCATTGCTTTCTGGCTTTAAGCATCGTGCATGTGGTCATGTGTTGGCAAGGATCACTTACCTATCGCAGATTTTCATCCAGGGCAATTCGTCGCATGATACCGACGATTATCTTATCAATTTTCCTTTCATTTTCGTTGTTTGTGCGTTGGAGGCTGCAGAGGTGGCCAAAGCGATGGGCGTCAAGTGAGGGAAATTCCCTTTTCTCCCTGTGGCCACCGCCGGTTCCGATTCCGTCTCGAGTTGTACTTCCGTCGATTGACGACATCCTACTTACATCCTCCGCTCTTATCCTTCGTCTGTCTTCCTCGCTCCTTGTATCACTCTCCTACACTATGGTGAGATAACCTTCTCTTCATCGTCCTGTCCAACTCTGATTCCAACCTCTCTTTCGCTTGGCAAACAGTCCAAATCCTCAAAATCAAAGGTTAACGAGGATCATATCGCCCAGTTCTGTGGCGTCACCGGTGCATCGTACGTTCTCTTCGTCCACCCCCACTCTCTTGCTTCGCGATCCCGTCCAGCCGCTGACCTCGCCTGTCGTCCTTCTACAGCATCAAAGATGCCAGGAGATACCTCGAGAAGCACAAACGCATCGAGAACGCTATCGACGCATATTATAATGAAGGTGGAGGGAGTTCTTCGTCACGGACCACCCCCAGTGGACCAGATCCTGCCACGATGACTCCGCGATTGGAGGAAATATACAACATGTACAAGGGTCTGTCCTCAAGGTTTCCATCTTTCCAGATCCTTCTCATGTCACTCGTTCACAGATCCTGATGGTGACGAAATAAACGTTGAGGGAACGTTGAAGTGGTGTGGAGACCTAGGCATTGACCCGGAAGATGTCGTCCTCCTCCCCATCGCCTATGAACTCAAATCACCATCCGTCGGTTCCTTCCCTCGAAAACCTTGGATCGATGGATGGAAATCCTTAGGCTGTGACTCCATTTCTTCAATGAAAGCCGCTCTCCCCAAGCTCCGTGACAAACTCGCCGACAACCCAACATACTTCACCTCAGTGTACAATTATACCTTCGAGTTCGCCAAGACCGGTGCCCAGAGGAGTATCAGTGTGGAGGTTGCGATTGCGTTCTGGGGATTATTGATCCCTCATGGGTGTACTGGGACTGCCCTCGCACATACCTCTAGTGCAGAGGACGACAGTGACGACGATGAGTCCATGGATACAGAAGAAGGGTGGAAGCCGGAATTCACAGATTGGTGGCTCGAGTTTCTGAACACGAAGGGTGGGAAGGGCGTCAGCAAGGATACGTGGACGATGGTAGGACCTGCTTTTTTGTCGCTTGTCTTTCTTCTCACTACCGGGTACGCCGTTATGTTCGCAGTTTCTCGACTTCATCCGGACCATCGACTCCGATTTCCAGAACCACGATTACGAATGTGAGTAGATCCTCTCGAATACTCGAAATGTGTTTCGCTCCTGAACGTCTCTTCCCAACAGCCGCGTGGCCTTCTTCCATCGACGACTTTGTGACTTGGGTGAAGGAAGTGAAACTTGCGCCTGCCTAACCTACACCCGCCCAAATTGTAGATGGGTCGATGCTATTTATAGATGAATGTGGTATACGGCTTGTACTCGTGTCCTTCTGACAGTCCTAATCTCACTGCCATCCATGAAATCCCTGCGTACGCTAAACCAGGGTGACACCCTCGCGGAACTCGGGACGAAGACTCTTGTCGGACAGGTGAAAGTTCTATCAAGTGATTCCGAATCTCCTCTTTCAGCAACGCCGCACTTAAATCAACTCTGCGACACACCAGTTCAGATCCGCTTATCGGTTCGTCTATGATCGCAAAAGGGCATTTTCACGGAAGCGTCATTGCCGCAACTCTATCTCCCAACCCTCGTTTTCGCGGTGGGGCGGAACGAACTAGTAATCAGCCACGAGGGCAGCAAGTATGGTAGTGAATCGTTTTTGATCTACCATTGGGTTTGGGTCGTGCGGGCGGCCCGCGCACACCAGACTCGGGATTCACGGTGAGGACAAAAGGGCTACGCGTATCCTGTGTCCTTCGAACGGGCCAAGAGGTGCTTCACAAGGATTCTATCACCTGGCGCTCATACGCTCCAGAATCTAGTCTATCATCGCTTGAACGTATTTTCCCTCATTCCCCGGTTCCCCCGCATACACCAGCTTCCCCTTCTACTTGGATCAACTGGATCCCTTCGTCGGCCTTATTGGCGACGTGCACAGTCTGAAGGATGGGTCTAGGCGAGTGCATCGAATAAGCAGACAAAATTCCTCCTTTTGCGATGGCGTTTGTGGGCCACCAGTCCTAGAAGCCACGCATTTCCGAAGGGATACAAACAGAAACCCGGAGTGCGTAAAGGGGACTTCACCATTGGTGCCACCTGAGCTTCCGACGGGGACAAGAGATCATCATCGTCAAGGAAGGATCGCGGAGATGCCTGTTGTAAAATGGACTGGACCAGATGGAGTTTTGCTGGAAGGATCCTCCGCCCAACTTTTCGTCGGGTTGACGAATGACTTAGTGTCGGGGTTCTGTTTTCGAACGAATGGTATCATCCCATTATTCTCCAGTGATTTACTCCCACTAAGCCGCCTCAAACAGCATACCCCATAGCCTTTGCTGGTTGAATCTACCTGTCACTCTGCTGCCCATAGCGGGGAATCGTCTAAAGGTATTCAACCCATTTACACTGAGACCGTGCATGCGAATAGTTTGCTCCCGATGGGATTTCCACCTCAATTCACATGCTCCGGGTGGTACCGCCCCAGTTTTCTATACGAGGAGTATGTTCCACTCATCATCGTCGACAGCAGAGATTCAATAACGCGTAGCACCTAGACAATGGCCCCGCAGTCTTCAAGTTAAAGGTACAGCGAAGATACTCATCAACCGCTTGCTGGTCAGAAACTCCGGCGGCACGTACGTCGTTTATGGTCTGCCGTATGGGTATGGTGTGCGGGAATGAATGCAATTAAGTCTGATGGTGTTGGTCTGAAGGGAAAAAGGCAGGTACCCTCGACCAAATATCGGGCTGGATATCCGTTACATATGAAGCGATTCTTCGTGGATATCAGAATAAAGCATCGAAGCAAGCTGCAGTACAGTCAAAATCCTTTAAATGCATAGCGTCGGTTCCACGAAAATTTCATGCATTTATGCAATTATGCAGCTGCGACATACGTGACGTGTCACGTATTGTGACCTCCTCAGAGGCGTGACCGCGGTGGCGGCGGCAACATTGGCCAGATTGAATCCTCCAGCCTCATCTTGCGCCAGCACAAGCACCTTAGCTGTACAGATGTAGACACCTCCCATGACAGGAGTACCCATTGAAATTGGCGCCAGGTGGTGAGGTTTTTGATCGTTATTTCCGGCTATGTATACATCGATACCGTAGTACTCGTCACCCTTCCACGATCCCCCCACCGGTTTGGAGGTGTCCTCCTCTCTTTGCTGAGTTTAAGGTATCCTCAGAAGCCACCAATGTTAATTGGTACTAGAATAGTCTATTCTTCATTGTCCGAGACACGCATTGCCTGTTTGCTGGTGATTCCATCAGACCCGGTGGAAACAATGGGCGGATATTCCGATGTTGCATGGCCACGGGTTCAATGGCCTAACTGCATAATGGCTGATGGAGAGCCGTCTGAGGGTTATGCATTATGCATTATGCATTTTTATTAAGCGCCCCCGCGAACGGTGACCGTTCCGCCTCGAGCACAATGCATTTCGAGATTTATGCAATAAGATACTATGCATTTGAGACTTTTTGACTGTAGCAGTACGCCTGGTCACGTGTCAAGAGTGCCAACGCCGCCTCCAAAAACAAGGATGCCCCGGTCCCCACCAGGAGAGTCACCAGGGTTAGCCCCACGGTCGACAAGTGGATCCTCAGAACCCCAGCCCAGCACCGCCAGGTGCTCTCTTCCACTGACCCAAAAATCATCTGCGACAAAGTTAACACTGCGTGCTCCGCTGCTTACGGCATCAAGGCTTTGTACGCCACATCCACCATGGCGAAGAACGTGGTGATCGCCTTCGATTACAAATCCAAACAGACCGACATCAAGGCTGCCTCGGGTACCATCATCTCTGTGCTTGCCCCTGGCTGCGAGGGCGCCACCTTCTCAAAGAACGTCGCTTGGTCAAAAGTGGCCATCTCTTCCGTACCCTGTCAAAGGACTGACGCCGAGGTCATGGACCTGGACGATGCTATCAACGAACAGACTGGAGTCTTCACTGCTAAGGAGCTAGAGGACGAGATTCGTAGCGCCCACCCCCTCCTGGGAGCTGCCACCTTCACCCTTCCCCCCAGTTGGGCCACCAAACCCGAAATTGTCCGACAATCTGACGTCGCCACGGTTAGTTTCGCTCTAGAGGACCCCGACGGCTCCATTATCAACGCCCTCACCCGCCTCCGCATCGTATTGTTCGGCAAGCTCGTCTCACCCCGCGCGTGGAAGGAAAGAGTAGACCTCAAGCAGTGCCAGAAGTGCTGGGGATTCGTCACGGGCTCTCCTCACGCCAAGTGCGTCGCGAGGTGCCGCATCTGCTCCTCACAACAACACACCTCGGACATGCACAATGTCAGCTGCCCTAAATGCAAGGATACCGGCGAGCTGCTGGACCGCATCAGCAGCGTGGACTGGGTGTGCATCCACCCCAAATGCCGCAACTGCACCAACGACCACGAGGCTGACAACGAGAGCTGCCCTGCCCGTGATGCCACCATTGCCACCGCCCGCGCTAAGCTCCGAGGAGGACACGCTGGCCAAACCATCCTTGACCCACTTTCCCTCCGCTCTCGCCCTCCAGGCGGGAACTGATTTTTCTCCCCTCTCATCCTCACTTTTCCTCTGTAATCTTGACCCTTCTTATGTTAGAGGACCATTATGATCAACTTTTCGCCAACTTGTATACGTTTTCTCCTGAACTGAACGACTCAGATTTGTTCCCGGTAGATGACGCGCCCCCTGTTTCCTCTCTTCCTTCATCCTCTTTCTCGTCCGTGGATATGTCTCCTTCTCTCTCTATCCGCATCACTTCTATGAACGCCATGAAATCTAACTACGTCACTCATGTTCTCCTCAATTCCGCTTCTCTTCGCAATTCTGACACTGACCGCTCTGTTCCCATCTCAGACATCATCCTCATCCAGGAGCCTTGGATCGGGAAGATCGGCCTGGACGTGAAGTCTGGCACCGACGTCCTCGGTCCCAACTCCCACCCTGACTGGACCGCCATCCTCCCCTTTTGCCCCCCCGACACGAAGCCGGATGTCTTAGCCTATGTT
>Ga0307514_10005352_pt1 | contig 11499 bp, 10 predicted proteins | sample 16_EM_MG_FD_203088 | JGI IMG/M metagenome (GOLD analysis project Ga0307514, IMG submission 203088) | Populus trichocarpa ectomycorrhiza microbial communities from riparian zone in the Pacific Northwest, United States - 16_EM | ecosystem: Host-associated > Plants > Roots > Unclassified | place... | reverse complement strand
CCCCTGCACAAAAAAATCTTTGTTCTCCCCATGGGCAGGTAAAAGTTATTCGGCACATCCGCACTTCGCGAATGAACGTAAAGTCCGTCTTCGCGAGGCAGGTGAAACCAAGTAGCAACGTCAACGTCATCCTCGTCACAGAAACCAGAATACGTACTACGTACGGGATTTCCCGCGGTATATAAAGCCGTGTCAACCTCAGCAGTGCGCACGGTCCAAGGCGGCCAGGGCGCTTGAAATGACAAGGCGGCGGCGGGCGGAGGGGGTCAGCTAGAAGGTCGCAAGTTGATCGCATCTCGACGGGGAGGATCAAGGAAACGCGCTAGCAGCCTCTCGCACCGTTTAGCATTAGGCTAAACGTATGGAAGACTGCGAGATAAGTAAAGGAAGAAGTTGGCGAACGCCACCGTCGGTCTTGTCGTCAAGTGGCAGCGCTCCGGGTGTGCGGAGGGGGAAAACTGAAGCAGTGAACTCGGTGGTGTTGAAACCCTCTCGAAGATGGGCATCTATCCAACCTGACCAGGTTCAGATAAAGTACATAAGTAACTTACCACACTGACCTGATATCCATGGATCGGCAGAACGATATCAGAGGGAATTTGTAGAAAAAAAAGCGATCGGTCGGGTAACAATCCATGTTCCGTGCTTTACCGAATGGGGACTTACTTTTTGACACCGTCGGACCCGCATCCCCACAGATTGCATCACAAGAAAAAAGAAAAAGAGTTTGGAGTTGGGCTTGGTTTCAGAACCCTCTTTATGTTCCTCTCAGCTCGTGTGCCATTGGTCCAAACACCCTCCGCCTTGTTCCTCGTTAGCGTGAACGGAAGCGGGTGAATTTGGTGACAAAAAACTGTGGAATAAAGCCAGTACGGGCTAGTTTCAAAGTTGCTATACGTTAAGGTGCGGGAAGGCTAAACCACTAGGAGCTCTCCGCTAGTCCCGTTCACCAGGGATCCACGCGGCATTTCAGGCCGGCTTGAATTTTCCCCTCATTCTCACTCCCGCTAAGCGAGTGTTAACGTTGTGGAGAGAAACCTGATGGAAGCTTCCGCGGGTGAACTGTATACAGCACTACCGACGGATCACTTCAGTCCAAATCCCCGGTACGAGGCTCTATCACTGCACCCACTACCTGCCGTCACCCGCAAGTATCCGTTGGGAAACGGAAAGATTTGCTCTGTTCAACGATACCCGCTGATCGGGAATCGACTTCACCTTGCACTGTTCGTACCTATGAGCTCACCATGCACGACGTGTACGTTCACACAGAAACACACGAGGTAGAGAAGGAACAAAATTTTCATCCGTCGATATGCTGAAATCGATCCTTGCGTGACGCGCAAGAGACTTTTTGCCTCCGCATAGCAGGGATCGGGAGATCCTTGGAAGAATCGTACTTCCCACTACGTTTCCCATCGGTATGCTACGTACTGCACATCTCCCAGGATCGTGCAAGCGTCGGAGAGTGTCGCGTGGATTCCTGTCGCTAATGCTATTTTCTACACAGCCATTTACGGCACGCAGTATGACGATGGGTAAAAACTGCCCAGTTGAAAGCTCACCCCCCCAGACAACCATCGTTGATTTGATTGGTCTCAAGATCCTTGAGAAAGGGCCGGCTCGACTATCCTCCGATGGTTCTCACCGTCGGTAGCCCGTTTTCGTAATTCCGCTTGCGGGAATTAGAAAAAACTCTACCTTCTGTTTGATCCTTCCGACTGTGCTATACGGTCGGTTCCGCAAGAGCTAGCCTCTCAGCTTGCACTGGGGGTAATACCACGCCAAAGGTAGGAGGTCTCCATGTTTGCCGCCGTGACCTCACTTGAACGCCAGGGTAGGCCCAAGTCAGGAGGGGATCGCAATTGAAGCCGTAAAGCCATCGTGTTTCGGTAGCAACGTGCGTTCCACCCCTTCGGAACATTCCACGGTCGTTTCGCCATTGCCAGGTTTCAACGGTCAAGGATGGCCTCTTGATATCCTCATACGTTTCCAGGCCCTCAACAAACCGCTGATGAGCGATCAAAGATGGAGCTTGTATGCGCAAACTCCGCATGGCCGTACAAAGCAGCGGCATTTTCAATTGAGATGTTCGTGCACGGTCAGATGGTGAGGCGAGATGCAGGGTAAGATGACCTTGTGATAAATTGATGCCTTGTTCGCCTGAGAAGGGTGACAGGGACGAGGATGACGAATGGTCTTTGAAATGGAAAGCCGAACTCGATGATTCGTCTCAAGCGAGCAGGAGTGGAGAGTCGCTTATCAGGAGAGACATGGACTTTCGGGTGAGCTCTACACATGGCCTGGTATGTTCCTCTGGCGGCTGATCAACGCAGAGGTGGGGAACGCAAAAGATTGGTGAGCACTTCTCTGCCAACAAAAATTGAGTTTCAGAGGGCCTGGGGCCCGAGGACTAATCAAGATATGTTTAGGGGAAGTGAAATCAACAAGGCAGGTGGTTTCATTCATCTTGCAACAGTTATTTCTCCAGGTCAGCGGGGAATCAACCTCCCCCCCTTTCCTTTATATTCTAGGAGCATATGGCGCGACTCGAGGTGGACGTGTGAACTGCTCGTTCCGAAATGATCTGCGACCCGGGTGGCCCAAAGCGATTACCCCACACCGGGGCCATGGGGATCACTCACGCGACCCATTAACTGCGCGTTTGCGTGGAACACCACACAGGTTCATTTAATAATGGCCGACCCTGTTCGCGGTCATAGCATGGCCAATGGTAGGCCGTGCAAGGGCTGTTCGGATTACTCAGCGTTCCGCGATGCTGGCGGTGGAAGGATTCTCGCCGTGGCGCTACGCTAGGCGAACGTAAGGCAATGGCCTAGACGTTCGGTGCGGTCGCAAGACCCGCGAATCAATGTACTTAAAGCCATGCCCGTTAATGCAGACGGAGTTTCCGAGAATACGGTGGGATCATCGAACGCACGGCAGACCAACAGATGGGTAACCGTCGTTGCTGACGTAGAGGTCAGGTGAACAAACTTCCGTTCGAGGAGGTAAAGCGCTGGATTGGATGTATGCGCATAATGTGCGAAGTAATCACTTGGTCATTCGTGTTTTTGGTCCAGCCAAGTATTGCATCATAAGGGAAGAATGTATGGGGATACGTAGGCTAACATGGAAAGAGAAAGTGAGAAAGCGTGGAGAGGCGAGGGTTTGAATTGGGTGTGGGGAAATGAATGGGACGGAATATGACGTTCCAGGTCTTGCTTCGTCTCCCGCCATTGTCCGCGTGAGCACACATCATCGCCTTGGTACATTCCCATTCCAAGCCCAGACCGTTCTGTCAATCAACAGATACCCCATTCCCCGACCACGATCATGCGGCAAGGGAACCTGGGGTAAAAGGCCGTTTCGGGCACATGCGCCGGTAGCGAAGAGGTACGGGTCAGGTGGCCCTCCGACCTGGTTGTCGCTCGGTTAGTGCAGGGAATCTGGACCGTGGATGCGGAATCTAATTGGATTTCGTGTGTTTTTGGTGGACCCTTGTACCCTGGCCTTGTTTTGAACAAGGACGGACTGGCAACTACAAAGAAAGCCGTTGACACTACCGGAAACGCTCTAGTGGAAGGATTTTCCGCATCGGAAGGTATAAGAGATTTATTAGATACGTCAAGTACAAGGGATGGACGAGAGGTGGCAGGGATGTGGGGGAGGGCGCGCGGGTACGACGTGGGTGGGATGTTTCCCCATTTAGACATGGTTACGCCGAATATTATTTTTACTAATTTTATTTTTCGAAAAATGGGTTTACGTGTTTTAACGCGGGGGCGGACCGCTCAAGACGGTGATTGTGATTAGTGGAAGTTACCGAATTGAAAAATAATTATGAAATTTAAAACGGGCGAGAATCATCCGATGGAGGTTAGCGGTGACAGATCCAGATCTGGGGTCCCTGAGCGAATCGGGAACGTGCTCTTACTCTCGCCGGACGTCGGTTCGTATAAAGGCAGGAGGTTGTTACCACTCCTTCCGTTCGATTTCCCACCCTCACCCCGTCCCGCATCATTGGTGCTCTCCTCCTCCTAAAGTGTCATGGAACTCGACTTTCAGATCGACACATCCTGGTGTATGGGCTGCTCAAAGCAGATCCTCCCCAAGAAATCCTACGTTCCCATCCCACAACAACTTCCCCCTCAACCACCCACCTGTACGTCCTTACCCTACCCGTTCTTCATCTATCTCTTTGAATCTTATCATCTTCTCTTTCATAGCTACCAGGCAGTCCGACAAGGTTCCTGTCAATCCCCGCCAGAAGAAAAACCCGGTCCGAGCAAAGGGTGGTCTGGTACACGGCACCGGTCGCGTAAAGCCCAACGGTACGATCCGCCGCTCTGACTCCAACTCCTCCAAAAAGTCTGCCGCCGAGGCTGCTCCTGTCGAGCCATCAAAACAACGGCTCGTTATCGAACAGGGCCCTACCCCCCTCTACTGCTCTGATGAGTGCCGACTCACCGACCTCAACACCTCCCGCGGCATTGTTGAGTTGGACTACAACCCCGATCGCCAATCTCCGCCGCCCCCTCCCGTCCCTCATAACTCCTTCTCCTCCCTTGTTTTCTCCAGATCGCAGGACTCCGAGAGCGACGCTTCTAGTTCCACCGATTCTTCTCTCGAGCTAACCGACACCGATCGCTGCCATGCGCGCCTCGCCCCTCTCTATGGCTTCCCACCTCTCCCACCACGTCCACCCCTTCTTCGCCATGAGCCGGAGCAGAGGGCTGACCCCTCAAAGGAGTACCAATCTGGTGTCATGATGGCTGCTCAGAGGATCAAGGCCAACTTGTGCAAGGAGGAGCCCAAACGATCTTCGTTCACTCACCTCAACCAACCTTCTTCCAAGGAACGCAAGCCTATCCCTGGTTGGACGGACGGTTCTGATGGATGGCGCGCCGAAGTCTACTCCTTCGCCAAGCCCCGCGATCACTCTCTCCCCATCGATGAGAGTTCGGATCCTAAGCGTGCTTACAAGGGCTTCGTCGCTTCCTCCCAGCGCCAGGGTGGTGTATACTCAACCTTGGACGCCAAGTACCAGGTACCTCAGCCATTGGCCGATGAGCCCGCCTCTCTTCCTCGCAACAGGACTGTTGACGAGCTCTACTCGAAGTACAATCTCGCTTTCGCTCGTCGCAGCGAGTCTCGCACTTCGATCCATTCTTCCTCATCCGTCCTCTCCATGGCTCGTTCATTACCGACAACCGTCGCCCCCATTGTCAAGAAGAAGGAAGTCCCCATCTTGAAGAAGGGAGCTGAGGGCAAGCTCCTCGTCCCTGATGTCAAGTTGAAGGTCTCCACTTCCTACGTGACCATCTCTGGTTCCCCTTCCAGCAGCTATCGCAACAGCGGTAGCCGCATCGCCCGGAGGACTAGCGAGTTCAGCGATGGCTCTATGGCCAGCGTCACTGAAGAGGATGAGCTCAGCTTCAAGCCGCGCAGTATTGAGAGTGAGTTGCCTTCCCAGCTTTTTTTCTACTCGTGCTTATTTGCCTCTTCAGCACGCGCGTGGTCATACGACAATGTTCTGACATACCCATGCATGGCGCCACCTACGAGGACGGAGAAGCGTCTCGAGAAGCGCGTGGTCGACGGTGTTGAACGGGAAGTTGAAGTGGAGGTTGAATTGCCTCTCAAGAGACTCTTCCTCTTCCCCGGCAAGGAAGTTCGATAGAACTTTTCTGGTCACAGCATGCTCCTTTTTCGCCGACATCCTTGCATTGTACCGGACCAGCATCTGCATCGCATCGCATTGTCCTCCATCCTATACCCTCATCGTCGCCGCATTCTACCTCTGTCGTTCTCCTCCATATCCTACCGACAATGTTGCCTCTAATGACGGGACCACCGGATCTCACGAGCTCTTGACGACATCGCCACGACCTGATTTATACGCTCTATTATCTGCTTCATGCACACTCTCCGCAATCAAACATTCTCTTCGTCGTTGCTCGCATCCGCTATCGTCCTCGTCTTATGTCCGCTGCATCGTCTCCTCCACGCCATCTCAAGCTAGTGCAATGCCTCATCCAACATGTTTTATATCCTTGTCCGGTTTCGGTCGTCCCATCCTTCTCTCTCTCGTTGTACATTTTGTGCGTGTTGTCGGCCCTTCTTCGTCATTGCTATCGAACTTGTCGTTTGTCGCCACCCCGTCAGGGATTGGTGGTCGACCATTTGTATCATTCTGTACTACCCACTTCTTTGTTATTCTCCTTCATACCATTGGACTGTACATGCAGAGTCGGCTTTAGCCTATTGGTGTGAAGCCTGTGGTTGTCTTGTTCGGTTTTTTCTTTTGGCGTCTTCGCGGTTTCCTCTCTCCAATCCTCCAGTATACTACGAATAATCACCTTAACAAAAGTTTTCATGCACTCCATTCGGTTGAAATGTACGATATACGACACCGATGTTTTACGTCTAGTTCTGCTAATGCAACGGAGATACGATACGGTTGATACGAAAGATTTTGAGAGTGAATTTGCAAAGTGAATTGCATTTGAATGCCACGACTCGGATTCAGTGGCCATGAGCTGTTTCTTAGTTCGAGTCTCTCCCCCCCCAAAAAAAACAGACTTCGAAGGATGTGTTGGGATCACTACCTATACCATACGGCTTATACAGATCCATGGGGGATTCTGGCTTACGTTCCTTTACGTCTCCCGTGATTAGGGTCCTCTGAGGGAACAGTGAGAAGTTTTTTCTTTGGACCATGAGTGGGGTTTTCCTTTCAGAGGGTCGATCCCGCTTTTCACCTATTCTGGATTTCGAGAAAAACGATCACATCTTTTTACTTTCGGTTCTTCGTGTCCGTATCCGTATACGTACTCACGCGGGTTTGGCAACAATCGTGTTGATAAAGATAACGGATACGAGTCGGACCCTCACCCTTGCGTTCAACTTTTTTTTTTTTGTCAGTTCCTCCCCGTTTTTTCAACTTTCATCGCGCGGCTCGTGATCCTCGGGGTTCCCGGAAATTCCGAGGGGGGCGGAACTGGGTGTTGTGAAAAATAGAATAAAAAGACGCCTGCTAACCGGTTGGTGGAGAGGTCTCGCTTGGGAAACTCTCCCTCCACGGGCGAATCACCGTCTCGGGGTTCCGAGCCGTTTCGACCAATCCTGAGGACGGATGGCGGGACGATCGTGGAATCCATTGGCCAGGCGGATCAGTGTCAATCTGATACGTTTCGGCGATAACGTCTTCCTGCGTCATGACATATAATTTCTCTCTTTTCCTCTTCAACCCGACATGTCATCGGTTGGTGCTATGATTAGATCGCGCGGGGTTCCACTAGTCAATAAACACATGGGAGAGAGTAGGTGTTTCTCGATCGCGTCTGTGGACGCGGTTTCAAGTGCGGTTGTACCTCTCGCGACAATCGTTTCAGCTTAGGGCGAGCGGGCTGTTCTCAGTCGGTTGAGTGTGTACAGCATATGCGCACGGGATAGTAAAAGGTTGCACATGCTTTCTGGAGTGAGACCACGTGAAGGCTATCCTGACTGAATGCGCCATAACTGGTCCGCGTCGGGGATTGGTCTTCGGGGTCACAGGTACCGTCACCGACGAGTTACCGCGCCCCCCACCACGTGAATCTACGCGACCTGAAACGTCATCGAGAGAAAGGGGGGGAGGTTCTGCTGGATCTCCCAACTTGGAACGAGTGTACGAGAGTAAGGGTACAACCGGTGTGTGATCAAGTGTGGGGAGAGAGGTAACCCTGCGTGTTTGAGGCGAGTGTTCCGCCGCGTTGGCGATGATTCCGACTGGATGGAGACGCCACGGGGAATTCGGGTCGTCAAGCTACAGACAGAGGACTCCCCGGCGGGTGGGCGGGTAGAGCATATACTTGGTAGATCTCAACCGACGGTTGGATCTACAGCAGGACAAATCCGGACAAGATCTTCGAACTTTCAGAAGCACCTTTCCCAATCAGGAAGGTCACTCGGTGAACTCGCGATCGCCTTTTTGGTGAAACTTCCTTTTTCAACCCTTGTGGCCGAAAATGGATGTTTCAACCACTGCATAGTTGAACCTGTCCAATCGGATGTTCCCCCTGTCCTCAACCGTTCACCAGTGTGCAGTGATCGATGTCGATGCGGGCTTATCTCGGTCCAAGCGCCCCTGCTGTCCATGCCTTTGTCTTTGTGCACCGACCTCGTCGTCATGCCTTGTTCTATTCTCCGACCACGCGACTTACCGCCGTATATTCTTGGAAAGTCGGAGGATTAACCAATTTTCGCAATTGGACCTGCTTGGAACTTTTTCCCTGGGTCTGACCTGGACGAGAGGAGAGTGTGAGGACCGCTCAACCTCACGCCTACAGCGCAATGGACCAAGTTTTGACATTTAGGAGTGCGGTATCACACAGGAGGTCTTTGGTGGCACTTTTTTCTCCTGATATGGCCTGGATCGTCCTAGTCCCCCGCCGACAACCTCTCAGTGCCCGAATGCTCGCAATGCGGCGTGGGTGCGTATATGGCGTGTTAGGTCTACCCCACCGGCTGATATTTCTCCAGGTCCTTCAATCGGCGGGGAAGGGTGCGACGTGCTTTTCTTTTTCTGCCCGAAGACACCGTGGGTGAACGTGAACCCCATTCACCTCCGGAGAATCTCTACTTGCGATGGCCAAGGATAAGTTCGAGCCTGCCACATTGATAGCCACCTCTGCACGCCACGCTGATCATCAACCTCAACGATTTCAACGGCTTGGGGTCTTCAAGGCTATAGGCACCGCCATCTTCCATCTTTGCGTTCGGGGACTATCTCTCATACCGCGCGTGAATGCATCCGTCGTTCCCCCACTCCGTTTCTTCCGCAATTCATCGACGGGTCGACCTCCGACTTCTTTTTTGCATCTCATCAGGCGAAAGGTGGCGCGGCCGGCGATGCCGTCGGTTTGCGTGGGAGAACGTAATGGTCGTCGTCCTTCATGGGAGACGGATCAATATTCGTGTCATCCTTTTAAGCGTTCCCGTCCCGTTCCATCCGGGATCTCTTCCCCAATCCAAACTTGAACTCACCCATCGGCTCCTTGTCATAGGCTGCTCTCGGTCCTTTAGACTCTGGCTCGTTCGATCCGTCCCGAGCTTACCGACAGTCAGGACGTTGAAAAAAAATCCCGCTATCCCGTACGAGATGACGTTTATACGTATCAGATGGATGCGACATCAACTGCGTACAGGTGACAGTGGGTGATAAAGTCACCGTCAGCTTGCCGGTTGGTTGGAGACTAAAATGATTGCCTGTACTCTATGCTCGTGGTTGAAAGCCTCAGCGATGGTATCGTTATGGCTGTCAGACTATTCCATCAACGGCTCCTTTATCATTTTTTCTAATCAGCCGTCGGTGCATCGTTTTATCGACAGTAGCGCACCATGTCCCGCCTCTCGGACATCGCAGACGCCCAATTTGTTCAACGAGGTCCAGGTGCAAGGATAACTTGATCCGATAATCCCACGACCATCCGGAGGTTTTTTACGTCCTTGGCCCAGAAAGGAAGGATCCTGCTTTTCACAAGTATAACCAAACGGAAGTAAACCAAGAATCCGCTTCCGGACCACCATCCAATGTCCATGTGGTTGTGCCTCACCTCTCGTGATCCCCCAGTTCCTGTGATGGTGGTGGTGATGGGCCTCTTCGGTGATCACCGTTTCAATAACCTTTGAGCGGATTCCAAGTCACGGAGGCTTCGGCCTTATTGTTTTCCCTCTAGGCTTTTCCCGAACACCTCCCTCCCCACCGATGCTATCTTGGAGATTATGAGCCTTTCGCGCTCTTTTCACCGACGCTCGGCTCGGCGCTCCTACCTTCGGAGTGTGATTTAATTCCACAAAAGACGATGGTTCCGCCCGTGGGCTGTTCGCCCTGGCGTTGACTTCAAAGGGATCTTTGCCGCACGGAATTTGTGGGTGGACGGATGTAAGAGATACCTCCGGTCTCATGTGTGCATATGGGTGCGCGTCCCGCCCAATTTAGGCCAGTCACATCTGGAATCGCACTAGAACCAAAGTTGAGCAAACTCCGAGTGATTGCCTGCAGGCCGGCGGATACGGTGATACAGAAGCGTGGTGTGGGTGAGGGGGGCTTGTCAGAATTACGGTAAAATTGGAAGTACGTGAACCGCAAATTTCTTATTTCCCCGCAGTCTTTCTGGTCGAACCCAGCAGGGTCAAAAAAATGATGTTGTGATAATCAGCAATGCATGATCGGGCTTTCACGCGATTCTTTGCACAGTACCGCAGAGACCACGAAGAACCTACCTGCGACAAGTTGGATGAATACCCCTTCAGGCTTTTCGTTTCGTCATGTTCGATCTTCGATGGCCGCCCAAGAGGTCGCACGTAAAGACTTTTCATGGGTTGGAAGCCAGAGCTCGTGACGTGCCATTGTAAGTCGCGTGGTATACCAAGCACGTCGAATATTTGAATGCTGATGTCATGAGCGTCAGCGTCCAAAAGCTCTCTTCAAAAGACAGGGGTCGCGCGTACGTTATGCCTGTACGTACTCGAGGACTACGCACGGAAGCTGCTCAGAGGTGAGATTTTGGCAATCGCTCCATCCGCGTTTGATCCATCATGACGGGGGTTTTGCAAGCCGATCAACTGCCATGAATCATTCGCTCAGCACAAGGTTTGCTTTTTCGACTGCATACATTCGTACACGTACACATGCATCCATGCCCATGAGACCCTGTAAAACTCACTCACGGTCTACCATTTCGTTCTAGTTGCCGGTTGGCGCGTCTCCTGAACTCCTTCAAACCTGAACTCTCATTTCTATACTCGAAACACCTCCGTGGGCGACTCCGCTTCGCGTCCCCGCTACTAACACGTCGCGATTGACAGACAGACAGACAACGTATCAACTGACGCGTGGCCGATGACATGGCTAGTTCGCTGAGAGGAGGAACATCTTTCCTCTAACGAATTCTGACAGGCTAGTCCTACCAACAGGTTAACGAGATGCAAGCCCCCCTTGCACCGTTCATTTAATGGTCCATCTCTCGTGTTTCGTCTTTCGAGTTCCTTAGGTAAAGGTGTGTGTGTTTTGTCTTGGTTGACATTATGGCCGAAAACCGTACCGTTACCCTGGCGAGCTTTCGCACCTCGTGGCCTATTATGAGCGTTCAAGGATGTATGAACTTGATGGGCATCGTGGAAGTCCTACAAAGAAAACCTGTGGAGAGTTTACGAGAATGAAGTGGGTAATTCGTCCACGTGAACGCTCATGGTCGTGTGAGAGGTGTGTTTGTTTGCTTGTTTTTTTTTTGAAATCCCCCTCGCGTTTTTCGTACGTTGACGGAACCTCGTGTGTAGGGAGGAACCACTCCGATTTCATCCTTCATCCAGTGGCTCAGGCTTACACGTTGTCACCCCCCATCGTGAACTATAACTGTACGTTTACTTACCTCTGCGAATCTAATAGACCATCAACACAAACCTAGAACCTCCCCACTCCGCCAAAATGTGGGGAAAGTCGATGTCCTCGTG
>Ga0307514_10005351_pt1 | contig 11502 bp, 8 predicted proteins | sample 16_EM_MG_FD_203088 | JGI IMG/M metagenome (GOLD analysis project Ga0307514, IMG submission 203088) | Populus trichocarpa ectomycorrhiza microbial communities from riparian zone in the Pacific Northwest, United States - 16_EM | ecosystem: Host-associated > Plants > Roots > Unclassified | place... | reverse complement strand
TGAGCATTACCATGTTGTAGAGTGCACCTTTTTCCATAGGTATGTATAGAGCCAGAATCACCATGCTCATGAAATATCATGAGTTGTGGCCGCAGAAGGTGTTGCAGGGGTGCGTGCAGGGGTTGGTCATAGGACGGTCGTTGGTCACTACTAGCGTGCCAAGGGTAGACCCTGATTGGGAAGTGACTACCCAATTAGGACATCTGGCACTTAAGTACTAGTACTCGAGTACATTGCAGCCAGTTTCGAAATGCATTACACTCAGGCTGACATACATGAGATAACAATCAATGCATCCAATAACGACATTCCAACAAAGTATTTCCCAAACGTAATAACAAACGAAAACATCCTGCAGTTGGCACTGGAGGATGCGTGGTATTTCAACAATACCAAGCCATTGTGCTATACATTTCGCTACCCCGGCTGCTGTTTTATCTGTAAGAGGATAGAGAAATGAATATTTACTGAAATGGTCCTTAATATGCAAGATCCAATGATAGCCTTTACCTGGGGTGACTCGCATGTCGACTAAATCAATTTGTACCCGTTCCAATGTATAGCTAGATGTGATAGGCTCCAAAGGAGGTCGTGACTTGGATGGCTGCTTTTGGATAAATACATTGCAATTCTCTTCTCGGGAGATGCCATACAATTGCTGTTAGGTTAACTTAAAGGTTTTTTTGGTTCTATTATGCTGACAACGGTAATGGCAGTCCATAATTGATCCATATACTTGCTCAAAACAAACAACTGGCCTATGATTCCAAAGTCAGTTCTCATAATTCACTTAAAAAATAGTACAAAGATTTTACCGTGATGGATATTGCTTGTCCACCTTCCTCCATAACTTCCCATCTACTAGCTCATAGGTTCTAGCAGTATAAGTTCTGGCATTTGACCATTGCTGCCTTTGTCGTTGATCTAGAATGTCCTGTGGAGGTTTGGTATTGGGAGAGGTAAGAATTGAAACATATTCATTGTATTTGTCGATCCCAAGACGAGCTCGGTTGCAGTTACTGTCGCACTCTTCCCATGTCTTGAAGGCTTCGGCCATTGGAGTGGAAGTGGTAGCTAGATAAGGAGAAATAAACTATGTTACAAGCACACTTCAATTGCAGCGCAAGTGGTGGGAGTAAATAATGAATAGTGAGGAAAGCAAGCTATGTCGGAGGTTGAAGTTTGTAACCTATTCAATTGCCAAAGGTCATAGCCTTTATAAACTGTAATAGCTGACATGGAGTACCAATAGATTGGTATACAGTCCCAGGCCCTACACCTCCCATAATTCGGAAGCGCCGGTCCTCACGCCTCTCTTCTTCCATTTCTGAGTCAGCCCCTGCCTCTTCCGCAGCCCCTGCTGCCCCGGCTCCAGATCCGAAAAATGCATTGCCTACTCGAGTCCTACGGAAGAGGGCGTGATTTGGTATATTTTGTATCTCTGAAGTACTAGATTTTCTCGTATTGTTGTTTATTTCCATATTCTATTTTTCTACCTCTTGTAGACTAGATTTTTTTCATCTTTTCGTTCTAATTTTCTACCTCTCGCGGACTAGATTTTCCCATATTTGCGTTCATTTCAGCATCCTATTTTTCTACCTCTCACGGACTTGATTTTCTTGTATTTTCATTTATTTCTACATGATATTTTCCTACCTCTGCAGGACTAGGTTTTCTGATTTTTCCATATTTCGGAAGTTCCGGTAGTTATCCTCTCCGAGGGTGTTGTGCCAACCAGACTAGGTAGTTATATGAGATAATTATAATTATATTAAACTATTATTGCAGCCGCCATATTCATGGCTATTAGCGCCATTCATGGGTGGGCCGTACACTAGTGTCCCATTCATGAATGGGCCGTATTTACGACTGGGGCAGAACAGTTACATTCCAAGAACAATCGCAAGAGTAACGGGAAGACAAACCCATGGGTTGGGCACACGAACGACGAAACCCAAACTTCCGAAGTCACTGCAGACCCCTTGATCTGACACCTCCAAGCGCACCAATCACACAATCCCAAAAGCCCTGAAGACTGCCTGCACCAAGGATCATTTCCCTTCTTCGGAACCAGGCCAATCGGTGAAAAGCCTCCTACAGAGGAGGGTCGTGCCAACCAGACTAGGTGAAAAGGTCCCTGACATTAGCAGGGATAACGCCACTGTCGTGCAACCAAGAACCCAATACAGGAACCTAACGGAAGAAGAAGTGCTAGGTATATAGACCTTTTGCAATACGAAGCAGAAGTACACCGCTCAGTATCCATCGAAGAATACCAGAACTGGCTAGCCTACCAACAACAAGAATTTACCCTCAAACCGTATCTCAACTCGAAGGGAACACCACACGATTGGGTAAACCGACATCCACCTACATATACAGTAATAACACCAAAGCCTCTCCCACACATCAAGCTATCCAAAGCTCAACTCGAGGCACAACAAAGGATCCGGGAACAATCCCCCAATACGTGGAAAGCACCTAAGACCACCGCACCGGCTCCAACAAACGACCTCCAAGGGCTACGAGTCTCCCATACCGATAAAAAGGCATATATCCTCTCACTATATCAATAATGGCAGGGTCAGATACAACAGGCACCTCTAGCGGCACTACGGGTAAAAGCCCCGAACGTGCTACCACATCTACCTCACAGGAACTCAACACAAAAATACCAAATATCGAACCAAAGTTATCGGGAGCCTCGACATACCCAGACTGGGTATCGTCGCTGCATACTTATCTAGGATTATTAAAAATACCAGGTACCAAAAAGCGAGCATGGCACTTACTAACTGGCAAATACCTAGAGCCACCCGGAGATGATGAAGATAATTGGCAGATGTGGGACGATGTGAATGGTGTCGTAAAACTAACGGTCATTAACAACTGCGAGCCAGAAGTCAGGGCCAGAGTTGGGAGCTTTCCAAAGGCAAAGGATGCTTATGACGAACTAAAGAAAGCATTCGAAGGAAAGTCTGTAACGGAATTGGGAACCTTGATGAAAAGTGCCACCAGGCTAAGCTTTGACGACCGGAAAACTACTATCCAGGAACATATCGCAGATTACAGAAGAGCCTGGAATACATTTACCGCAATCACTGCCATGCTAGACCTCACCAAGGACGATGGATTTGGAAGCGCTCTCCAGCAAATGGCCAAAAGCGAAAAGGCCAAAGTTGAATTTCTCTTAGATTCTCTACCTCCATTTTATTCCAACACGGTAGAGAACATCAAAAGCAAGGAGGAAAGTTGCGATGATACTATCCGAAAAACTAATCCAATATGTCCCAATAAGATACCATCAAAAATCTCCCTGAATACCCAAAAAGCGCTGGAAAGCCTCCGAGATGTGAAGCCTGTGAAAGAGGGAAAGCCACGAAGCCACCTTCACCAAAAACCAAGGTTGGTCCTATAAGGACAAAACAACCTCTCGAACGATTGCACTGCGACCTTGTCGGACCTATCAAACCGGCAACACCAGGCAAGCAATATCAATACCTCCTACCTAGTAGTAACAGATGGCTACACAAGGTACATGTCGGTAAAACCGCTCAAAACCAAAGACGAGACAGCCAATGCTCTGGTAGAAATCGTCAACATACTGGAAAAGGCCACCGATCCCCAGTACAATGTCAAATTCATACAGGTAGACTGGGGAGGCGAATTCCACAACAAGGACCTCCAGACCGAATTACGGCAGAGAGGGATACAGTTGAAAGAAACAGTACCCAAACACAGCGAAACGAATGCGGTAGCAGAAAGAGCCAACCGCACAATATTCACTATGAGTAGGACAGCACTCATAGGAGCTGGAATAGCAAAAGGGTACTGGGACAAAGCTAGCCTATGGGCGGTATACACCAAAAATCACCTCCCCCATAAATCATTATCAAAAGGAAAGACCCCCATCGAACTTCTCCTTCCCGATATCCACACCGAACAGCAAAGGGCCAACCTCAGACCATTCAGACAAAGGGTGAAATGCTATGGTTGTGGAATCAGCGATAAGCTCTCACCCAGGGGGTACGAAGGAAGAATCATGGGATATACCAATACCTTCCAAACCTATTGGGTATTAGACCCAACTGGAAAGACGAAACTGGCAAAAAACCCACAGCCAATACAGCCCGATCCCGAAATATCAGAATCAGAGGATGAATACACACCCAACGATAACATGTCGGTACATGTACCAATCCCTAAGACCCTGATGCCAGACCCCGAACTTCCAACATCCGAACTTCCAATTTCCTAAGATCAGGAATTAGACACTCCTATTCCGGAGAAAAGAAAAAGTAAAAAGAAGGATACGGCGTACTCGGACGAAACCGTTGGAACTCGGGAAAAATCTACCAGGGAACGAAAATCTCGGATATTGGCTTTCGGATCAGACCCAGACCACCCAACCGATGAACAAGCCCGCAATTCACCAGAAGCCGCCGAATGGGCTAAAGCTCGGGAAAGGGAGAGAGACCAACTAGTGAAATACGGGGTATTCACTAAGATCAAAAAATCTGATATCCCGGAAGACTCCAAGGTGGTCGACACCAAATGGGTATACGTTGTTAAACGAAAACCCAATGGCACTACTGAAAAATATAAAGCCCGCAAGGTTGGAAGGGGATTCACCCAAGAGGCAGGTATCAGCTATGATACTGATAAAACCTATGCACAAATGATGCGCCCAGAAACCCTGAAAATCCTCCTAGTCATAGCCCTCCACCGAGGATGGGTCATCCGCCAGTGGGATGTGGTCGCAGCCTACCTACAAGCGACGCTAGACTATGATGTCTATGTTAGTGATATCAATGAACAAGGAGAAGTTGAGTATTGGAAACTCAACAAAGCATTATATGGATTGAAACAAGCGGGCCATGAATGGTTCAAAACCCTTCAGAAAATTCTCTAACTTGTAGGTCTGGAGCAATGCATCGGAGATGAAGGAACCTACACCTCCTCCAATGGACAACTCATAATCGGCAGCCATGTCGATGACCTCCTAGGGATTGCACCCACTGAGTCTGATTTGGACAAAGTCGAACAATCAGTCGAGAAGCATGTTGAGCTTGATAAGCGAGGAAAACCATCGAAATTGCTGGGAATGGAATTAACATGGAAAAAGGGAGAAGTAATACTAACACAACGTACCTTGATAGAATCCATGAGCCAAACATTCCCATTCACAGGCAAGCGAACGATGCCGATAGATATCTCGGATCATGCAGCAAAGGATCCAAGCGAACCCCCGACAGATCAGAAACGATACCAATGGTTAATAGGAGGCCTGTTGTTCATCGGAAGGATGTCAAGGCCCGAAATCTCCCTTCATGTCAACCTACTAGGAAGAAGAGCACGGAACCGTCAGAACGCAACATGCGAACAGCACTCCAGGTTCTGGAATATTTAAAGTCAACCCCATCCGAAGGCATCACTATCAAGAAGCCTACAAAGGGAAAACTTTCAGTAGAAATATTCGCGGACGCTTCCTATGGGGGGGCAAGATCACAGACGAGGGGTACTGATGACATTTGGAGGACAACCAGTGGGATGGTACAGCAGGAGGCAGGATATAGTAGCCCAGTCGATAACGGAAGCGGAGTATATAGCGGATTGCAAAGGATGCGTCATGGGGACAACAATTCCTACAAGAACTCAACGTCAGCTCCGAAATACCAATCCTGAAGATAGACAACGTGGGGGCATACAACCTCTCACAAACCGCCAAATTTCTCCGACGAAGCAGACATATCGAAGACCGATATCACTACCTCCGCCAGCAAGTCCAATCAGAGAAGCTAGCCATATATACCATCCCGGGGAGAGAGAATCCAGCCGACATCTTGACAAAGCTCACCCCAATGAGTTCGATATTAGTATGGAAACAGCGATGGCTGAATTCGACTGGTTAAGCTGGGACAACCTCCTAACAGACAACGAACCACCAATGGAAATCCTGCAGAGCGAGACTCTAGAAGCACCGGACAGGATGGAAAACTGGTTAGATTCGTGGATGCTCGAGTAGGGGAGGGTGTAGGAAATACCCTCGCACCCATGCATGTCACGTGAGGGATGACCAGTATCCAAATGCGGTGAAAAACTGGTAAAGGAAGAGGATGTCCCGATTAGGGCAAAAACTGGTGACCAGCGAAGGATATAAGCGATGGATATCTGCCTGTATTTCTTTATTCTATAGAGCATCATAGTTCCATGAGAAGCATAATTAGTTAGGTGTTCAAACTAAGCCTCGAATACACATATACTTTTACCTCTTCGATACATATCTCCACCACGTGTTCCCTCATAACCTTGTAATCTTACAGTGTCGAGAGGTGTTGAGGGTTTTACATAGATAGCTGTCATATTCATATTAATTCTTCAGGGGGAGATAGGGGGGCCCCGGGGTCGGACAACCTACTTGTAGGTGCGGTCTCACGTCAATCTAGATTGACTGAATACGAGTAATGATTTTCAAAAAAACCTGCGATTATATCCTTTAACAATTTGCCGTTTGTGCAGAATGCCCATTTTAGGTCTGCTGGTTGACATCTCACTCTGATCCTCGGGGGCGAGTGCTCAGGAGCCTAGAGCGAAATAAAATACGTTTGACCTACAATGCTACTTGTAAATTTCACCCGACATCACTTCTATGCGACCTCGAGCCTTTCCGGTATCGATAATGTACAGGAAGACCTAATAAATCCGTCTTGAGAACCCCCCAACGTCAACCTCAGCCAACTAAAACTTATCCTTCCCTGGATGCGCAGGTGGATTTTTTTTTTTTTTTTTTTGGGAGTCATTATTCGTATTGAGCCTATCTAGACTATGACGAAGGACTGCGGCGCACTATTACTAGCTGCCTTTACAACCTCCGGGCCAGTCACTGCCCTTCTAAATACATGCTTTTTACAAAAGAAACCTCGCTAGGCTCTCGCACCACACCTCATCCTCCATGATCTCCTCTCTCGTCCTCCCCCTCCCATCTCCCACCCTTGGACACTGATATAGGTGCGCTGCGTTTTGTGGTGTCCACCCGTCACATCCGCAGCTGGCGTTGTCCACCTTCCCAATTGTTTTCATCCACTGTGCTTGCGGGCCTTTATCTGTCACCATATACGTCAAACCCCGCAAGGCCCATCTCTTCCATTTGAGGTGTGCGGGTGCCCCCCCATGTAGTCTGTAGGCTTGTCGGATGCCCGCCGGTGTCACTATGTCAGGCTTGTGCATCCTCTCGCCCCATTCCACTTCCCACTTTGCTCTCTTGTCCGCCATCTCATTTCCTTCCACTCCATCATGCCCTTTAACCCACATTATCGTCCGTGGTCGCTCGATCATTTGTGCTACCAGTCTTTCCTCTATCCACGAGCGAGGCTGTTGGTGCACTAGTCCTTGTATCCTCTGTATCACCCCCTTGCTGTCTAGCGCTACCACGTTATTTTCCTCCCATGCCAGCGAGACTCCCAGGCTCTCTGCGTCAGAGACCGTCGCCATCGTCCCCAGGTATGCCGCTTGCTTTCTCGTGGCAGCCGCTGCTCTGCCGTCCATGCGGCTCCCATCCGTCCATTCTTCCACTCGCTCGATGTCGAGTTCTTCCACTCTCACCCTTCTCCTTCTCTCCCCATACGCAGGTGGATGACCCGCTGCTCATATACAAATCATGACACAAAAACACACACACACGCGCAGTTCCATTGATATAACTTGCATCTAAAATACACCAACCAGTGAATTAGTTCATCAAAGTTTTTAACAGTCAACAAGTCCAAGGAAGCCGTTACCTTCTATGACAGAAACGTTAACAGATGGCTGGAGATATGCAGCCGGGAGAGCGGTAAAATCGATAGATATGAAAATAACTCTACCGGTGCGGGATCCAATGACAAGAAGATTGCCAGTGTCATTTATTGCAGAGCAAGATAGTCGGTATTCAATAGGAAGCCAGAGTAATTTCTTCATGTTGCATGTGATCCATTGATCAGTAACATACAGGGAATGAGTTAACGTGTGTGGTAGTTCTCGATTGCCGCCGGTGTGAGGAGATGGCGTGAGCTGCAGTATGCCGCGACTCGTATGTAGATGCGTCCCATCATCAGGAAACTTCATAATCTCGATCACTTCATGAGTTTTTATGATTTCTATGGTTGCTTTGTTTCTAGTATCCCATAATCTGACCGTTTTGTCGCCGGATGCAGAGGCAACAAGGTTTCCATCGGGTGAAAATACAGCCGAATTGACAGAATGGGTATGACCTTTCAAAACTGTGCATTGCCTTCCTGTTGATGTATCCCATAATCTGACCGTGTCGTCCCAAGATGCAGAGACAACAAGCTTTCCATCGGGTGAAAACACAGCTGAAGGGACATAATCGGTATGACCTTTCAAAACTGCACATTGCTTTCCTGTTGATGAATCCCATAATCTGACCGTTTTGTCCTTAGATGCAGAGGCAACAAGCTTTCCATCGGGTGAAAACACAGCTGAAGTGACATAATTGGTATGACCTTTCAAAACTGCACATTGCTTTCCTGTTGATGAATCCCATAATCTGACCGTTTTGTCCCAAGATGCAGAGGCAACAAGCCTTCCATTGGGTGAAAACACAGCTGAGTTGACCCAACTAGTATGACCTTCGAAAACTGCACATTGCTTTCCTGTGGATGTATCCCATAATCTGACTGTCTTGTCCTCGGATGCAGAGGCAACAAGCTTTCCATCGGGTGAAATCACAGCTGAATTGACACTATCGGTATGACCTTTCAAGGCTCCGCATTGCTTTCCTATTGATGTATCCCATAGTCTGACCGTGTTGTCCAAGGATGCAGAGGCAACAAGCTTTCCATTGGGTGAAAACACAGCTGAATAGGCATGTTTGGTATGACCTGCCAAAAGTCCACACTGCTTTCCTGTTGATGTGTCCCATAATCTGACTGTTTTGTCCAGGGATGTAGAGGCAACAAGCTTTCCGTCGGGTGAAAACACAGCTGAGAGGACATCCCTGGTATGGCTTTCCAAAATTCCACATTGCGTGCCTGTTGATGTGTCCCATAATCTGATCGTGTTGTAGGAAGCAGTGACAACAAGCTTTCCATCGGGTGAAAACAGAGCCGAACGGACAGAAAAGGTATGACCTTTCAAAACTGCACATTGCTTTCCTGTTGATGAATCCCATAATATGACCGTGTGGTCCTTGGATGCAGAGGCAACAAGCCTTCCATTGGGTGAAAACACAGCCGAATTGACATCGCTGGTATGACCTTCCAAAACTCCACATTGCTTTCCTGTTGATGAATCCCATAATCTGACTGTGTAGTCCTTAGATGCAGAGGCAACACGCTTTCCATCGGGTGAAAACACAGCTGAAGTGACATAATCGGTATGACCTTTCAAAACTGCACATTGCTTTCCTGTTGATGCATCCCATAATCTGACCGTGTTGTCGTTGGATGCAGAGGCAACAAGCTTTCCATCGGGTGAAAACACAGCTGAAGTGACATAATTGGTATGACCTTTCAAAACTGCACATTGCTTTCCTGTTGATGAATCCCATAATCTGACCGTTTTGTCCCAAGATGCAGAGGCAACAAGCCTTCCATTGGGTGAAAACACAGCCGAGTTGACCCAAGCAGTGTGACCTTCGAAAACTGCACATTGCTTTCCTGTGGATGTATCCCATAATCTGGCTGTCTTGCCCTTGGATGCAGAGACAAGAAGCTTTCCATCGGGCGAAAACACAGCCGAATGGACCCAATGGGTATGGCCTTCTAGCGTCAGTATTAATGAGTCCCATACATCTGCCACTTTGGGTTCCATAGTAACCCAAGGGATATTTTTGAAGTATCCTCCTCGAATTAGACTTGATCCTGGAGTAAATAAAAGTCCCGAATAGTAGACCTGAAGTGGTGCCACTTCAATAATTGACCTCATGTGCAATATAAACCGTTTGGCATCATATGCAAGTTCTAACAATCCGGGATGTCCCTGTTTGAAGGTCAATACTATTCTCTGTAGAAACTAATGAATATTGCAACTTACAGATAGTATTTCCTCCAGAGCTATGATCAAATTAGCTCCATTTGATACCTCTCGGATTAAGCTAAGTCCCTCCAACCAATGAAGAAAGTGTTGTTCCAGAAATTGCCGAATAATCTTGATGTCTTCTTCTACTGGATTCCCAAGTCGGCAGTGATCAAGCCAGTAACGGCATGCGTATTGAACGTGTGATGGAATGCTTTTTTGTATCGTATCATCAGGAATCTCGGTAACCAAAACTCCTGGTCCCCAAAGATTGCATATATTTTCCTCAAGCTGAGATATATGCTTCATACATTTTCGAAATAGGCTGGTATGTCGCTCTTTCTCATCGATCTGAAATCGTGAATCACTGCACCTCTGAGAATCCAGTAGGAAGTCACGGAAGGATAGATGAAATAATCGCACAGGCTGGCTTTCATCTTCTGGGACATTGAGGACAGAACGCAAAAAGTTCAAAGTGCTTGAAACCATTTTGAATGGTATTTGAAGCAGCTGTGCTAGATCTCTAGCTGGCATAGTATTAAACATTACCACAATGGATCCAATGACCTCTCTAAACCGCCCCGCTAATTGTTCACACTCCCGATAACCTCGTTTTCCAAGAACTGAGTGCTGGAGTAGTGTTGTATATATGCCGTCAAGATACTCTGTTGCAGACAGGGATGACTTGGTTGCACTAAGAACTAAAGAGAGTTGTTCTTCGGGTCCATCTATGCCGTCTTGGATAAATCGAAGCGTTGTTGCAGCGTAAATAAATAGCCCAGCTGCTCTTTCCACCAATTGTGCAATAATTAACTCATCTGGCCATGGTGTCCCCAGTCCATGTTTGGCTTTCAGTGGCGATAACTTTTGCAGAAAGAAAGTGGATATATCGGCATTAACTGTATCAAGCGGGATATTATGGAGTATAAAATCCTGATAGGCCCCACCAGACAACTGACGAAATCCATCAAAGATGGGGATTTCTGGTCTGCTGGTAAGGAAAATCTTGATCCGAATTGTCGCAAGATCCTTGGCTTCTGCAAGTAGTAGGAGGATTAATTGAATATCTTGCATGCTGTCACACTCATCAAGTGCATCAATTACTACAACCAGTTGAATTGATTGAGTAGGGGCATTCTTCAAAGGATTCAGAATTAGTTGATTCCACTGCTCCCGAGGTCCTTGTTCAAAGATCTGAGCATTGTTGTCGATGGCGTCTGAGATGAATGTTCGGAGCACTGGTAAACTGGTTGCAAGCTGGGCGGCAATAGTAGTGAAGAACATGCCAGAGTGACTGACATCCTTTTTGCCTCGGGTAAAGAAGAAACTCGCTGCAAGTCGTTTCTTTTCTGCAAGCTCTTGAGCAATTGTGCGAGAAATTGTGGATTTGCCGGTCCCAGCCATTCCGTTAAGCCAGAAGATGCATTTGCTATCCGGATCGTCACACCAGTCCATAATCTGCTTCCGGAGCTCTACTCGTGTATCTTG
>Ga0307514_10005350_pt1 | contig 11503 bp, 7 predicted proteins | sample 16_EM_MG_FD_203088 | JGI IMG/M metagenome (GOLD analysis project Ga0307514, IMG submission 203088) | Populus trichocarpa ectomycorrhiza microbial communities from riparian zone in the Pacific Northwest, United States - 16_EM | ecosystem: Host-associated > Plants > Roots > Unclassified | place... | reverse complement strand
ACTTTCTAGTTTTTCTAATATGGTAGCCCAAGACAGCTGCAGGGGTGCAATAGATGCCACATATAAACTGGTGTGCATTATACCCAATACAACATATCCTTCGGAAAGTTAAGTCTACAGTATTAGACCTAATTATTAATCTCCCGTTATGAGGGCGCCCTCAAGAGAAATATACATACAGAGGCACATATGTACCCTCTATATATTCACTAGCTATAGACATTTACCAAACCTTACAAAAGTCTATTCAACCCATACTTTAATTGCCGTAATGTTTTTTTTTGAATTTGAACATGAACACCTTAAAGCATTGATAGAGAAATAAAGATCGATTCTGATGCGCTCTGAAAAGGAATATACGCCGTCTTCATGGAATCATATCACGCAAGTTTCATATGATTATGGTTTGGAGCGTTGCATGTACTCTGTGTATCTTGGTTGGGTATGTGAGTGCATACCACAATTCTCCTGGGACACACTAAACCAGCTTCGTCGTAGCGTAACTCGTGAACCACTTCTATCCTATATCACAGAAGAGTACCTATATTTGAAACAACACTTATGAATGAACACCAACCCGCAATAATATGATATACCATGACCCTGACTCAAAAAGAAAGCTTAGTGGGAAATGTTCCTCCCCGCGCTAGCCTCAGCTAACCGCATGAATATTCAAGAACCGAAACCGCAAAAGATAATTGATATCCCATCCATGCACGCATGCTCTAAATGAAATCCCATCCAATGTATAATGTAAGTATGTTCCAATCAGAGATCCAGAAAGTGGTAGGATGGCCAGCTGGCCCAGCTCCTGGGACAGAGGCAATGAAAATCATACATGTGCAACGTATGTATGCACCAAAAATAAAAGAAATTGTCAACAGGTGAGTATTGGGGGTAAAAAAAATGATAGGTATGATATAGCAGGGTAGCCACGATACCCCAGTTTCGTAGGTGTTGGTCATGTCACATGCTAGGTGGTGGTGTGAGCCTTGGTGTGAGGTCCACTCGCCAGCTGTCGGCAAGCACATTCCGTCTCTCATTTGCTTCCATATCGTCCATATCTTGGGGCATTTTGTGCATTCGCTTCAAGTGGTCTTTTAGGTTATCTCTCCGTGCGAATGTCTTCATGTAGCTCGCACAGCTTTCGTCCATACAGCGGAAGTACATTCCTGGTGTTTTGTGCACGCTCTTCTCATGCCGGTCTCTGTCATTTGGCGTTGTGAAGCCCTCCACCCGGCTGCATCCACTGATACGGCATCTGTGTAATTTTTGATGCTTAATCTGGTGTTTCCTATAGAATGAAACTCTAGACGTTAGTCTCAAAATATGTACGGCTAAGGGGTTAACAATGAAATATGTGCATTGGAGGATTGGAGAATATATACGTACGCAAACTGCTCATGAGTGGCGAAACGCTGTGGGCACTGCGAGCAGTGTAAGAGTTGGACATCCTGTGCTCTTCCCACATTATAAACGCCGGAATAGTCCAGATGTAGCGAAGACGGGCCAAGGGTTCCAGTAAAAGAACTCTCATTTAGTAAATGACGCGGCTCAGATGCTTGTGTGGGCCCTGGGTTCGTATCGGGGAAAGTCGGTGTGGGTGGGGCCGTTACTCCTCCCCCACTATATATGCTATTGTGATCACTGTGTATGGTGCTAGCGCTGGCGCTGGCTGGGGGACCCTGAAAGCTGTATGTGCCAGGACTGTGGCTGCGACTACTTGCGTGGTCTGGCAGCATCCCATTTTGGCCATTCAGAGCAAGATGAACAGCAGTTGTTGCTATATCAGGACTCTGTGGGGGTAATTGGGGCTGAGGCATAATTCCTGAAGTGGTGTCTTGATAGTACTTCATCTGATGTGGAACTGAGCTCATCTGGTGGGTGGTAGGATATACCCAAGCGCTGGAGGACATAACTGCCAGGTCCGCAAGGGCTAGGTCAGAATTTTTGCACGTCTCATGAACACAAGTAGTGCCTTTCACAGAGGTAGCCCAGTCTGCACCCAAGTATGGCCAGGGCTGACTATGACCAGCTCAGGCTGGGGATGGGCTATTCTTGTCACTCACCGTGAGGGCATTCGATCTTGACCGGCTCCAGTTGTGGTTTGACTGCGGACTGCTGGGCGTACAGTTCCGAGTCCCGATGTCGCCGATCCTGCAGTTGTTGGTAATGGCCATGGTGCGAAAGTTGTGAGTTAGACTCTAAGGGGATTGCAGAGTGAAAGTCCCCTGAACCACTGGAAGAAGTTGAAGTAGAGTGAAATGGGTGACCTGGTCCAGAGTATGTGAGATGCGAGTCGTAGCTATAGTCTGGGCTCTGAAACCCACCAAGGCCCTCTCTGTTGCTGGCCGGAACTTTTGTTATGGCTGGACTGTAGTAGCGTGGGCTTCTCAGTGAGGGTGGGTGGGGTTCTGATGCAGACCCTCCGGCATTAGTTAATTTCTTCGGTGAGCCATAGCTTATTTGTGTAGTACCGTTTGTCGGCATCTGGGTGGGTTGTTGAAGATGCTGCGTGTTCTTTTTCACGTCTGACCGTGACATTGAAGCTATGCTGTTTGGTGTAGAAGAGGGGCCTCGCCCTGAAGAGCTGAAAAGATCGTAACTAACAGTCTCAGGTTCTTTAACAAAGCTAAAAAGCGAGAAATTATGGTCCTGATCGATAATTGTAAGGGCTGTGGTGGGGTAGTGATCAGGGACTCCTGAGATTTGGAAAGCAAAACCAGTCTTTGGTACTGTAGGTATCATAGGGTACTCTGTGAGGCAAGAGCGTACTAACTGACTCTCGGACGTGCTTCGAAAATTATCGGACTCGCAGGATGCCATTGTATTGAAAAGGAATTGGAAGGAGGCTAGCTATAGGGAAAGGGTTCACTATATCCTGGTATGAGCAAATCCCCTGGAAGTGAGTGCCTTGCTGTAATTGCTGGGACTGCAAAGCTGACTGGACCGAGGCGCCTTCAGTAGTATGAGCGCGAGAAGCTTGAGCCTCTGTCATTACTTCACATACCAGTTCTTCTCCTTCAATCCACTTACCAACAAATCACATCCAGGTCCCGTCTCTCCTAGAGCTAAGAGTCTCCTTTGTAGTTATATGTTTGTACCGTTCATTTGAGTGCTAGTGAGAGGACAGTCGAGTCGAGCAATATCATCAATCCTTGTTGTCTTCGGATGAATCTCAGCTTAGCTACTAAATTATCTGGATGTGGTCAGTGTGCGTTGAAGTCCACTCGTTTGGTGTGGTAATAAGGTGGCGGACTGTCAGGGTAGACGCACGTGCTACAGGTAGTTTAATAATTTGGAAACTATATTACAGGTTCTAATCTCAAGAGGCTAGGGCCCGTTCGTGGTGCAGAAACGTCAATTAAGTTTAGCGGTTTAACACGCAACTCTCCCGCGTCCAACTCCGCGACTGCAAATACCATATATTCACAGTTAATGTTTATGAGTAGTGGGTGGTAAGAACTGACTGCTCCGTCCTCGCAGGCTGACCAAACTCGTTCCGGCTCTGGTCAGGACAGGGACTGTCCGTGTTCAGACTCACTAATTGGTTCGTGTGACTGACATTACAGTACTGCAATTGCATCGGAAGAGCTGGGGGACCAATACAGCTGCCTAGAATTTTAGGGGCCAACGGCAGGACGCAAGTATCCAGATATCTTTGGCTCGATCTAAAAAGGAGAGTTTCCATTAAGCCCTTGGTGCTATTGGGAGACAAACGTAATTAATGTGCCCAAATATGCCCACCGCTTGTAACACCCTGGCAAAATCCAGGATTTCGAAGTATCTGTCCTCAGCAAGAGTTAATATAGGCGAATGGGAAAGGGACCATTGCTACCCATGGAGGCACCCATTCCAGATTTTTAAGGCCGATCTCGGGATATTGCGCAGCTCACTGAGGTTATTACCGTAGTATGTACCTCGTTTTCAGCCCCGCGGCTTTGGGTTGTACATAAATGTCGATGCAGTGACCCTGTCAATTGCAATTCGCGACCGATGGGCAATCTAGTTTTGAGAGGGAGAAGAGTAATGCATTACAACAAATCACCTTGCAGCAAAGGCTAGTTGGCTTTTATTTCACAGCAGAAAGGGTGTCGGCATGGCAGTCATATTGAGGGTGGGAAACGTTTCTGACCAGCCAGAACCCCTGCACGGACCAGCCTTTTTCTGTTCAACAGTTTCTCATTGGTTAGAAACCCTGGAGAAATACCCATGTAGGCTTGCAACTGATGATTATCGAGAACATAATCATGGTCATATGATGCTTTCCCGAGCTGTCCCAAAACTCCCATTGATAGGGAGAGTAAAGGTCTTTCCTGGTGTTGACGGTCTGTTGGTTATACATTGTATTATTTCATCTTCACCAAATAATTATGACGAGTTGGGACACGACGACATTCACCTGCGAGATTGTGCCGTTTCCTGTAGCGCATATTGTATTAGCAGTTATCCAGATCTAGAATAGGGGTATTGGGTATAGACAGATGATCAGAATTCGTCAAGTGACTGTTATATATTCAAACTTAAAGAGATATCCTTCTCTTGGTGGTATCTATGGACACCTGCTTTTTCATCTACTTACCCAATTCCCAAACCATATGACAGTCTATCATTCAGGGGGAGCATTCACAGTGCACGGCAGGTGATGCATATGAAGACACCTCCCTCATGGGTCAGCGCGAGGTGGATTCACACATAACTTACCTTGAGCCTGGCATAGGATTCCAAACAACTACCGCATACACGAGTAAAAGCAAAAGAGATAGCTAGCGCGGTGGACTGACACCCCCAGTTGATCACCGCACGCGCATATAGGAATTTGCATGGAAACAACCCTCGTACGATAGCACTCTCTTTTCCTTGTACCTCAAAGCATTACCTTTTCTATAGGGCTGCAGGTGGATACAAGGGTGCGGTTACGATCAAGGGTCAAAGCGTTGAGGGGCTGACACGATGTTGATGGAAAACGTTGTGCAAGCTGAATTGAATCACCCTCCCATGCTACCGTACCCATGTCTGCCACAAACGGCTTTTTGCGGAGCATAATCTTCTGGAAAGAGCTCCTTAGCGCACACCTAGACACCTATCATGGGCGGTTTGACAAGACCCACCTGGTTCCCGGGCCTACAATGCAATGCCTACAAATTTTTACCCACTGCACTCTGATCACCAAAACCAGAGGGCAAATACTTCGATTGCCGCCGCTTCTCCCCACCGCAAATATGACAGTGTAGGGGATCTATCTGGCCATTTGCGCGATAGCTATCTATATGTCATAGGTCATCTCTTTTTCACCGGCTATAAGATTGAGGTTTCTGTCCTGAGACTCATGAATATATATGAACAGTTTAGGTAGCATATACTATAGCCACTGTAAATTATGACTCCCAATTTTTTTTCTAGTCACTTATACACACACACATACATACATGCACACACACATATATATATATATATATACTGTATATATATCTATTATTAACACCCTAGCATATTCCACCAAGTTGGGGCAGTGGTGTACAGTCGTGCTTGGGCTGGGGGTTACAGAGTATGGGGAAACACAATACTCTGCGTACCGCGGACTCGAGTGTCTTGCACCCTGTAGAGGTTCAGCTCTTGTGTACTTAATTATTTCAATTTATCAATCATTTTTCCCAGTGTCGCACTGTGGTGTGTTTAGCGCTGCCTACATTAGGTTGCGACTCTTGTAAGTAGAGTTTATATAGTATTATAGATTTGGTACCATTGTTACATCTAACCACAGTGATAAATTCACGATTAGGAAGGCTTGCTACATAAATAGATGTGTAACCACAGTCTCGGCCGTGGGAAAGTGAATGACAGAGGGGAACTTGGGAACGACCGTTTTGATTTTTGACATGATCATATGCGAAGGTGAAAAGAGTAATATATATTAATTCCACATAAAAAGAACTATTCTAACCATTCACGTTGGTGGGTTTTGGCATTGGGAGGCCATCAAGACTTGTCAATATAACTTTCTGCTTGCAGGGGAAGTGGGATATTTCTAGCCCACGAGTGCCATGAGCTTCGCCCAACAATGTATATAACTCCTATCCTCGTTGATTTAGGCGGTATATGCCACAAGTCCACCTTTTTTCAAGCCTCTCTATCATATTTGGTATACTTGTTTGTGCTCATCTGTATATGGATATAGGGATATGCTAGGAGGGTACAAAAACCAAAGAAACCCAAACTACAAACAGAGAAATACACATGATCTGGACAGGGACTTTAATTTTTAAGACTAAGGAATATAAGGCCGATCACAAGGCATAGGGCTGTCTTACATCAAGAAGTATGAAGGAAGGAATCAGAACAAACCCTGGTTCGCTTGGCTGGAGGTGATCTGCGGTAAGCTGACTGTACTTAGAGCCCATGAGTTGGCGAAGCTGAGATGCGGGTGAGTAGTCAGGGGCTGAGATAATGCCAGCACTGTACAACAGTGATGTTAGCTAGGGGGTTCATGTTCAAGCCACCCAGTCTGAAATGAGAGTACAAAGTAGACAGTATAACTGTAACCCTCAAGTGCAATCCTTCCCATTGAGGGGGAGGATGAGAGGGTGCGGTAGTTTAGATATATTACGCACAATTCAGACTGTGCAGTCAGCTTGAAAAAACCACCCACAGCGATATCGAAGCAAGAAAAAATCGTCCTAGAGGATGTACTCTTTGAAGTCTTTCTCGAATTTTGTGCTTTCCTGTGAGGGCAAAGCATATGATTGTATCTGGTAACTGGCGCGTCAAAGGCTGCGGTCAGCGCTCGGACGGATCGGGAGCAGTCCACAGGTCTACTAGCAGCAAGTTAGATGTTGGCTAATATATAACAGACATGCGGTGGGTAGAGAATCTTACTAGAAAATTAACGCCACCGCCGCACAGGAACATCCGCAACTGGTGCAGGAGCCCCCCTCGTCCCTCCAGCGGGGACTGAAAATGGCCGCTGGCTTCGTGATCCTGGAGGTGGTTTTGGGGCTCGGGTGGTCAGGCGAGGCGGCTGAAATTTTATCCTTGTAGCTTCATCTTTGACTGTCGGTCGCAAATTTAGAGCTAACTGAGCACTGGCAGACTTGCGCACTCCGGATCCGTAACGTGTGAAAGTCGGTTGAAGTTGCGGAGAGTTTGCAGGGGCACTGGTGGCAGATGTTGAGTTGGTGAATGTTAATGGTTTCATGCATGATACTGGTCTGGGGGTCTGAGTGCGGTATCCCCGAGATACAGTCCGGATGTCAGTGGCTGATGATTCCGATGTTCGGTAATGTCGGGCGAACCCCTCTACAGGAATGGGTTTCTTCCTTATCGTCGATTTCGGGTGTGGCTCCAGTACCCGTTGTGTACCAGAATCACACAAACGATCGTCCGCAGTATCCGGCTCCCTATCCCGATGAAATTCCATCATTGCTGTTTCTCCGATTCCTTCATTGACACACCTGTCTCCAGCTTCATTCTGGTCCCCCTTATCACCGCACGGCGGAGCATCAATATCGTCCACCCTCAGCTCGGCAACCTTTTCGAGCAATTCTTCGGGAGTCATTCCCTGCCCATCATCCCGTAATCCGCACTGCTGATACGCATATTGTACGTTCGCCACCAAATCCATGGTTAATGCATTCCGGAACCTCCGCAGGGCATGTTTGTCCCGATCTACTTCATCTCCAAAGATAAATGGCGTAGGTGGTGGGTTTATGTTGTTAACGCATAGTCGATAGATCTCCCGGACACGGCTAGCTCTCATCCCTTGGTTATATAAAAAGTTATGGATATTGGTGCCACTCAAATCAATATCCTCAATTTCATCCTCCATCTTGGATTATATGGAGTCCTTCCAGCACTAGCTGAAATGATAACGTAGCCGCGGAAAGTCAGTATATTTTCTGCTGCGCCTACAGATCCAAGGTCTTCGTGAATGCTTTTCGTCAACAACTGGGCTCAGAAATGGGACTTTGTTGTACAGATTGCAAGGGGCATGGAGGCCTTCACATACACTGGAATTATTCACTTTTACAGCTCTGTGAGAACCCCCCAGCCTGCGGATTATCATCCGAAATGCTCGTTTTTCCCCACGCAGAAAGACCCCCTCTCGAAATCATCCAATTCCCTCGGTCGCTGGTGTACGCTGGGCATGGGGAACCCGATTTTGCAAACACAATATTCTCGCGACGTAAAGTCGGTGTCACGTAACTGAGGGTGCGTTTCTTGTACAGCAAAGCACTGACTTGGTGAGTTGTTCATGTATCAGAAGATGGAGGGTGTGGGGAATGGTGTGGTGGTTGGCTGATTGCGCTAAACTCGTGAGGGGTGGCCTGGGGAAATCGTGGGGGTATGGGACTACTATCCAGTCAATACCTACCCAACAGGCAATGATCTGCGCAAGCGATTGGGGGCGAAGCTTGTCGAATATTTGATATAATCAACTTGACAATAAAATTGCACAACAAGAGGGAGCCCCAATGCCACATAATTGAGTGACCAACTCTGTGCTATAATAATCTGGTGTCAATAGAGCTTGAGGATCCACAACTCAGGTGATGAAAAAGGGAAATGGCCTGTCCTGCCAAGCCGAGTTGTATGATATTTCCTGAGAAAGAAGTGAGACCACCATTTCGAGTAGTCGGGTTGACACAAGCCACTCGATAGAGGCATCGCGAACTGTGGGAAAAGAAGCGTTATTGCTCGGCCAAAACAGTGCCTTGATTACCCTCTAGCAGCCAATCTAATTCTCCCCAGAGACAAGTGGCTCAACATAAGACTGCGCTCAGTCTGCCAATTGGGTCCAGATTTTAATAGAATTTGGTGGATTTCTAGGCAAACTGATACAGTTGTGAAGCCAAAATATCCCTCCCATAATCGGTATTACAGTTTAAGATATTTTTGGAGAGAAATACCTATGCCACTGATCTTTAGGTAGTTGCACACTTGTTCAATAGTGTTTAGATAAGAACTGTTGGGAATTTGTTCAGGGCATGCCTCAATGGGTCTATACAGATGTTAGGGTACATGAATTTTTTTTTTGGCTTTTGTATCATACCTCATAGGCTTTTATCTACCCACTAGCTTTGGTATTCGTTGGAAAATGGTGGGGGGGACTGCATGCATTTATCAGAAGTTGGGGTATATGAGATTGTTAAGCAATTTTTGAAAGGAGAAGGAAACATATCCGTACTTAAGTAACAATATACAGAAATCGGGTCCATCATGTTTATGCGCATACCTTTCGCAAATCTTGACCCTGTGTTTTCACCGGACAGTATGCGATAGACTCGTGTATCCCTCGGAGGATTCCAGGGCCATAGGATGGTTATTGGCTCACTTAAGCTTGATTTTTCTGAATGCTCCAAAGATTCAAGGTCATCTACGGATACATGTTCCGCATAAGACTGTTGTTTTGGCAGATCAGTCTATTCTTCTTGATAGCGAGGTTCACGCGTTAAGGTGGGAGGCAGTATTTAAGGATAAGAGGGAAGTGCAGTATATTTCTGGGGCCAATGAGTCAATTGGCCTGGTTGGCACTTCGTTGCTCAACGTGAGGGGAGCAACCCAATAGGAAGACGACGGTAAAAGTGGGCTTGAGGCATTGCGGGACCTGCCCTAAAATTTAAGGACACTTTTATTTACAGTATTGGCAACTCCACCACCGAAGCTCTGACAGAGGGGTTTGCCTTACACTAGTATATCCTTTCGGGGTAGCATTCGAGGCTTTCTAGACCTTGACAGTCGCTTCAAACAATTGGATACCTCCTTGGGAAACCAGTGCAAGAATGGTTGATTGATCCGTTGCTGTGGGGGAAGATGGCAGATAAATACATACCAATATCCGACTTTTGCCAATACAAATATTGCAGTGTTTTAAACATCCAAATGACAATCTCATTAACTACCGAAACCCTATCCCCAGGCACTACTGGGGAAAGTGTTTTAAAGCAGGAAAAGTTACACCTTCGCATCGAGTAAGCGGTGGCTGGCTCTAATGTACTGTGGCCGAAATCTAAACCTTTTGGGGGGATCCGGACACGAAACAGGAATTGCCAGGATAAAAGAACCGAACGTTCTCCTTTTGGTATGGTAAGTGTATTGCTGGAGTATATATCTTCCAAAACCTGTCATATCGAGCTACCCTCCTTTTGTACCGCAATCCTGGTGATGCCGATAAATCTACCATTCCTATCCGAGACTCCAGATTCCACAGTCCCTAGTCCACCCGGTTTTTAGCCCTTATTCTATAGCCCCACTTGAGATTACTCCCTATGAAAAGTTGGAAAATAGAAAATGGAAGAAATATTATTAAAAAAATGAAACTGGATACAGTCGTTACATCATGGTCAGTATGAAACCCCCTTATGATAATTAAGAACTTATACATATGCGTGGGGCGTGCCGTGGGTAGCACAGAGTGAACCACTTGGATTGAATATATGACAGCATGAGACACAGGGACTTCTGAGCTTATACAGGCTAGATCCGGGGTTGAAATCGTGTATATGTAGTTTCATAATCATTGGACACTTCCCGCATTGACGCCAGGCCGTATACGTTCATAATATAGGCTCTCGTCTATATATCCATGGCAGCATCGGTGCCTAGGGTAGGGGGTTGTAGCTGCGACTAGTGCTTGTCTGGCGATGTATACGTAGGCGCCGGTGGTGCTCGTAATGATGTGTATTGAGGTCTTCTGGCCCTGATTGCGAGGTGTGCCAGTTTGGGAGCGAGTAATCTGTCACACAAGTCTCCTATGGTGACACCAGTTTCGCAGGTATTTGAAGCTAGGTTGGCCCGGGTAGCACTTAAGGTGACTTTCCGGCGCAGGCCTGAACAGGGCGATGTATGTTTGGAGTATGGATGGGAGCGAGACGAGTGCAAGCGTGCACGTATCTCGGGGGTGTATGGGTCATCATGACTATGGAGACTGGAGTCGAATTGAAGCCCCTTATCAAACGCTCTCTCAAAGTCTGTGAGGAAATTTCGGATCTCCTCAAGCCTCCTACAGCCATAGGTATCCGTAGAGGTAAATGTTTCCGTATCCAGGCCTTTATCCGTGTGATAAGAGATAGGAAGTTCCACTTGATCGGTGTTGATGCCGTAGTAAGGGGAACCCAGCTGCAGGTGGGTGTCGTTCCGTTTGAGGGCCATTTGGTATCTGGACGTGGGTCGCTTTTAGCTCAGGTAGCACGGCAGGTCAATAACCTATATCGCTATGGTAGGTCCGGCTCGGAGATCAGTGAGAAGACTGGAGTGTAACCAGCTCTAAGCTCCAGCACCGATGAAATTCGTAAAGGTGAGGGGTGTGAGCGTGTATATTTCTAAGCGTAGTCGCTCGGCCCGGGGAGCTTGCAACTGAGAAAGGTTTGCCTAGTATATAGATGTTTTGCCGGCTGGAGACCAATTTAAATTGGGGAGTATTGGATCCGGAGTGTGTGTTGATTTAAGAGAACTAGTACTGATAGCCGGTGCACAGACTGATACGTATAACTACTGTACGGGCAGG
>Ga0307514_10005349_pt1 | contig 11503 bp, 4 predicted proteins | sample 16_EM_MG_FD_203088 | JGI IMG/M metagenome (GOLD analysis project Ga0307514, IMG submission 203088) | Populus trichocarpa ectomycorrhiza microbial communities from riparian zone in the Pacific Northwest, United States - 16_EM | ecosystem: Host-associated > Plants > Roots > Unclassified | place... | reverse complement strand
TAATATTTATTTTTTAATTTTATTTCTTAAAATTTAATTTTTATATTAACTTTGGTCCTTATTTTTTATAATTGCTATTTGTTTTTTCCTTATCATTTTTTTATTGAAATTTTTTATCTATCAAATTTGGTACTCATTCTTTTGATTGTTACTTATTTTATTTAAAATAATTTATGAAATGTTGATTATTATTATTTTAATTTCTTCATCTTTTATTTTTTTTTAATTTTTTAGATTTGATCTCTATTAATTTTATTATTATTTATTTTATTTGAGATAATTTATGAAATTATATTTTTTTTTTCAATTTTATTCTCATTCAACTATTTAATTTGTAAGATTTGTTCCTCATTATTTTAATAAACTTGAGAAAAATAAAATATTAATAAGTTATTTTCCAGCTCATTTTCCATGACATAACCAAACATTGAAAAGTGTTTTCCAACTTATTTTTCATTACACTATCAAACATCAGAAAATAATTTACTTTTCCGGAATTTACTTTAAAAAAAAACTACTTTCCAGCAAACAAACGAGATATTATTTTTCATTACACTACCAGAAAATAATTTATTTTCTTTAATTTATTTTAAAAAAAAATAATTTTTCAGCAAACAAACAAAACAAATGGAACAAAAATCGCATCTCCTCTGATTTAGCAGCCACATTTGACTCGATCCCTTAGGAAATTATGCTGGACCTCTCAATGAGGGGACCAGCTTATGTTATTATTTATTTCTGGTTGATGGTATAAAAATAATTGAATATATATGGGTAACCTACCCCTCCCTCACCACAAGTTTTAATTTTTTAACTGGGTGTTGAAATTGTTGAAGGCAGGGGGAATTGTAAAATCCAAACGTAAGATCATAAACTTTATTAATGTTTTTAACTCTTTAGCTACACATTCTGCAAAGGCAGGCTCACAATGAGAAGAACTGCATTCTGCAAAAGAAAGGTTCAGAAGATTTACAAAACAGACGGCTTCTACAACTAATTTACATATTTGTGAAAAATATACTACTGTACATTGTGATAACAATGAACAAAACCACTGCTGATAAAAAACACAATTCCTAAGATCTCCAAACTCTATCGATGAACATATTGTATAGAGTACCAGTATATGAACTAGTTTGAGCAAACATAATTTTAAACCTTCAATTACTTTTTCACATCTGGCAAGAAGAAGTTTCTTCACCTCTTCCAAATCTTGAAGGGGTCTTAGGGCTTGAGGACTGTAGTCCATTACCTTCAACATCCACCTTGTTCATTTGGCCACCAGAATTTATAGAGGGCTCACTTGGACCACTCTCGATTATATTCTCCATGGGTTTAACAGAATCATCATTGCAAGGGGTGGGGGAGGGTATGGGACTGGAGACAACTGGTTTTGGTTGTGGGGATGAACGAGATTGATCATCGGAAGAGTCAGACTCTGGAAATATGTCTCTTTCTGTCACCACTGATGGATCAGCAAGCGATCTCCTTGATCCTGTTCGAGAAAGTGCATGCTTTATGCTACGAGCAGACTTTTCAGCATGTTTTAAAATACTCTTCGCTATGCCTTTGCCATTTCCTCCCTTGGCATTTCCTCCCTGGGGGCTTTCTGGGCTACTTTTCTCAGAACCCAAATTAACTTCACTCAAACAACCAGAATTCGGCACTGAAAGGCTGTCTTCCACTACAAACTTAACACCAATCTCCCTCTGATTCGTTGCCTTAATATTATCATAAGGAGATGGAACATTTTCCCCAATGCTGCTCAAATTATCCTCATTTTTAGCGTTTCTATGGAATACAGAGCCAATCTTCTGCAAACCACGCTTAAATCGTTTCCTTTTATTTTCACCCTCAGCATTTTCTTCACCACTGCTGCTGTCAATGTTAAGCGGTCCGGATACTGCAGAATGAGAGATGAAAGAATTTGTGGTCTTCCCTTTTCTGGGCTCCCATGTTTGTGGCACTTCACTTCCAGGGTGATGAACCCATATTCCAGTCTCTTCTTGCCCTTCAACGTTGATAGGCTCGAAATTATCTAGAACTTTAGACTTCTCTGTTGATTCAGATGAAAAGGAAGCTCTGTTCGCAGTATCACTTGCGAAGGAGTCCTGTATTTGCTCCTTGGTCAATGTATCCCCATCAGGAGAACAATCACCTCCCTGAATAAATAATTACAGCACAAAGAAAAATCAGTGCACCATGTAAAAATCATGTTCTCTTGAATTGAACTCTATTGAAAAATACCTGTGCATTCTGTTCCAGAACAGTTATTGCAAGATGCAGCCTCCCCATTTTAATGTTCTGAAGTGGCAACCACATGTCATGCCTCCCAAGACCCTTGAGCTCATTGATGTCAACTGTGCAAACCCTGCAGACAATAGAAGCGTCAATAAATTTAAAAGAATAGAATGTAATACAAACTTAACAAAATTCAAAGAGAATGAAAGGCAAAGGCTGCAAACAATTGCATGATCCCCACCCCCACCCAAAAGAAAAAATAAGAACTACAAATCCTACAAAAAAAAAATTGCTGAGACACACTACTCTGAAATATGAAATGAAATTCTGAAACACAAATGTAGGAACTTGGTGAAAAAATGAAAGTGTATATCTGTATGTGAAATATACATTTTTACCACACATGTCAATTATTTGGAATACTCAATACCCATAATTCTAAGCTATAAAAACATAATTTTCTCTATTATTCATCACAATAATTTGGCTTATGCATAACCAAACATTTTTAGGGTGAAAAGGTAAGAGACAAACCCGAGTGCATCATCAAACAAAGGGTCCTTGTCACGAACATCAATAGCTAGAACATTAGGTAATTCCCAGGTACAAATGGGGATCTTGAATTCCTCATGCCACTTTGGAGATAGAGTTTTCCTTTGTGTCTTTGTCCTGAATCTGTAAGGACCAAGTTGTCCTTTCACATATGGATCAGCCAATCCTGAAAAATAGAAAACAATTATTTTGAACTCATGGACAACATTATGTAGTAAAAAAGATGATGGAAGCAGTAACTAAACCAACCGTTTAAATCTGATGGTTTCATGTCAGATGCTTCAATTACTTCAACTTTAGCATAAGCAACGGGTTCCTTCTCATCCACAGAGAACCAATCCTCTGTCAAGTAAATACATAGTAAGAAGGTTACACATTTGGCACACATAAGAGGATAAAACGAAATTCAACTTCTAGAACAACTTGTAGGAGGCCTCCTGATGCTAAAATATCGAGTATTACCATCACTTGATTTATTAAAACAGAAGATGAAGCAAGATACAAACTAAGATTTGCTGAAAATCATCTTCTAACAGCTGACTCATCACAATACATCATCGTAACACTCTGGCCATGACACTATGGTTTTGACTAAAATCAATTTTTTTTTATGTTTGCTATCTTCAAAACTGTTCGGAAAAGTAGAGGCAGCAATTACAAAAACTTTAACTTATGCCAGCGATATTTCATCTTAAGTTCTAATCAAACAATATGCTTCCAATCTGTGCATGGAGACAGGTTCAGTTCAGGTGATAATAAGTCTTATCAATAGCTTACTGACACATTTCTACTTGACACCACAAACAAATGCTCTTCTTTTGCTTTTACTTTTCTCTATTTTCTCTATTTTTTAACACCCTGAATTCTTAGCTCGAAACAGTTTCTTATCCATAGAAAACAAATGCTTATGTAGGAGCTCGTTCTTCTTTCAAGAAGCCAACAACCAATAGGTTTTTTCCCTTTAACATTTATTTTTTTAAAGTTCCGATAGGCTTGTATTCTTATTGCAGCAGAAGGAAAACATAAAAGTAAAGACTTGATGCGGTATAAGTAGGTAGAGGAATCGTTGTCAAGTTATTTGTGATTTTATTAACCCTGTAATTTTATCTTTATTTAGGAAGTTTCCATATTCTAGCTTTTTTAATATTAGGAATAGTATAATCACGACTTCTATTTAATGTAGTTCCTAGTTTAGTTAGAACTTTTAGGGCTTTTTGAGTGCCTATACAAGCACACACTTATTCATTGTATTTGGAGCAGTTTTTGATGATTAAATAAAATTGAGAGTTTGAATAGTCACTTTGAGAGGTGGATATCATCTGGTTCTCCATCCCCTTTCCTTCAATTTGCTACCCTGGCCCAATTCAAGACTTCTCTAAGTTATGGCATGAATGTTCATTGTGTAGCAAGAATGAAATTAATTAATATCTGACATTGATTCAAATGTAAAATTTAACAGACACCAAAAAGAAAAGCTGAAACTAAGAAGGAATAGGATTCTCTAAATAGTAAATAAAACAATTCCTGTTAGTAAAATACCTGACCCTGGTGAAACAAATTTCTCCATGTCAACAACTAGCATATTGGGCTGCGAACAAGCAAATATTTGAATCAGCATTTCGATACTATTGTCGACAGTCATAAATAAAAGAGAACATGCTTATACTCCCAATCAGGAGGAAGGCAAGAGAAGAAACATGATTTGTAAGGGACTGACATATAATCACTTGTAAACTTAACCAAGTATCAGAGTTTAAGGAACTATACCTGAACTAGTGTCTGTTCAAAAGCAACTGACAGAAGCTTGTCCTAATCAAACGAACGTTCAAACAGTTTATATAAGTGAGAGAATGGGTGGAACTTCAAGATATCATTCTGCAATTAACTGGACTCAAACTTACCAGCCATCCAGCAATCCCTGGAAGTTCAGTAACATCAAGTCCAGTGGCGAAGATGGGTTTTACAGTCATTTGGAAGTAAGGTGGCTCAGCAAAGCATACCCGCAAACGACCAAGAAAAGGCCAATTGGGAAGAAACTTCACTCCAATCAAGACCTAAAAAAGAAGGCGTAGATTGAAGTGAAAATATTTCTAATCAGATAGGGAAAAATATGGCTATTAGAGGAAAATTGTAAAAAAAAATCTAACAGGCTCAACATCAAGTCAGCTACAGGATGTCACATTCAAAAATCTTAAGATAATCTTCCTATCGTTAGCATTCTCAAAATTAAAGTGCTCAAATCAGAACAATAAAGTAAAACATTTCAGATAGCATGAAAGACCTAACTGAACAATGCCCTTAGATTAAACAGAATTTATTACCAAAGAATAGCCATTTACTACACAAACTAAACAAATTCCAAAGAATAGCTGAAATACACTAAAGCAAGGACATAAAATGAATTTATGTTTTCAGATATAATACTGATGTTTTTCATGAGGTATCATACCTTACTAAACAAACTAAAGCATAGCCATCTACTTCTCAATATGAAATACACTAAAGAATTTATGACCAAAGAATAGCCTCCTCAGCAATGCCCTTAGATTAAACAGAATTAAGAAATATAAAGTTTAAGCGATATAAATTCTTGAAAAACACTGGTGGACATAAAATGGAAAAGCTAAAAGAATAATTGAAGTATTTACATACGGATATCCTCAAAATTAAATTGGAGTAAAGTGGACTCCAGAACTCTTTACAACTATAGGATAATCCATATGGAACAAAGCTATACAAGTGAAGGGAATTCCAAAATTCCATCAGAATTTAAGCAAGGACTATGAAAATCAGCAAGTGAGTGAAGTCATGTCTAATAAATTACTCCTTGCATTGAAATCATCCAGAGAGTGGAACTTCAAAACAACACAACAGAATTTGTTTAATGAAAAATAATGGAAAAGGTGCAGATCGAATGTCCCAAAAATGCCAAGACAGATAACAGGGAAAAGCTAAACAGGTTATCTATGTGCATTGAGAGAGGAAGAGAAGAAAGGAAAAATGTTTCAATTCATACTATCAAGATCCATGCATAAATATAAGGTGATTGGTCTATTTGTACCTAGCAGTTGTTCAGTTTTCTACCATTTACATCCAATGGTACCGTACAATTGAATTTCCATTCCTAAGAAAGATTGCTGCATGTTCCTTCTTCATTTTGTAAACATGAAATCCCCCCTCCCCCCACAAATGGTACTTTATTGTGCAGTGTTCACTCTATTCAGGTAGCTTTCACACATATTATGCACGACTCTTAATAAAGTAGTTGATCCTGCATTTCTATATCAATTTTGGTCGTGAAATACGAAATATAAGTTGTATACCTTCCCTTCTACATGTATCCCTGTCATATGCATCCTTGCCCACATTCCAAATCCAAGCCTGTTCCTTAATTTGATAGAAAGAATTGCACTCATATCATCTGCTGTGCAAAAATTCATGCCCAACTCCAATACCTACATTTATTGCAACTAAATAAACCCCTTGAGAAACAAGAAAAGAAACTCACCCCGCATGGTTTATAATACAAGATGAATACCACATGGTGGAATGGTGGATGAATGATGATACATACCAAGTGGTCATCACCAGTAGATTGGCGAACCCTCATTTCTGTGAACAGTGGTGGATTTCTTCCCAAATACATGTGCCGAACCACAGCTTCTTTCTGTGCATGTAGCATACACAATCAACAACACACACATATTGTATCAGAGGAAATTCTCAGAAGTCATATTTCCAAAGCAAACATGCCAAAGCAGATAACCACCACCCTGGGAGAATGATCAATCAACATGGAAGATGCTAACTTAATAACCTTTCACCCTCTTCTAAAAACGCACTTAAATACACGGTTGACCATAAGAACCTAAGGAATCTAAGAGTGTTCTTTCCAGAAAGAAAAGGTGAATTTTCCTCAAAGTTCAAGCTCAGCCTTAATACGAGTATAAAGCGCAGAACGATTATAAACAATACCAACACAAATTTGCCTGAAAATGACTAGTCTGACATGGAACAAAAATTAAAGCACACATTTAACGAGAAAAAAATTCGAACAAAAAGGAAATTTAAACCAATAAAAATCAATAAGAAGTACATGAAAGACATAAGTGGAGTGTCAGAAAGTTGGATTCATACGGCGGTCCATGGTTTATACTTTTCCAGGAACCAAGGTATAATGGGAAGCAGAATCTTCTGCGATGCAATCTGTTCCATACATATGGGCCATATCTTTTCCACGGTATGGTTCAACCATCGCACTGTTTCAGAATCAGTAAGAACCTGAAGAGACGGAGGAAAACAGAAAGATCAAAAGAAAAGAAGCACAGCATTGAAGTGCTACAGATTCATCGGAATAAAATCAAGAACCCCAACTTGGCCCCCATGCCAGTAAAGAAGAAGCATAGAACAACAAAAAGTGCAAAAGAGCATTTGACTTTCTTCAACTCCAAAAGAAGAGGAGAAAGAAAAAAAAAGTGCAGACCGCTTATTCATTTGCAATTGCAACAACAAAGAAAAAATAAAATCTGGATAAAGTACAATAAATTAACCTCTCCAATTTAAAGATTAAAAAAGTTGCATGCCTAGAAACAAAACAAGACGATTAATAAGATTGAAGCTTGTAGTAAACCCAATTGAAGGTAATAAGAAATAACCATTAATTAAATAAATAAAAAAGAAATGGGAAAAAAAATTAAATAAGGAAAAAGAAAAGAGGAAATACCCTTTTTTGATAGGCTTGTTTTCTTTCTTCATACTGCAATTTCTTCCTCAGTTTCATAACATATCTCTCATGAACCTTTGCAGTGAAAAAGAAGAGAAAAACGAAAGAATCAAGAAAAAAAATCAAGAAACAAGATTGTATCAATCAGATCTTTTCTTGCAACTAACTTGAATCCAAAGAGAAAGATAATTACCAAGAAAAGATAGATGAGAGAAAGAATGAAGGCAATAGGATGGCATCGATTGAAGGAAGAAAGCAACCATAGCAGAAACAGTACAATGCCCGCATGATGAATTATTGACATCTCCCTTGCATCAATTTCTTCTCTTTACTATCACTTACAACTACTACACAACACAGGAGAAGAGCGGAGAGGAACACGGGGTTCTTTCTAGTTTATTCATACACAAACCGATCAGCACACAACATTCTCTGCAAAATCAGATAGATCCACAAAAAGGAAACAGCAGAGCAACAGCAACAACAAAACTGTACGACGAAACAACTCAAGTCGGGCCTTGTGTTTTTGTCCGTGAGATTTGAATTTATAGCAATTTGACAGTTACCACTCACTACAAATCTGTATCAGATTGCTAGGGAGTTACGACTTTATTTGAGAGGCTTTGATCACTAATTACTATTATTCGTGGTTAAACGGTGTCGTAACTATGAAGCAACCGGAGAGAAAGAGGAAGATCCAAAACTTGGAATTTAACAGCATTAATTAATTAATTGTTACTATTGTATTTTACAACATTGCAAAATCTACCGTGAATCTAAAGGAAGCAAAAGAAAAAAGGAAAAGAAAGTCTTTACAATTAAAATAAATTAGATTTGCTCTGAATCACGTAACTAATCTATGTAAAATATTGATATTATTAGGGATATAATCCGTTTTCCACTTCTTTATGATCAAATGTTGCTGTTAATTATTGTTTCTTGAATTTATTATGGTTTATGAAGCGGTTGAAGAAGACGGGAAGGTTGAGTTTAGTCGGTAGGATTATGGCTGGCAGGTGGGTGCCACATGGCAATACTTCACTGACACGTGTAATGAAATGAAAGCATAAACAGATAAGCTATGCGACTTGATACATTCTGGCCAATCATCATCGTCTGAGACAAAGACCTTTCTGATAATACCCGGAACCGCTAGTCAAAACGCGTGCCTGTGAGAGTTTTAAAGACTATAATGGATACATTGGTAGGCTTATGCTGGCAACTTCATGGATGTAACTTACCCCTAACATTTTGGCATGCTATTTGTTAATGTTAATGGTGATTCTCACTGCATCGAGGACCGGAGATTCAATAAAATGGTTTCATTTAATTATATGATTTAAAAAAAAACTGCAATTAAACTAAATTTAAAAAGAAAATGTGATTATAATGACATCTATAAAAAGAACTTTTGTTGAAGAAAAAATAATAAAAATCTCAATTTGAAGATAATTCAATATTAAAAAATAAAATTAAAAAAATAGATAAAAAAATAATCCAAGACAAGTCAAATTAGCACGTCAAACCCGTGATCCGAGTTGTGGGATAGGAATAACTTTATACAAAGCATATAAAAATAATAACAATGTCTAATTCCCAACAATCCAAATACAAAAAAATAAAATAAAATAAAAACACTCAATAAAATATAACAAAAAAAGCACATAAGGCTGGATAATCTGTTAAACCCTATGATATATTGACATGTTAGTGGTAAACAAACATGTTATTGTATGGTTTTTTTTTTTCACGATATATTAACAAGTTAGTGATCAAATTGTCTTGTTATTGTATAATAAGATCAAGAGATCTATATCATGATCATATTTGATGGTTTAAGTCAACTTCAACACACCGACATTGAAAGGTAGTATGGTTTTATTGCTGAACTATGATTATATAAAAAATAAATAATTGTAATTAATAAAAGTAAGGATGCACTCAAAATAAATCGTTTTGCTTGTTTGTCTACGGAGGGGTCCAATGAATTTGGAGTTTAAATGGTTGAAAAGCCCTTAAAAGGCTTGAGATAGAGAGAGGGAAAAAAAAGCAAGATATTATCATAATATTAGATTTAAATAAAAAAAACAATCGAAAGTAATTGTTAGATTTAAATTAAAAAAAACAATGAAAAAAAAACATGTATAACCTATAAAAACATAATTTACCTATAAAAACATAATTTGATGGGTTTAAAAACAATATATATAACCTATAAAAACATAATTTGACTTAAAATAAATATTTAAAATGAGATTTTTTTTATATAAATATTGAGACAAAAACATGGTGGATTGATTCGGTTCAATCAGAGTTAACTTGTCAATCCGTATGGCAGATTATGAGACTATAATAATCTTATCAATAAAAAAATCAAAACAAATTATGAAGTTCAATTTCCAATAAACCTAATGTTGAAAGATTGAATTGAAAAAAAATTAATTAAAAAAATAACAAAAAAAAAATATCATGGGTCAAGCAAGTTAATCTGTCAAATTCACAATACAAGTAATGAGATTGAAATAACATAATAGAAAAAAATTAAAACAAATTATATAACTCAATTCTCAATCAATTTAGTGTTGAAAGATGAAATTAAAAAAAATTATTAAAAACAAAACACAAAAAAATTACTCGAGTCAACTTGGAATAACTTAACAAACTAGTGACCTGAATTATGAGACGAAGATAACCTCATAAAAAATAAACCAAAACAAATCACGAAACCTAATTTCAATTAATCCAATGTTGGAAAACCAAATTGAAAACAAAAAAATCAATAAGAAAAAAAAAAACTCGAGTCGACTGAGTTAGCTCGTCAAAACCCGCAGTTCAGGTCAAGAGATTAGGATAACATAAAAAAAGTAAATTGAAAAAAATCATGAATTCTAATTTTCAATAAATCTAATATTGAATATTGAAACTAAAATAAAAAAAACAGATTAATGAAAAAAAAATATATTTTAATGAATAATATTTTGTCAAGAGTATAATGAAATCGTCTCATCTTTTAGGTTTTGTTTTTTTTGGTTAATGTTATTGTTAATGTTAATGTTAAAGAAAACATTAAAAATATATATATATATATATTAGAAAAAAAAACAAAATTTTAATTAGTATTATTTTATGAGAAAAAGTACAATGAAATTCTCTTCTCTTTTAATTTTATTTTTAATTTTTTAAAGAAGATCGTAAAAATATAACCATCTCTAAAAGCATGGGAGTTGAATGCCGATACTGGATAATTATATATTTATTGGTTTTGATTTTAAATTCAAAGTCAACAATCGTCCATAAATTCTCAGCGGTCCTGATTTCTCAAAATTCACTCGTGGCCCCTTTCTGGTCTGCTACGCTTCCCCCACGTCTTCCCTTTTCTGAATTATTCTTTTGCCGTCGGCAAAAGAATTAAGATCTCATGCGGCATAAACAGCCATTGTCGTCGCTGCTAGACTGCTCGTCATCCAATCACCTAATGCTGTAAGTTGTGGCTTCCAACGTGGCAAGAAACAGTTGGGTCTTTTAGGAAGTACACGAGATTACAGGTTTGCTCTCCAACTGTACAAAATCAAGCTCATCTTGAATAACCATGGCTGTCCAAGGGCCCCACCCTCCTAGTGTTTCAGGTACACGTTTTGCACACTCTGTTGGTGGATCACAGGCCACAATATTTCCAACGCTGAGGCTTATGTCTGCCATGGAATATGGATATGGATATGGATGGGCCCAGTGGATAATATGAACGTTGAACTTGAAGATACTTTCTGTCTACCCTTTTCTTTTTTACTCGTTGATAATTAATTAATTGATATTATTTAGGCTACTTTTAATTGCACAAATCTAGGTGTTAAAAAAAATATTATTTGCCACCCTCCTCCGAAACAGTGAACTTGCTCACTCGAATCTTTCTGATCTTAGGGTAAAACTCAAGATTGTCAATTTCGTTTTGGTAGGTGTTTTGTTTTTTCAATTAAAATGAAATGTTTC
>Ga0307514_10005347_pt1 | contig 11504 bp, 11 predicted proteins | sample 16_EM_MG_FD_203088 | JGI IMG/M metagenome (GOLD analysis project Ga0307514, IMG submission 203088) | Populus trichocarpa ectomycorrhiza microbial communities from riparian zone in the Pacific Northwest, United States - 16_EM | ecosystem: Host-associated > Plants > Roots > Unclassified | place... | reverse complement strand
TTGGGTATGCATATGCGAGATTTATGTCTACATACTCACGCATATGCTGCCAAGACCACTATTCCCAAATAGGAAGGTATAAAGACTTTTGTTCTGCACCTCCGTAGGTACTAAGCAACAAGCCGCCTCATACCGTAGCCTAAGGCTGCTTTCGGGGGAAAGGCGTATAGACTCAAAAAAAAAAAAAAAAACACTAAGCAACAAGAATAGGTAGTTGTATCCTAGCATTGCCTTATGGTATCACAAACAATATTATATACAATTTCTTCGAGGCAAAGAAACCCCCAAGTGGAGAGCCAGGAAACGGCCACCGTTAGATCCTTATCATTGGCAATAGCTAGCAAAGATTGAACGGAAGAGGATTTTGAAGGAGTATTTGGAGTGGTGAATATACTATAGGAAGAGGCAAAAAAGCAACTTACAGTATGGGTATTCCGCTCAGATGGTGATCAATGTCAACCTGAATGTGTAGCACTAAAAAGGCATAAGGTAGTTTCACAGCTTTATTAGATGGGCAGAATAATGCAAAGATAATTACTGGCAATTATAGAAGCCTCGAGCATGTATGAGTTGAGCTGCATGCGGGGATGCGCAAAAAGCTTATGTTAACCAGGGATCACCCGTTTCAGTTTCATCGACAGACAATCCACAACTCATTTTCCCAGCCCAGTAATCTCATTATGTACCCCGCGTCTTACTCTATGATGACCTTTCGGTGTGGGGGTTAATTGGAGCTCTATTTCACGGCACGGATGATCTGATTCTCCTTCGGAATCCATCAGTCGGAGAGTATGTAGCTCCTCCCCCGTGGTGGTGAGGTTTGGTTCAGGGGGTTGATGGTTTTACGCCCCAAGGAGCGCATACATCCATGCCCTCCACTCAGAACCGCTTATCAATATTCAACTCTCTCACCAGCTTTTCTCGCCCTCTCATTCGCTGATCTCGAATGAACAACCCCCAAATTGTACAACCCCCAAATTGTACAACCCATGGCGTAGATATTCGCAAAAGCTCAAAGCCTTTAAGCTAATACATATTTCAGGTGCACAACATTGGCTGTACGAAATCGGGAAGCCGGAGGAGCCCTGTTGCATGTGTGACGGTTGGACGCCGCAGGATGCGGCGCATCTAGCAATGCCCCTGGGTGGGAGATGGGAGAGGAAAGTCGAGCAAGCAGAGGTGGGAGGATGAAAAGTAGTGCGAGAGGGTAGCGGATTTCATATTGTAATCTCGTAGATAGCATGAGGAGGGCAGGGACTGACCTGTGCAGAGGAGAGAGGCCACCTGGGAGCTTCTAGGAACTGCAGTCCATCGCCATATTCTGGATAGGATGAATGCGATTAATGATTACTTTTAAAAAAAAAGACTTTTGTGTTCCTAGCCATATGTACGGGTATTTCTAGGTTTTTTTTGAATAAAAAGACCCATTACTCGTATGCGCCCCTGATGGGAGGGATATGACGAGCCACTCGGAAGTCCGAGTGGGTTCAAGAGACGGCAAGTTAATCTGTCGTCAATCGTTAGGTAGGTGTGTCTTGTTTTCCGTCCTGTTCCTCTCAACTCCGGGCCTCTTGTTCCTCTCAGCGGCCTGCTAAATCGCAGTGCATGTAATGAAAGAAGTCCTGGACACTGTCCCCCTGTTCTAGCACCACTTCCTCTTTGCTCTGGCATGGTGATATCCACTTTGTTCTGCTGTTCGCAGGCAGTAGTGTCTCTATGGAGATAGTTAGCTAGTCAGTACTCGCCGATAGCATTCAACATATAGCTAGAATAGTGGCTGGGAAGTAGGTATATACAGAAGGCATAATATTGCATACTAAATAGTTAAGAGATAGTCCCAGCAACTTGCACTTCCACTGACTGCTGAGCCCATCGTATATGTAGTTCCGTGTGTTGCTGTACTTGCATCTCCGGAGGTCCATTTTGCCATTGCAAGCGGCGAGGCATCTATAGATGCGGAAGGGTGGGGTTCTTGAGCGCGGAAGTTGTTGACAAAGTTCTTCAGGGGGTGCACTGGAAGTTTCTTTGGCGCATTGGGAAACACCCCACGGAACCACGAGCCGGTACTCTGCGAGGTGTATATCACCAGGAGCCGGTACTCTGCATGGTGTATATCGCCAGGGGTGGTAATGTACCTGTAGGTAGGTATGTAAGCTTAGTAGACTTGCGGTCAATAACTTAAGTCGGCTCTCTACCTGATTCGGGGTGGCATCTTTTTTTTTTTTTTTGAAAATGACTACTTGCATTCAGGCTATTGTTCTAGTGTATCTAGCCTATGAAGAGGAAACGGCATTTGCCTAAATACTTTTTTTTGTTTTGGAAGATCACTACTCGTATTCAATCTATCTAGGCTAGGAATGTAGCTTGTTCCACCTCGGAGCCGGTGCCCAAATGCTTGATAAAGCCCATGACTTTCCAGGGTTTTGAGCGGGGCAACTAAATACGTGTGTGGTACCTGGAGAAATTGGCTCCTTTCCTCTGCCTGCATTACTTCCCCTTCCTGAACATGCCTTCCGTCTTCTCCCATACATGAAGACACATGGATTCAAGCCTGTTTCTGCAGACATAACCACGCCACATTGTACATTCATCGACCATTGCCTACTACATGCCTTCCTAGTCGCGGTGAAACACTGGCCACTATAGCAATGTATGTTAGCCAAAGTCCTAGGCAGTAAGGCAAACCGCGAGGAGGACATACAGTCGAATCCCGCTAAATGAATCACACCCACTCGAGGCCCTTTGGTGTAAAATCAGGAAGTTAGGTATGTGGTTAAATCAATACAAGTTGAGGAATAAAATAGCTTGAGGGCTATATACAAGTTTAGCCAGTTGATGTGGGTGTATTAATATAGGTTTGACTCTACCTGCTATTCGGACATTCAATCCACCCACAGTTCACAGGACCCCACCTACTCGACCGACTCTCCGCCCCACCAGATCCCACCCAACTGGTCAGCTGCAGATCCGAGCCCAGTCCCAAACGGTCTCCTCCACAACCTGCCAGTCACTGGTTTCAGTATCCAAACAAGCACTGCCTGTTTGCCACAGTTAGGAAAGTTATGTGACAAGGTCTTACAGGACTCTCGCTCGCAAGGGTAAAAGGCTTCATAGACAGCAAAGAAGAGAAAGAGGAACAAGAAAAGGAAACATCTTAAGAAAAGGGAAAAAACGCTACCTTGGACGCCGGAAAGGAACACCAATGTCATGACCATCAACTCTTCACCAATTGGTCTTAAACTTCAATTGTATGCCAGGTGTAGCCAGGAGAGTCTACCTTAAATAGCTTTTGTAACCTGCATTGTAGATTTCCCCACTTCGTACCAATATCAGCACGGGAGGTACCGTAGAGGAGGAGAGTGGGCACAAGAAGATGGAATATGGAGAGTCAGAGCTATTTAGCAGGTCACCTAGGGTACATACAAGTCTTGAAGCTTTGATTGACTGCAGGTCCCAACTCGGAAGGAGCTTTACTTTTTCTTTGGGGGGGGGATTCATTAATCGTATTGAGCCTATTTAGACTATGACACTATGCACGAATATCAGCACCTGTCATATATCTGAGTTTTGTTAAGGTGGCCTAGATACCTGCATGTATGTGGTTCAGGTTTCAAGCAGATTGGACATGGTTTCAATTTTTGGTGGGCACATCTATAAACTGTGTCAGTTCCCCATCGTACATATAAATCCCTATCGTGTACGTTACAGGTGGGCATATCCAAGGAGCTATCAATCCAAGAGAGCAGCAGCGAGCGAGCTAAGGTAGAGATGGCAAGTCAGCAAAAATCCAAGACGGGGAGGGAGAATACCCACAGCAAAACAAACAAAGAAAAATTCTCTTCCGAGGCACTCAGTCGTCGTCATCAGACTCCCCTGAGCTAGAGGCTGCATCGTAAGATACATCCCTCTCCGCTCCCCTTTTGGTTGCGGCCTCTTTCCTGGCCCTGGCCTTTGCTTGCTTTTGCCTCAATCGCTCCCGCGCCCACTTAAAGCCCTCCAGGAACTCCTTTGGAATGTGCTCCAACCCAGTGGGGAGGTCGTCAACAGGCTTCTTGTCTTCCGCAACTTTCACCTGCGTCTGCTATTAAGTTAGACCGTCCCGAGCGTTCGACCCCTGCTGTGCCGTCACTGATAACGTACCTGCTCACTCTCACTCCCACCAGCCACTTCAGCCTGCTTCTTCATTAAGTTAGATTGTCCTGATCTTTCACCTCCTTCTTTGTCACCGCAATGACAACGTACCTGGCTGGTCCCACCAACAATCTTCATCTGCTTGCTATTGTGTTAGATCATCTCGCCCTTTCATCTCTTTCTTTGCCACCACAACGATAACTTACCTGCTTCCCCCTACCAGCAACTTCCACCTGCTTCTTGCCATTAAGTTAGATGGTCTCATTCTTCACTGCAACTACAATGATAACGTACCTGCACCCTCCCCCCAGAAGCTTTCACATGCTTCTTGTCATTAAGTTAGATCGTCTACCTGCTTTACCACCACAACGATAACGTACCTGCACCTTCCCCGCAGCAACTTTTACCTGCTTTTTGTCATGAAGTTAGATTTTCCTGATCTTTTATCTTTGCCATCACAAGGATAACGTACCTGGCCGCTGCGACCAGCCACTTCCACCTGCTTCTTGCCATTGAGTTAGATTGTCTGGGCCTTTCATCTTCTTTGCTACACAACGATAACATACCTGCTTCCCCCCTACCGAAGCTTCTGCCTGCTTCCCCCCCACGGAAGCTTCTACCTGCTTCTTGCCATTGAGTTAGATCGTCCTGACCATTCATCTTCTTTCCCACCACAAGGGTAACGTACCTGGTCGCTCTGACCAGCAACACCCACCTGCGCCTTGGCACCAGGAACCTCCACCTGCTTCTTGCCATTAAGTTAGATTGCCCCAATCTTTCACCTCTTTCTTGGCCACCACAATGACAACATACCTGATTGCTCCCACCAGCAACCACCACACCTGGATTCCCCCCCACCTGCTTCTCACCAAGCAGCCCGTGGCCGTCTCTACAATCAGCGTCGGGCATCTCCACGTCGCGGTAATACCAGAAACCGGACACAGGGCTTGGCAAAACGAGGGGAGGGGCATCTTCCATTGGTGTGTCCCAATCATTGCCGTGATTTGCATCATCGTCAATGTCCATTTCAAGCGGCAGGAAGCAAGGCAGAGAGGTTTTGGTGCACAAAATGTGCAATCCCACCACCCCCGTCTTCCTCCTGGGCTTTTGGACCTTCGAGCATGAAGATCCCGAGCGAATTGGAGAGGGTTTAGGGGGCAAAGCACTGCTTGGTTTAGTGGGGGTCTTGGGGGTGCTCTTCTTGGGCTTACGCCCCCTCTTCTTTTCCCTCTTGTTATTGTGAGAGAGGATGATTATCTTCAAATCATCCTCAGCCTTGATTGTCTGCTGCAGTGCTGGAGTCTCCGGCTGCACTGGGAGGGGTGTCATGAAGTGGGAACGAAGGTATGAGATCATGCCAGAGAAGAGACCCATTGTTAATGGTTTACAGAAAGGTGTAGTTAAAAGGGTTAAAGATATTAGAAGCAGTAAGCTTGTGTGAGTAGTTGAATGGGTACTCGTGCGTTGTGAGATGCTGAGGTAGAAAAGGTCTCGGGGTGTGGGATTGAGAAGAAATTTGACAGTGGCTACGGTGTGACTGCACAACCCCCCGTGCGTGTGACTGCTCGCCCCTGCATCAAGGGGTAGGGTTGGGGCCGGGATGGGCAAGGGGTAGGGCTGGGGCTGGGCTGGGGCTGGAATGCGCAAGGGGACTGGGCTGGGGAGGGGTGGTGCTGGGGCCGGGCTGGGCATGGCAACCATATCTCTTTCGGTTACAGTGATGTCGCGTTATAAGAAACTGCTCGGGACCACCATGGAGTTTCTTATAACGCGTGGTTTCTTGTAACGAGATATTTACACAAAGACTACGAAATGTCCCAGGGTGGGGAGGAATTCCGTAATGACTGTCTGATGCTGTGTCCGGCGAGCCATACCTTGTAGGCCCCCAATATCCTGCTTTTCTCAATGCAAAAGAACCTCTATCTTCTCACCTCGCTGTGAATTGACGAGGATTTCGAAGATGAAAGAGACGAAGGAGTTCAAGGACTTCCAGTGCAGTCTGATAAGGAACAACAGCTATATCCTGGATGTCGTCTCCATCAGGATCAGACTCATAGACGAGTGCTGGCTCATATGTATCTAAAATACATTGCTCCCCCTGCTATCACATTAGACATATAAGTTTCCCATGAGGTGGTCAGGCAACGCGAACAGTTGGTGGACTTCGACTTATTTGTCCTTGAAGTATCTGGTGGGATTGGAATGTTATTCCGCGTATGCAGCCCAAGGTTTTGACCGCCCTGTAGGGTCTGGGGCGGGACATTGCACGAGAAATAGGTACTTACAAACTGCATGTTCCGGGCCCCCACAAGTACGGCAGAGGAGAGGATCAGGGTAACAGCTTGCGTGGGTATTACCCCTGCTACACACGCAAGTATGCTTGCCACTAGTCTTATTCCAAGGCCCATTTGCTGAACCGAGTGCATTCGGTCAGTACAGAGTGGCTTGGCACAAAACTAGCAGTTTTCTATCTAGTTCGCAGCCCGCTCACTTGTGCATACCAAAGGTGCATGCCAAGAAATGAGCCGCCAAGAACGTCTGGTGCGAGACTGATCTACCACACCCAACTTACCTAAACTTATACAAGTCCCTTGCAACCTCTCAGCATCTCAAAAGGCCCAGTGGTCTAATGGTATGACTCCTGCTACGTAGTAGCCTGCTGGATCCATGCAGAGAGCGGGTGATCTGGGTTCAACTCCCAGCTGAGCCATTATTTTTTCCCCGAACTATCTATTACACTGACGGTCCCGTGTGCTCCCTGACAACAGACAAACTCAAAAAAATGCGATTAATTGTTCCTTAAAAAAAAAAACCTCACTCCCAAAGCACGCCGTGCCCCCGAGGCCACACCACATTGTTTTTTTGTTTTTTTGTTTTTTTGGCGGGGGGCGCGAATCATCACTCACATTCAGTCTATCTAGCCAGCTCGAGGGTCGGGTGTAGGTACATGAAGGTTTCCTCACCCCAGAGTCCTGCCCCCATGCAAAATACACACGGTATAGTGGCAAAAGAAAGTGACTATTCAGCATCCCATCACTTCACGGCACCACTCCGCGTCACCTTAGTCTCCCCATACCCCTCCCTCGGTTCTCCCCCTCCATCCCCTCTCAGCGCCCACTGTCTCAGGTGTACTGCGTTCTGGGCCGTCTCACATTTGCAGTGTCACCGCCCGCCTCTCCGATGACCTACAGCCACCGTCTCAACGGCCCACTGTCTGTGGTTATGTATGTGAGCCTCCCGTATGGCCTCTCTGTCCCGTTTATACATTAGATGTAGATAGCACGGGGGGGGCAGGGACTGGCCCGGGAGGCAGAGAGAGGCCCACCCGGTCATCCGGGAGCCGCAGTCCATCGTCATATTCTAGATAGAATGAATGCGATTAATGATTCCTTAAAAAAAAAAAAAAAATCTCTGTCCCGTTTCAGATGTGATAGCTTTGAGTGAATGGCGGAGCCTTGTTTGATGCCAGCCGGTATCACTATCCCAGGCCTTTACAGCCAAGCCCCCAGCCATCCTGTCTAGCCCGCAATTCTATCTGCCTCTTCATTACCACATTACTTGTCTTTAGCCGGCGGCCGAGACTACACCAATCCTACTCCTGATCTCGTGCCCAGCCTCTAATCGACCCTGCGCTGATTGTACCACACCTTGTCAGCCTGGGTCGAGAGCATCCTACTCCCTCCCTAGTCTCGCGCTCGGCCTGAGAAGGGTCTTGGCATGAGACTACTCCCTAGTCTGGTTGGCACCTCCCCCCCATAGGCGGCCACCTCCGATGTAGTCTAGCTGCGGACACTGCTGGTGGTTAAGCCCAGTCTGTAACCAACTGGGGTATATATACCTTGTGTAGTCTGGCTGGCACGACCCTTCTCCTGTTACCTTGTGCTACGAGGGTCTGGTGCCGAGACTAACCTTGTGCCGAGCCTCGTGTCTGGATAGCGTACGATACAGGTGGGCGCGAGACGGGATCCAGTTGGCGAAGGCCCTTCGGCAGTGAGGGGCATATATTTAGCTTAATCTGGATTCTGGAAAGAGACCGGCTCCAAGGTAACCTACGTATAGGTATTAGGTGCGGTATCTCGTCATAGCGTTGGCAGATTGAATACCAGCATTGATTCTGTAAGAAGAAAACAAAGCAGGTGGGCGCAGAAGCCTACGGGCGGCACATAGGTGGCATGCATATGGCACTTACTGTACTTAGCTTAGCCTGCAGTAACTACCTCTCCTCTCCATCAACAAACATGCTCGGACGATACACCCCTCCACTCCGCAATTCATTCACCGCCCTTTAAGCCATTTCAGCCTCCGCACCACACATACTCCTGTCACTGTCACGAATCCCTACACAAACTATGTTGTGGCCCAATACCCCCGCTGCCAACGACCAGAATCATTGCTCCTGGCGGGGCCCGCAAACTGGCACTTCTCCCACTGCCTCATGCCCATATTTCCCCTTACCTCCAGCCGCTGCTGCTGCTGCTGCTGCTGCTGCCAACTCAGCCATCCCCGATGCCAACACCAGTCCTACTGAGCCAGCCATGCAGAGGAGGAAATTCGGGTCCAAAGAAATGAAGCTCCAAGCAACTACGCCAGAATCAGGGCAGACGCCAGGCGAGGTAATGCAGTCCGAAGAAGAGGTTCAAGAGACCCAGAAAGATGGACAACTGCAGGGCAACGAGGAGGCACCGGGGGAGCTTCTGGAGGAGAAATGGATATCAATCTTTAAGCAGAACGAGGGGAGAACCCACAAGTTCCGGGAGATGCTCAATAGGGTCAGTGCACAGTTCGCAGGAGACGAATGGGAGTTGCAGGTGAAGCAGCGCAGGGCCGTGCTCCAAGAGCAGCAAGTCATACTACAGAGCAGATTCATGGAGGAGATGCAGATGGCTGTCACAGCGGGAGACTCAGAGGAAATGCGCCGTGTCCGGGAGTGGGTAATGTGGGAATGGACAAACTTGGCAGACGAGTTTGAGGAATTTGGGATAACGGCAAACGCGAGGCAGCAACAGCTACAGAAGAGTGCAATATGCGTCGAGGTAGCGCTGGAAACAAGAGAGAGGGAAATGCAGGAGATTATGCAAAAAGTGTGGGCTGCAGACAAGAGAGAAAGGGAGATTGCAACTAATGTTATGGCAATGCTGAGGGCGGAAGCAAGACAGAGGGGAGAGCCCGATGAGCTTGCTTGGTTTGTGGCGGCGGCGGCGTCGCCCCCTGCACAGTATGTGGCTATAGTCTAGGCCCGCGATACTTCCCGGTGGCATTGGACCCACCCCCGGGCCAGAGGTGGGGTCTGCGAATGTTGCAGATGTTCCACTACTTGGAATTAAAGTTTCGGATAGGCGTGTCTCTTTCATTTCCCTGCAGAGCTTCTTTTTACAATCACTGCTTAGCACGAGAGGTCATGCAAATACTATCAGCAAATAGCGCTTACCTCTTGGGACAGTTGGGGTTGATATGTACCAATTAACGAAAGCAATACATATCCTGCCGGATTCACATGTGAATCACTACTTTCCCCCGCAATGACTGCGTATTGTAGGTATACACAACCCTTCTACCTGTTGGAACTGGGGATGAGTGATACCTGCGCGAGCTTGTAGTAATTTTCTCTTGCTGGAGGGGTGTTTAGGGGCTGGATCGGCCCAGTGGTTGAGAGTCCTTTGCCGGGTTTCCACTCGGGGTATGCGGTCCCTCGCCATAGTCTAGATAGGCTGAATGCGAGTAATGAATACTAAAACAAAAAGAGGCAAAATCTTGGGCCACTACTTCCTTGTGTCCACTCCTAGCAGCCGTAGGCACTACGTACCCCTATCCTGTCAGCCCACAAGAATACTAACTATATTGAGGTCTCTATTATCTACACCACAAGACCTATAATGGGCGAGAAGATCTATGTAGCCACCGCCAGGGACTCCAACGATTTCTTGAACCTTATCTCGGCCCATACAACCCGGAATTCAAGTTTCCAAGCCCCTAAGCAGCCCAGTAAATACACCCCTTGGTCACCCTTCATATAGTGGAGCTCCTACACTAATATTTCGACCCTGAATTACGAATACCTACCCCTTGGGCCAGGAAGGAGTAGTTGCAGGTAGAAATGGGACTAGGTAAGTTGAGCAGGAGGCCGAGGGGATATGAGTCTACTGAAGTCGAGAGAAATGCACAGCAGGTCGGTGTTTGCGAGGAGGCAGGAGGTATGCAGCAAGTTTGGTTCTACACTGTATGGAGATCACCCACCTACCAACGAATTTTAGAAGTTTTTAACTGGCGTTGAAGAAAGAGGTACGTGGAGTTTGCTATTGAGGGGGGGAAGCGAAGTAGGATCAGCAGCACCCAGATACAATATTCAATTTCGGAGCCTCCACCCAGATAAGCTACTCCTACACGTTCTGCCCCAGGTTGCCACAGATCTCAAAAAAGGCTGGTACCTACACAATATTTCCAAAAGCACACCCGAGAGAAGGAAGCTGTCAATATATGCACACTTACTATAGATATATGTACACAATGTAAGGTATTCCACGGCCTCAACCCATTCATTCTGCCCATCTGCAGCTTGGTGCGCACCCAGAAATATTGAGCTGGCAGCATTCAGCTTCAAAAATTGTCCAATCGCTAATTGAACCGTACCCCCCCACCCCATCTCGCAGTCAGGATTACTCAGATCTAGATATTGATGTTATATCTTCCAGGCCTGTCCCCCCGGCATGAATATAACTCATGAAGCCCAGGATGTAATAAAACCCGCCTGTGAAATGAGGCCCCCCATTGGGTCTATATCAAGTACAACTCCCGTCTATTTCATATTGGGATTTGTATATACAACCCCTCTTAATCACAGGCCTCCTCTAATCCCTGTAGTGGGTCACCCAGCTCCTGCAACCCGACATTCGCCCTCGATCACGAGAAACCATACATTCCGACCCAGAAAGTATAGCACTGTTAACGTCATCCTCCCTTGATTAGCCTCGCCATGCTAAAGGTGCTGGGGGATAGTGTGCACACTCTAGAGGGAGTAACCGACAAGGGAGGGTCAGTAGATCAGGGGGCTAACATTTAAAGTGAGGTGGGGGTGGTGGTTTAGTCGGATTGGTTCAAGCAAGCAGCCAATTCAAGGAATGAATACTAATCTGGGATTCGAGGGAGGGGGCTATTAAAATACTCTTCAGAGGTGGGGTCAAGCATAGTGGCTAGGGCGCTTCTAGTAGTCCAAAATATAAATGGGAGACATGTTCTGTTCCATTCAGCAATCACGCACAGACCCACGTTAGCGCGTTCCATTCAGCAATCATTGATGAATGGATCGACCCATTCACCAATCGGTGCATTGTTTGTTACATATATGCACTGTTAAATACGGAAAAATTTATGCTGTA
>Ga0307514_10005345_pt1 | contig 11513 bp, 12 predicted proteins | sample 16_EM_MG_FD_203088 | JGI IMG/M metagenome (GOLD analysis project Ga0307514, IMG submission 203088) | Populus trichocarpa ectomycorrhiza microbial communities from riparian zone in the Pacific Northwest, United States - 16_EM | ecosystem: Host-associated > Plants > Roots > Unclassified | place... | reverse complement strand
TTTTATATTTAAATATTAGGCTATGTTTGAAAATTGTGCTTTAAATTTTTATTTTATTCTTTTGTTTGGTTATATACCAGTTTCATGTATTTATTTTTTTTCTTCTTGATTTCAACTTTCAACGTTAAATTTGTTAGAAGTGGAGTTTTATATATTTTTTGGTTTGTTTTTTAATGAATATTTTGTTTAATTAGGCTTCACATTTTTTTTATACAAGGTTATCTTGGTATTATGAACTAGATCGCGAGTTTGGCAGGTTGATTCGGGTTGACTCGATTCTTTTTTTGAGGTAATTTTTTATTGGTTTTTTTTTTCAATTTCACCCTTTAACAACCCAATTTTTTTTTAAAAAATTCATCATTCAATAATAGGTTGTTTGAGAATTGGGTTTCATAATATTTTTTTTTTAATTTTCTTTCTTTGGAGTTATATAGGTCTCATGGATTTAGTTTTTTTTTCTTCTCGATTTTAACTTTCAACATTAGATCTATTAGCAAATGTAGCTTCATAATTTTTTTTTAATAAAGTTATCTCAATCTTATGACCTTGATTTTAATAGGTTCGTCCAGGTTGGCTTAAATTATTTTTTTTATCCTTTTTTTTTCAATTTAATCCTTCAATATTGAGTTGGTTGAAAATTGGAGTTTGTAATTTTTCTTTTGATATTTTTTCTATGGAGTTATCCCGATCTCATGACCCGAGTCGTGCATTTGACATGATAACCCGGGTTGACTCGGATAAGATTTTTGTTCTGTTTTTTTTTTAAATTTTATCTTTCAATATTGGGCAGATTAGAAATTGATTTTCATAATTTATTTTGATATGCTTTCTTTAGGGTTATCACAATCTTATTACTTCGTTTGTAGATTTGACAGGTTAACGTTGATTGATTAAATATGTCGTCGTCTCAATATTTTTTTAAAATATCATCTAATATGTCAAAGTATCAATATTTTAAAAAGATATAGTTAAATATGCATCATATTTTGAGTTTAGAATTATAATTTGTTTTATATAAAAAAACACGTTAGAAGTGCTTAAATATTATTTTTATGTTAAAGTTTATAACTAAATAGCGAATTGTACCACACTACGAGTTGTGTTTATGAGAAGATTCTTGCAATATAAATGCTATGTTTTTTGCTATGAAAAAACTCTAAACAAAATTATTAGTTTAAACATTAAAAACTAATTAATTTTACTGTAATTATCATAAATTAATTTGAAAAAATATTATAATGTGACATAAATAAACTTGAGAAATATTTAAGTTGAAAAAAAACATTAAAATGTCCTAATAAATAGTCGAGATGAGAAATATATTAGAAGAGCCAAATAGGCTTAAAGTACGTGAGAATTGAAGAAATATATGTATAAGTTAGAAACATATTAGATGCATATTTGTATGGATAAGTAATTTTAAATTTGTATTGATAAGTAATAATGAATGTAATCCATGTTGGAATCAAAATTGATATTAATGAGCCAATAATGATATTATGGATGTTGAGATGAACAAACACAATTAATTGGTTAAAATGGAATAAATGCTTAAGGAAGCTCAAAGAACATAAAATTGTAATTGAGAGGATGAGATGTGGTATGAATTAAGGTTATTATTAAATGAAATAATGGCACGAACTAAAGACGTTTATAAGATGAAATACGAGTATAGATTAAATATCATGTGAAATATTGACTTAGTTCTAATGACTTTAATAAACTGGTTATTAAAGACAAAATGCATGCTAACACATATTTTTTGAAATTTTGTTGTATTAAAGTTTTTTATAAGTTTTGAGAAACTTGACCGTAATGCATGAAAATAAAAACACATTTTTTTGTTTTAAACTTTTTGCAATATTTCAGAGAAAACCGACTATTTTAATACCAGATTTGTATCTTTACAGTATAAAAACACAAACCGATATTAATAAAAAATACGCAAAAAAATCACAAATTTTTGAAAGGATTTTTTTTTGAATTTTTTGATAATAAAATTATATAATGTAATATTATATAACAATTTACTGGGTTTAAGCTCAGCCCAATCCTGTGGGCTGAGTCTATCTTGCCTGAGCCCAAGTTTAGGGCAGAGACTAGGCCAAAGAGGAGATGGGCTGAGTCTGGACCCATGAGAGACTAGGTCTTGACCGGCCCCCAAACGAAGTTGGGTCGCGTCCGGACCTAAAAGGAATTGGGTCCCGACGCGCCTAAACGCAAGTTGGGCTGGCCCGGACCCCTTGAAAAAGTGCGTCCCGACCGATCCCCAAACAAACATTAGGCAGAGACTCGGCCCAAAGCAGGAGCTAGGCCGATACTCGACCCAATTAAACTGGGCCGAGACACAACCTAAAGCAGACACAGGGCTGAGACTTGACCAAAAATTGGGTCGATACTTGACCAAAAAAATTGGGTCGATACTCGAACCACATAAATTGGGTCGATACTTGACCAAAAACAGGGGTTGGGCCGATATTGGACCGATACTCGACCCAACTAAATTGGGCCTAGACATGGCCCAAAACAAAAGCTAATTATTTGTGCTGCATGCAGAATGAGTTGTCATGCTGCATGCAGCGCGTCGCCGCAAACGATGAATAAAAAGGGACGGTAGGGGGGTGGGGTCGAAGAAGAAAAAGAAAACGAAGGTGGAGAGGGGTTGACCTGATGGTGGCGCTACTATCGTTAGCGGTGCTGCTGGTTGTGGAGTGGCGGTGACTTCGAACAGAGAGGAAGAACGATTGTCGCTGCGGGTTGTTCTTCCTCTGTTTCCTCTTCTTCTTTCATTCTTTCTCTGTTTTACTTTTCTTTCTTTTTTGTTTTTTCTATTATTCCTTTCATTATGTTCTTTTCTATATGTTTTTCTTTCTCTCCGTAGCTCTCTCTCTTTTAAGTCTCTCGTCTCTCTATAAAACCTTTTTGTTTTTTCTAATCTCCCCTGTTTTTCATTCCCCCAAACTTTCTCTCCAAGTTTTCTCTCTCTTAACACTTCTCTGTTTTTCCTCTCCTTTTCAAATCGTCCTCTTTCTAAAGAAAATTCTCCTTTTCTTTTTCCTTTTTTTCTCTCTCTCCTCCGACCATGAAAATCAAATCTATTTATAAGGGGCGAAAGGGGGACACTTTGTCTCTTCTGGTGTCAAATCTTGACCTTTGGTTCGACCCTAAAACATCACAGCCATCGGTTCAAAGTAACAATGATGAACTGTCAGTTTTGTGTAGAAACATGGTTGATCGGGTTGGCCACTTTAGGGCAGTGCCACCGCTACTGCAACCTTGATCAAGTCGAATGGTTTACACTGGCGTGTAATCAGGGGTCAGGTGATTGTTTGCGTGCAAGCTTCATATAATTTGGGGGAGAAATGAGGCATCAAACGCCTTAGGAAGGAGGCCCCTCGGGCGACCTCTCTGAAGAAGAAAGTCAATAGTCATCTTCAAAATGGCGCCGTTTTGGAAACTTACACTTTAGTCCTTTGATTTGTGATTTCTTTCTAATTACACCCCTGATTGGCATAAAACTTTCAATTTTGTTCAATTTCACCCCTAACAAACTTCAATTCAAACCCCAGATTTCAACGCCTTTTTCCCTTTGGTCCCTAGTTTTGAATTTATGTAATTTGACCCTCCATTGATCAATAAACTTCAAATTTCTTCAATTTGGCCCCTTATTCGATCAATTTCAGTTCCTCTATTTACGCATCTTTTCCAGTTTGGTTCTTAGTTTTGGATTTCATCAATCAAGTCCCTAATTGGCCTTTAAACTTCAATATTTATGTAATTAAATCCCTGATTTGACAAAATCAACTCTTAAAAATTGTAATTTGACCCCAAAACTTTAATTTCCTCCAATTAAAGCCTAAATTGACTTAAAAAATAATTTTTCTTGCAATCCAACCCTCTATGAATTCAATTAAATCTTCAATAAAATTTAATTGAGTTCATAAACATTTGATTTTGGACTTTTCTTCCTCGAATTGAATTTTCCTTGTTAACAGGGTTCTTATTAGTCAACGATATACTGTCAAATTTCAATCTTTGTATTTGAACCTCCTTAACCAAATTTTGGCCATATATATATATTCTCTATTTGTATTTTCTCTTTTTTGTGCGGGGACCTAAAAATGAGTAACAAGTAACCACCACTATTCAACTGAGAAACATCCCCTTTTATAATCCTGTGCCCATGAAATTGAACGTTTACACCCCAATGCTTCCATAAAAGTTCCAACATCTTATCCCCGATTAGCTTTTCTTGCATTTTCAAATTCTGGGCTGATCAAATAGGCACCTTTAAACTAATGAATGTAAAGCTACAAACCTCTAAATTGAGCAAAAATGAGTCCAAACAAAAGGTGTGTATCTCCTCTACCATGTTCAGGCAATCTCCAATGATATTTACATCAGAGTTGCTTCAGCAAAGTCTCGAAAGTTGCCAACTTTGCTGGGCCAATAATAGAATTCCTTTAGGTCCTTTTACATTTTAGTACTACCTGGATGTACCAAATTTTTTGATTAATGGGCTTCTCTTGGAACCTTCTCTTTCAAATCTTTATCGTTACGCATATATATTCATCTACTCATCATTACCATCCCATCATCCATCCAAGACTCAAAAGGGTGTCTCAACCCCCAGTTTCACCTTATAGGGGTGATAAAAAAATCGATAAACCGATTGAACCGTGAAAACAAAAAAATAACAAAAAAAATCGAACTGAGAGAAAAAACCGATTAGAATATTTAGAAAAAAAACCCGGTTTGGTTTTGGTTTTGTAATTTAGAAATCGATTAACCCAAACTGAACCGGTTAAAAAAAAAGGTACTATAAATAGAAAATGAAGATTTGCTAACCCTAGCTACCACTACCAGAGTACCCGCCTCCTCTCTCCTCTCCACTTCTCCCTCTCCTTAGACTTAGAAACTAGAAACACAGAGATCCAAAACAGTTTGTGTTTCCATCATCACTTAGAAACACAGAGAAATAGGCCCGCTCAGGTCGGATTTTAGCGGTCATAAAAAAACAAAGATCCAAACAACCCTACTCCTTCAATTTGAAAAAAAAAAAAGGAAGAAGAAGAAGAAGAAGAAATCATGGCTTTCAGTTATCGCCTCTTATCCAGATCCAAACAGGTTTTGCTTTTCTTCTCTCTATTCCAGATCATTTACCTCCTTTCCAATCATCCATTCTTTTCTTGACGCTGAATTCCGATTCCTCTTTGATGTCCGACATGTTATTGAACAAAGTTAATCAAATTCTGAATCCATTTACTTTAATTTTTTTTCATTATTTTTTTGCTTTAATGGACAGGAAGAAATATTAGGGATTTCTTTAGGTCAATGTGATGCCTTTTCTTTTCCTATAATTATTTTTCTGATGAAAATGGAATTATATGTTGGTTGGGATTATTTTTATGGGAAATTCCAAATATCATGTGGGTTTCTTTAGGGATATAATTTTGGAATTATTATCAATTTTTATAAAGAGAGGTGTGGGGGTTCTTCGTTCGATTACTGGGATTTTGTATTCATTAATAATGATTTTGTGATTTTTGGGTTTATGTAGTTGCATGGAGTCAGGCCATTTTGAATCAACAACTTGCTTTTCTAGTTCATTATTATGCAAAAGAGGCGGCTCTCGATGGGTTTAAGGGAGATGGTCACTTAGCAGGAGTCATGTGCACTCAAACAAAACAGAAAAAAAATGTTAGGAAGGAAAAAAAAAAAGCATATAGGGTCTCTTAGTTTTTTTAAATTAAGAATAGAACCGGACCGAAACCGGTCGGTTTGACCTGGTTTCGGTTCGGTTTTGGTTTTTTTAAAAAAACCAGTTTGGTTGTTTTTTATAGGTAAAAACCGAACCGAAAATCATCACCCTTATCTCTCACTTTTTTTCACTTTAGTGTGTCTTTGTTGCACCTCCAAAACTTTGTCCCGTAACACAGACCATACTCTTAATTGAGCCAACAATGAACCGTTAGGCCCAATTCCTGAAAACTTTCTTCACACTCCCTTGACCACTCGTATTTTGTCTCCTTTCTAATCAACCAAGTCAATGGAATTGACTATAGTAAAAAAAAACCCTTAATAAAATTTAATACCCTACAAATCCTAGGAAACTACAGATTTTATTACATTTGTAGGCTTTTTCCATTTCAGTACTGCTTTAACCTTCATTGGGTTTACAAATATTCCCTTTGCAAATATAACATGCCCTAGAAAAACCACCTCTTTCATCCAAAATTCACATTTACTAAATTTGACATACAACTAGTGATCTCTAAAGGTCTGCAACACCTGTCTCAAATGTTGTTCATGCTTTAGATAGGAGCTAGAATAGACTAAAATTCCATCTATAAACACCTCCATAAACTTATTCAAGTAAGGTTAGAAGACCCAATTTATCAAGTCCATAAACACTGTTGGTGCATTTGTCAATCTAAAGGACATTACCAGGAACTCATAGTGACCATAACGAGTCTTAAAGGCAGTTTTTGGTACATCCTACTCCATGATCCTTAATTGGTAGTACCCCGATCTCATATTTATTTTTGAAAACACCCTGGCCCTTTTAACTGGTTAAACAAGTCATCTATCTATGGAAGTGGATACTTTTTCTTCATTGTTACCCTATTCAACTATCTATAGTCAATGCAGAGCCTAAATGTCCCATCTTTTTTTTTTAAAAATAAAATAAAAAATAGGACTAGAGCTCCCCAAGGTAAACTACCCGGGTGTATGAACCCTCTTTGTAGTAATTTTTGCAATTGAACTTTCAACTCAACCAATTCTGCTGGTGCCCAAGCTGTAGGAGAGATACCTAACAATATATCAATTGAGACTTCCACTTCCCTTTCCAGGGGTAGCCCTGACAATTCTTTTGGAAACACATTCGAAAACTCTCTCATGATGGGAATATTATTAAACTCTACCTCATTTTTTTTCCAGAATCTATTATGTAAGCTAAATAAGCCACACACCGTTTTCTCATAAGCTTACTAACTATCATGACTGAAATCACACAATTTGGCATGACATTTCTCTCACCCCTAAAAGTTATCATTTTCCCATCTGATCCCTGTAGAGTCATATTGTTTTTGAAAAGCAATCTATTTGTGCTTTATGGTTACTTAACCAATCCATTCCTAGTATTAAGTCAAAATCATGTAATTCAATCGACATCACATTTACTTCCATATAATATCTCTCAATAGAAATTTTAACTTCTTTACAGAAATGTTCTACATACACTGCATCCCTTAATGGTGTGCTAATCAAAAATCCCTTTTCTAACTTAGTTGCTTTTTTAGTTTATTTTTAATTTTTCTTGCCATAAAAAGAATATGTAGCACATGGATCTATCAAAACATGCACATACTGATTTTCTAATAATAAAGTATATGCTACTATATCTATGGAAGTCCATACATCCTCCTAGGTCATGTGAAACAGTATGCTCTAGGTCCTCTCCCCTTGTCCTCGAGGTCAACCTCGATTTCCACTAGTCCCAGATTGCATTAGTCTGGTAGGTCTATCCACAATGATTGACTGCTGATAATTTTGTGTTTGCTATCTCTTTCCCTAAACATACTCAGTTCTCCTAAGACAGTCCTTCTTAAAGTGTCCCCTACTCACTGTAATAGTACCATACCCGACCTAAATAGGGGTAGTCTCGCCATCTATACCCATCCTGCCTATAAATGTAGCATCGCTTTAATGATGCAGAGCAATCTCCAGGATGTCATTGCTCACATTTGACATAGAGAGGATAAGTAATGGTGTTATACTCTGAAACTCCTCCAACATAATTAACCTTAACATTTGACTGTCCACAAGTTGACCCTCCACCTGTACTGTAAATCCCGGGGAAAATCAAGGCTGGATTAAATTAAAGAAAATAAACTAAACTAAAAAGATGTGGGGGCAAAAAGAATACGCTTAAAGAAAATGAGGCCTAAATGCAAATAAGAATAATTATAGAGCATAAATACTCCTCTTCTCACCAAAAATCTGCAACTATCGCAAAGAAAGAAAAGAAGGAGTTTTTGTATCCATTTTTACAAATCAAGAGAGAAACACCAAAATTTCAAGAACCCATCCAAGATTAAGGGTTATAGGTAGAATAAACACTGGTGGGCAAGGAATTAACAAGAAAATTTGAACAAGAAGAGAATAGGGGAGTGTCGATTGTCATTAGAAAAAAAGAAGGGATTGAGGAAAATTTATGAGATAAACATGTGATTTGCAGGAGGGACCACAGGCGTGGTGCAACAGTAGCAGCAGGGGAGCACAAGTAGAGATTCTATTGCAGGTAGGTGAATCGCACCTATACTTTCTAGTTAAATTCCATGATTGAATATATTACCGATGTGAAATGTGAATTACTGAATATATGTGTATTCAAGGTGAAAGGTTGTTGTATGAATTGCCAAGTGATGAAATTATCGTTGACAAAGGAAATATAAGAAATGTGATTTGGGGCGTGAACTAGCATACATTTAGTGTATGTTAGGATCCTGGGTAAGGGGATCGCCATGTTTGGACTAGCATTCATTTAGTGTATGTTAGGATCCCGGATAAGGGGATCAAACATGTATTGGCTAGCATACATTTAGTGTATGATATGATCCCGGGTAAGGGAATCACCATGTATTGGCTATCATACATTTAGTGTAAAGGGATCATCTTGCATCGACTCCTACGGGGTGATGATGATGATACTAGTGAAATTGGTATCGGTAATGTGTTAAGCAGAAATAATCATGATTGATCTTATAAAATCTGCATCGGAGGTTGATAATGGGAGAGGGAACGGTTATTAATAGTTGAACAAGGAAGAGATTCTAATGAAAACTAGAAGGGAGGAGTGAATAAAATATGAATGCATGTTACCCTTTTTAAATTGTTAGATATTCGTGTTGTTATATTGATTGTGATATTCATGTTTCAATAATATGTATTTTGTTTCAGGACCATCGCATGCACGACAAGAGTAAATCCTAACTTATGTTCCCTTCTTGTAATTTAGGTTCTAGGGAGTATACCCTTGTATTTTGTAAACTTGGAAATGTTTGTATAACTTAATTTGTATAATTAATGTTTAAACTTGATTAAATGAACTTAACTATGTAGTTCATATAACATATTTCATGTATGTGTATTTATATCTTTATCCATCCATAATGATATTTTGTTATATAATGTATATTATAAATATTGTGGTTGATAGGTGTGATAATATTTGTGGGCTTGAAACCCAGGATGATTGGGTCGGGTTTGAGTTAGGAGATGCGAGTTATTAGAAGTGTAAACAGATTACATATCGATAACTTGGGGCCTTTCGGTGTAGGGGAGACTCCGTCGAAATTTCGGTAGTTTTTAATACGAAGACCATGCATATATATAGAAAAAAAAATTAATTACTCTATTTTTTGGTTGACATGAGATTGTTGTTTTTATCCCGGAATGGGGGATGTTACATTTTTGGTATTAGAGCTCAGTTGCTATTCTAGGGACAGGAATCATTATATGATTTTGAAATGTGTTTCAAGATGGTGAGAACAAGGCAAGGAGCCAGGACTGATCCATCCTCAGTTCGGGGAAGTGATCAGAGTTTTCGTAATGAAAGTGATCCATACTGGGATCCCTTGGTAGACACCTCCTCTCATATACCTGCAACATCAGTGTACTCGGAAAGGGACGAGTTAGTGAGACTTCGAGATGATTCGTTGTCCTGTCAGATAGATGTATCAATGCCCGAGGTATCAGATAGACAGGGGGGAGATAATATACCCCCACTAGTGGCATCGGTAGCTGGATCAAACCCATTTTTGGATCCTGCTTTTATGGAATATATAGTGAGAGCTGTAGCAATAGGAATGGTAGCGGGAGCCTCCAGTACAACTCTTAGATCTGAGGGAGTAGTCACCATAGTGCAATGGGTGAAGGGTATGAAAGAGATGGGTTGTATGACTTACCATGGCGAAGAGGATGCTGAGGTTGCTGGGCATTGGCTGAGGAAAGTGGAAAGAGTTATAAATCAAATGCAGGTGCTAGAGGAGCTATGGGTGGATTGCGTGACTCAACTATTGGTTGAAAGTGCCTACTTTTGGTGGGAGACCATTAGAGAGAGGAGATCAGGGGAGGTATTGAGATGGAGGGACTTTCTTGAAGAGTTTGAGGAGAGGTACTATTCTTGGGAGCATAGAAGGGAGAAAGAACAATAGTTTTTGGATTTGAGGTAGGGAGATTTGACAGTTCTGGAGTATGAGAGGAGATTTCAGGATTTAGCAGCTTTTGCCTCCACTTACCATCCCACAGAGTGCTACAGGGTGGAGAGGTTTCGTGATGGACTGAGGCAGGAACTGAGGATGATATTGATAGCCATACAGTTTCAGTCTGTGAGGGAATTGGTACGGGCTGCTCAGGGTATGGAAAGGGTAATAAGGGATACCTGATTAGTACTTAAAAGTGCATTTTTATCAAGGTCTTATATCATCATTTTGCACTTGAAGTATCAATAACTCCTTAACTAAAACATGTTTTATAATAACAAGTCTGATACTATAAGATACCTTTAATTTATGGTAAATGTTTATCTTAAATGCAGGCCTATCACATAAATGAAAGGATTGATTGATGAGTTTAACTACTGAAATTGAGAAGACAAAGAGAGGGCTAAGCTTAGAAAAGAGATGCTGGTTTAGTCCAAACTGGAACACTATTCAGTCATTGGGTCATATCTAGAGCTGTAGATCTTGGATTTTAGTTTGGTTTATATGAATAGAAAGCTAAGACCTAGGCCTAAAACTTTCATGAGGAGTCCAAGATTCAAAAAGGCCGTTTTCAAGTTCAAATTGTAGCAACAACGGAGAAGTCGGAATCTGTCCTGCAGCCCAGACACTGTTCAGTGTTCAGCCCATATCTCGAGTTCTAGAAGTCCAATTGCACCGATTCTTTTTTGGTTGGAAAGCTGAGATAATTTTCTAGAACTTTCATGAAGACAATCTGTTCAAATTCTGACGTTAGGAATGACGTTTTGTTCAGATAAGAAGATAAGGATTGTCACCAAGTCAAGATGTGGCCACCCACTCAACAAGTAGTCATCAAATCAATAGTTCCAAATTTTGGCCTATAAAAGTAGGCATTTGCCATGCATTGAGGCATCTTGATTTTCAGATCAAGATCATGTTCTTGCTCTCTTTCTTTATATTTTTGTAATGCTTAAGTTTTGCTTTCATTAATCTCTTGTTTATGCCTTTCATTTCCTTTACTATACTTATATAATCAAGTTCTCCTCTTGTTTATTTATGTTTCTCTTCTTCATTATGTTTAGCTAAGTTTATCATGTCAAGGTGAAAAGGGTACACTAATGGTGTAAGAATAAGTATAATATAAACTCAACATGGACTTTAATGTTTGATACTAACATGTTTTGTATTTGTTATCTTGTTCACTTTTAATACTTTGCTTGTTAAATGGTTAATCTAGATTTATGTTATATAACCCTTGGTACAACA
>Ga0307514_10005344_pt1 | contig 11513 bp, 9 predicted proteins | sample 16_EM_MG_FD_203088 | JGI IMG/M metagenome (GOLD analysis project Ga0307514, IMG submission 203088) | Populus trichocarpa ectomycorrhiza microbial communities from riparian zone in the Pacific Northwest, United States - 16_EM | ecosystem: Host-associated > Plants > Roots > Unclassified | place... | reverse complement strand
CCGAATCGCGTTGTCGAGACCTGAGACGAGACAGCCCTGCCATCTGTGACATCGGAGACTGGCCGGGCGGTGTGGCGAACCGCCGGTTCAGGGCGCGAGCACAGCTTCCGCGGCGAGTGCACGCTCACTGTTTCCCCAACTGCCCTTTCGCGTCACACTGGTTGAAGGTGAACCTGAGCGGTGTTCACCTCTCGTCCCCGCTTCCCCCCATCGGAGAGACACCCCCACCATGAGAAGACTCCTTGGCGCCCTCGCGGCTGCCGCGCTGGCCGTGACCGGCCTCGCCGCCACCGGCGCGACACCCGCGGCAGCCGCCACCACCGGCACGTTCAACGTCCTGACGTACAACGTCGCGGGCCTCCCGGACGGCCTGAGCTCCGGCAACCCGGAGACGAACACCCCACTGATCTCCCCGCGTCTGGCGGCGTACGACATCGTGAACGTCCAGGAGGACTTCAACTACCACGCGGCGCTCTACGCGGGGGACAACCATCCCTACCGCACCGCGACGAGCGGCGGTGTGCCGTTCGGCGACGGCCTCAACACCCTCTCGGACCATGCCTTCGAGGACTTCGAGCGGGTGAAGTGGAACAACTGCACCGGCACCAACTGCCTGACCCCGAAGGGCTTTTCGCTGGCACGGGTGCGGCTCGCCGAGGGCGTCTTCGTGGACCTCTACAACGTCCACACCAACGCGGACGACACGGACGACGCACTGGCCGCCCGCCGGGCCAACGTGGAGCAGCTGTCGGACTTCATCCAGGCCAACTCCGCCGGCAACGCGGTGATCGTCATGGGCGACACGAACACCCGGTACACCCGCGCCGGTGACAACATCCGCACGCTGGCCGACGAGAACGGCCTGACCGACGCGTGGGTGCAGCTGGCGAAGGGCGGCACCCGGCCGACGCAGGGCGCGGACGCGCTGCTGTGCCCGACCACGGCACCGACCAACGGCTGCGAGGTGGTGGACAAGGTCCTCTACCGCGGCAGCGAGCTGTTCTCGCTCTCGGCCACGCGCTACAACAACGAGTGGGCGTCGTTCCTCGACTCGGCCGGCGGCAACCTGTCGGACCACTTCCCGCACACGGTCGACTTCTCCTACACCCTCAACTCGTCCCTGAACGCGAGCGACTTCTTCGGCGGCCCGCACGGCACGGCGTTCAACGACTCCGACGAGCTGCCCGCGGCCCCCGCCCCCCGCACCCTGACCCTGCGCGGCGGTTCGCGCCTCGACGCACTGTCCCTCACGCTCGACGGCGGTACGGTCCTCACGCACGGCGGCACGGGCGGCACCGCGACGTCCCTGACCCTCGCCTCCGGCGAGCACCTCACCTCGGTGAAGCTGACCCAGGGTCTGAAGGACAGCCGTACCCGGATCTTCTCGGCGGCCTTCACCACGGACAAGGGCCGCTCCCTGACCTGCGGTACGCCGACCACGGACACGAAGACGTTCACGGCACCGTCGGGCCGGCAGATCGTCGGCTTCACCGGCCGCGCGGGCGACGAGATCGACAAGCTGGGGGTCATATACGCACCCATCGGCTGACGCCCCATTCGCACCGGCTCGCTGAGCTTGTTTTCACCCCGGTGCGGTTCGGTGCCCTGGCCGGGCACGGCACGGGGGCACGGGGACACGGGGACACGGAGGTTACGAAACGCCCGCTGGACGAGGCCGGAGTCGGGAACGGTCGGCGGTCGGCGGTCGGCGGTGATCAGCCACGCGGGGAGGAGCCACGCGGGGAGGAGCCACGCGGGGAGGAGCCACGCCTGCCCGCAGCGGCCGACATCGGCGGGCGTGGCTTCTGTGCCGTCACTCAGGAGCCCAGTCGGCGTTCGCTCCGCAGACGATCAGACACGGCAGGTCCCCGGGAACCCGACCGGCCAGCCACGCGGCGAACGGGATGGCCGCGGCCGGTTCGACCGCGATCCGGCACTCCTCCCACAGCCGGTCGCGGGCCCGCATGATCTGTTCATCGTCGACCAGCACGGACGACACGTCGTGCGCTGCCAGGACGGCGAAAGGGACCTCGCCGACCCGGCTCGCACCGGTCGCGGAGGCGGCGACGGAGTCCACGGCCGAGTCCACCGGCTCTCCCGCGGCGAGCGCGTCGTGCAGGCAGCGGCAGTGCTCCGGTTCGACGGCGACGACACGGCGTCCGCCGCTCGCGAGTGCCGTACCGGCGGCCAGGCCACCACCGCCGGCCGCCGCCGCGATGGTGTCGACGCCGGGCGCGTCGGCCACGATCTCGGCCGCCACGGTGCCCTGACCCGCGACCACGGCCGGATCGTCGTAGGGGTGGAGGAACCGATATCCCGGCCGCGCCGCGGCATCCGACGCCGCCGAGGCGGCCTCGGCGAAGGTGGCGCCGTGCCGCACCAACCGCGCACCGGCGGCCTCGATGCGGCGGGCCTTCGCCGCCGGAACCGTCCTGGGCACATAGACCGTCGCGGACACGCCGAGCAGCGACGCGGCCGTCGCGACCGCCAGGCCGTGGTTGCCGCCGGACGCGGCCACGACATGTTCGTCCAGAGGACCGGAGAGCATCGCGTTGAGCGCGCCGCGCAGCTTGAACGAGCCACTGCGCTGGAGGTACTCCAGCTTCAGCAGGACGCGCCGGTCGTCGATCTCCAGATCCAGCAGCGGAGTACGACGGGCGTAGGGACGGATCCGGTCGGCGGCCGCGCGGACATCGGTGGGCGAAAGCATGTGGGTCGGGCTCTTCATGGAGTCCATGCTTCATCCCCACCTCCATTAGCGCCAGCAACGATAGGTAAGCCGCCGTTAGTGATGCTTACGATGAGCGCATGGCACGAGAGCTGGATGTCAACCGTCTGCGGGTCCTGATGGAGGTGGCGCACGCCGCGTCCATCGCCGAGGCGGCACGCAATCTGTCCTTCACGCCCTCGGCGCTCTCGCAGCAGATCTCCAAGCTGGAAACGGAGCTCGGCACCCGTCTGCTGGAACGCCGCCCGACCGGCGTCACCCTGACCCCGGTCGGCGCCGTCCTGGTGGACCACGCGGAGCGTGTGATCGGAGAGCTCCGGCAGGCGCGCGCCGCTGTCGACGCCGCGATGGGGGCTCAGCCGCAACGTCTCGCGCTGGGCTCCTTCGCCACCGCGGCGCAGGTACTGGTGCCGGCTGCGCTGGCCGCGCTCCAACACCGGTACCCCCGGGCAGAGTTGTCGCTTGTCGACATCGAACCACCCGATGGCTACGGACTGGTGACGTCGGACGATCTCGACGTGCTGATCACTCATCGCTACCCCGGCGTGGCACCGACACCGCATCCGGGGCTCGACCGACAGCCACTACTCGACGACCCGCTTCGACTGGTGCTGCCTGTCGACCACCGGCTCGCCGAGGGCGCCGCACACCGCGGCATCGGCCTCAGCCGGCTCAGGAACGAGACGTGGATCTCCGGTGCGCCGGGTATCCCGAACAGGACCTGCCTGGAAACACTCGCCCGGCAGGCAGGCATCGAGACCCACGTCGCCTACGCGTCCGCCGACTACCAGGTCATCCTGGCCCTGGTCGGTGCCGGGCTGGGGGTCGCCCTCGTCCCCGAAAGCCTGCTCGTCGGCGCCGACCGCTCCCGGGTCTCGGTCCACAGGCTGCGCGGGCTCACTCCGGCCCGCGAGATCAGCATCGTGCACCGGCGCCGGCCGACCGCCCTCGTCCGCGAACTCACATCCTTCCTGCACACCGCCGCGGGCGCCCTCGGCCGGCAGGGCCCATAGATCAAGAGCGAAGGACGTAACCTAGAGCCCCTAGGAAATCATCCAGTCCCGAGGACCCCATGCCCCGAGCCGGCCTCACCCCCGACCGAATCACCGCGGCCGCCGCCGATCTCGCCGACGAGGTCGGCTTCGACCACGTCAGCCTCTCCGCGCTCGCCCGGCACTTCGGCGTGAAGGACGCGAGCCTGTACTCGCACGTCAGGAATCTCCAGGACCTGCGTACCCGGCTCGCCCTGCTGGCCGGCGGCGAGATGATCGACCGGATCGCCGTGGCCGTCGCGGGGCGGTCCGGGAAGGACGCGCTCGTCGCCTTCGCCGGGGCGTACCGGGAGTACGCGCTTCAGCACCCCGGGCGCTACGCGGCCACCCAGATCCGCATCGACCAGTCCCTCGTCGCCGACTCGCCCGCTCTGCGTCGCACCGCCGAGATCACCTACGGCATGCTGCGCGCCTACGGCCTCGACGAGCCCGATCTCACCGACGCCGTACGCCTGTTGCGGGCCGCCTTCCACGGCTACTGCGCCCTGGAGTCCACCGGCGGCTTCGGCGCGCCCCGGGACGTACGGGCGTCCTGGGACAGGGCGATCGACGCGCTGCACATCACCCTCGAACACTGGCCACGCGACCGGCCGGGGCGGAAGGACGAGAAGACACGAGGTGCGGCACGATGACCGACCGGCCGCACTTCGACCTCCGCGGCAGCGGGCCCGTCCTGCTGGTCGTCCCCGGCGGGGCAGGGCACCCCATGGGGCTGGACGCCATGACGGACGTACTCGCCGAGCGCTTCACCGTGGTCACACACGACCCGCTCGGCCTCGCCCACGGCCGACTGGGCCTGCCCGCCCCCGACCAGCGGGTCCAGGACTGGAGCCACGGGGCGCACCAGGTACTCCGGGAAACGCTGCCCGAGGGCGAGTCCGCGTACGTCCTCGGGACGAGCTCCGGTGGCATCGCCGCCCTCGACCTGCTCGCCCGGCACCGGAACGACTGCGGCACGTCGTCGTACACGAGCCGCCGTGCGTGGCGGTGCTGCCGGACGGGGACCGACAGCGGGCGATGTTCCGGGAGGTGTACGACACCTATCGCGCGGCCGGTCCCCAGGCCGCCGCGGCACGACTCACCGCCGGGCTGGCGGAGCAGGAACCCGGAGAGCTCCCGATCGGCCAACCCCTCACCCGCATCGAGGAGTTGGCCAATCCCATGGCCCTCTTCCTCGCCCATGTCCTGGTGCCGTTCACCTCGTACGCGCCCGACCTGACACACCTGCCTGCGTCCCTCCCGACGCCCCTCCCTCCGCGCCTCACCCTCGCCGCCGGAACCGACTCACGCGGTCAGCTCCTCCACCGCACCGCGGGGTTCGTCGCGGAACGGACCGGTAGCCCCTTGGTCGAGTTTCCCGGCGGCCACGTCGGCGCCGCCTCACACCCCGTCGCCTTCGCCGCACGGCTCATGCGGGTCCTGTCGTGAAGGAAGACACGCGCCTGTCCCGCCGAGCTGCGCGAGCCCGCTCAACGGGGCGTCCCCGACCTCGACGAGCTCGCGGACAACCCGTCTCACTCGCTGACCACAGAGGCCACAGAGGCCACAGAGACCCCAGGACGGCTCATCGGTTCGGTCATCCCGCGCACGACCTCCAAGGGCAGCCTCAGATTGCCGGCTGCCGCCTCCGCACCGCCCGCGTCCCGCAGCAGTCAGATCAACACGCCATGCCCGACGTGCGGCTCGCCGACGACTTCGATCCCGTGGAACAGGGCGCCTTCACCCGAGGCCCGCAGTCCCTGCCGGTGCGGTTCACGCCCTTCGCGGGCTGACCCGCTGCCGGCAGGGCGGCGAGCGTCGGTCCACCGGCCGGGACGTACCCCGGACCGGCCATCGGCGGCGCACCGGACGCCGAGACGGGGGGTGTCGCGCACGGTCCAGCGGCCGGAGAACCGCCGCCCTCGGAAGGTGAACCTGGGGCGCCCCGGTTCCGGTCGGGGCGCCCCAGGCGCTCATCCCACCCGTACCAGGCGCTTCGGCACCAGGTGCCGCGCGACGAGTGCGTCGCGGACCAGGCCCGCGTAGACCGTGGCGCCATGGGTGGAGGTGTGAGTGTTGTCCCGTTTCTCGTTGTAGAGGTACAGCGCCTTGGAGCCCTCGACGCCCAGGGACTCCACGACCGCCTTCGTCTTCGCCGTCAGGTCGATCAGCGGCACGTCCTCGGCGGCGGCGACCGAGCGGACCACCTCAGGATGGTTCACGCCGAGGCCGTTGACCAGGAGGGCGGTGTCGTTGTTCAGCGTGCCGTCGGCGTTGAACCAGCGTCGCACGATCGGGGTGACGAGGACGGGCGTGCCGCCCTTCTCCCGTACGCCCGCCACCAGCGTCTCCAGGTTCGCCCGATAGGTCGCCTCGTCGGTGGTCTTGTCGTTGTGGGCGAGCTGGACGAGGACCAGGTCACCGCGCCGGATCTCTGGTTGGACGGTGGCCCACAGCTGGGGGTTCCCCAGATAGGTCACCGTACTCTCCCCGGAGTCCGCGTAGTTGGCGACGGACAGGCCCTTGCCGAGGTACTGCGGCAGCTGCTGGCCCCAGCCGGTGTAGGGGTCGGCGGGCTGGTCGCAGACCGTGGAGTCGCCGATCAGGAAGATCTGGCGGGTGTGCCGTGCCGGGGTGACGCGGACAGCGGCGAGGGCCGGCGCCGAGCCGCCGAGCGTGAGGTCGAGGCCGGCGGTTCCCGCGGGGCCGGTCGGCTCGCCCTCGGGGGTGCGGACGTTCACGGTGAAGCTACGGGAGGCCCGCTCGCCGGCGGGCACTTGGGTTTCGGGGAGCAGTGCGCGCCGGGTCTCACCGGTGACGCTCGTGCTCGACCCGGCCATGCCGCCGAGGAGGACCGTGACGTCGTAGGTGCCGGGCGGGACGTCGAAGTGGCAGGCGTCGGCGGTGCAGTTGTCGATGCCCAGGGGGTGTTGTCCGCCGTGCGCCTGGGCCGGTACGGCGGTCATACCGGCGCTCAGTATCAGCGCCGCCAGTACGGCGAGGTTGAAACGTCTCATACGGCTCCTCAGACAGTTCCGCGACGGGGCGACATGGCCTGGCGGCTGGACCGTACCGCTACTGGCAAGCGCTTTCTAGGTCTTGCGCGGATTTCACAGGGTTGCCAACTCCCAGCGAGCGAAAGCCCTTTCGCGAAATCGATTCAACTGTCACCCTGGCCCATCATCCGCACCCCCACCTCCCGAAGGAGGCACCCCCACATGTCCGGATCCGCGAACAGACCGGTCCGACGCCGCGCCTTCGTCCTCGGCACCGCGGCCGCCGCCGGATCGGCCGCCCTCGCCGGGCCGCTCGCCACGAGCGCGTCCGCCGCGGCCTTCGGCTACACCGACGACGGCTCGAACTACGTCGTCGACACCGGCGCCAACCTCGTCTTCAAGGTCAGCAAGACCAACGGCGACCTGACCTCGCTGGTCTACCGGGGCGTGGAGTACCAGGGCTACGGCGGCATGAACTCGCATGTCGAGTCCGGCCTCGGCACCTCCACCGTCAGCGTCAAGCAGTCCGGTTCGACGATCCTGATCTCCGTCGCGTACGGCACGCTGAAGCACTACTACGCGGCCCGCAGCGGCGAGAACAACGTCTATCTGTGGACCAACAAGGCGGACACGTCCGTCTCCGCGACCCGCTACATCGTGCGCGTGAAGAAGGGCCTGTTCCTCAACGACGAGCCCGACTCCTACACGTACACGAACAGCACCATCGAGGCCTCGGACGTGTTCGCGAAGTCCGACGGCCAGACCCGCTCCAAGCACTTCTCGAAGCGGCGGGTGATGGACTACGACTACCTCGGCTGGGCCGCCGGCGGCGTCGGCCTGTGGATCGTGCGCAGCAACCACGAGAAGGCCTCCGGCGGTCCGTTCTACCGCTCGCTGCTGCGCCACCAGAGCGCGGACGGCGGCGGTCTGTACGAGATCCTGTACTACGGCCAGAACCAGACCGAGGACCAGCGCTTCGGCCTCCAGGGTCCGTACGTCATCGCCTTCACGGACGGCGGCGCCCCCTCCTCGTCGCTGTTCCCGGGCACCCTGACGACCTCCTGGGCGGACTCGCTCGGCATCTCCGGGTACGTCGGCGCGAGTGGCCGGGGCCGGGTCGCGGGCGTCGGGATCACCGGGCGGGACACGGCGTACGCGTACACTGTCGGGCTCGCCAACTCGGCGGCGCAGTACTGGGGTTCGGCCCGTGCCTCGGACGGCTACTTCTCCGTTGCCGGCGTCCTTCCGGGGACGTACACGCTCACCGTGTTCAAGGGTGAACTCGCCGTCCACACCACTTCGGTGACGGTCACGGCGGGCGGCACGACGACCCTCAACTCGATCGCGATCCCGTCCTCGAACGACCCGTCCAAGGCGAGCGCGATCTGGCGGATCAACGACTGGAACGGCACACCGAGCGGCTTCAAGAACGCCGACCTGATGACGTACGCGCACCCCTCCGACGTCCGGGCAGCCGCCTGGACCGGCAATGTGGTGATCGGCGGCGGCAGCGAGACCTCGGCGTTCCCCTGCTACCTCTGGAAGGACGTCAACAGCGGTCTGCTCGTCTACTTCAAGCTGACCGCCGCCCAGGCCGCCGCCGCGCACACCCTGCGGATCGGCGTGACGACGGCCTACGCCAACGGCCGCCCGCAGGTCGCCGTCAACGGCACCTGGACGTCGGCCATCCCCTCGCCGCCCACCCAGCCGAGTACCCGGTCGCTGACCAACGGGTCCTACCGGGGGAACAACCACACGTTCACCTACAGCGTTCCGGCGAGTGCCTGGCTCACCGACACCGGCCAGTACAACGTGCTGAAGATCGACGTGGTGAGCGGTTCAGGTGCGACCGGCTTCCTCAGCGCGGGGACGGCGATCGACGCGATCGATCTGCTGGCCTGACCTGACGGACCCTCATGTTCCGCGCGTCCACTGCTGGTTGGTGGCTCCGTTGCAGGTGTACGTGATGATCGCGGCGGAGTTGGCGGTGGACGCGCCGTTCACGTCCAGACATTCCCCGGTAGCACGGGACTTGAGGTTCACGTACGAGCCGGTGGTGGTCACCGACCACTGCTGGGCGGTCGCCGAGGCGTTGCAGTTCTCCTGGGTGACCGTGCTCGCGTTCTCCTGCACGCACAGGGAGCTGCCCCGGACCATCAGCTGGTAGTAGCCGCTGCCCACTGACCTGAACCAGTACTTCTGGTTGCCGCCGCCGTTGCAGTCGTACTGCTTGATCTCGGCACCCGGCCACAGCGACTGACTGGTCACGTCGGCGCACCTGGCGGAGTGCCGGGCGATCAGCGTGTTGTACGTGGCGCTCGTGCCGCTGATCGTGCCCGCGGCCGTGTCGATGGTGACCTCCGGCGACCAGGACATGGACATCGAGGTGGCGCTGGGGAAGCTCAGGGGCAGCCACACGTACCGGGAGTCGTTGACGATCCCGCCGAAGGAGTTGCCCCAGCGGTCGCCCAGGTAGAGGTACGAGGTGCCCGAACTGCCCTGCACGGGAAGGACGTACGCGGTCTGCGAGCCGTAGGTCGTCGAGTCGCCGACGTTGGTCATCGCCGACCAGGGACCCGACAGCGAGGTCGCCGTCGCGTACTGCTGCTGGTTGGGGCTCCAGCCGGTCGCGCCCGAAGTGAGCATGAAGTAGACACTGCCCCGCTTGAAGAGCGCGGGTGCCTCCCGGTGGCCGCCGTGCCAGGGGTCGGCGACCAGGCTCGCGATGCCGGTGTAGTCGGCGGTGAGCCGGTAGATCTGCAGATCGTAGTTCTCGCGGGCGGCGGAGACCATGTAGCCGGCCCCGTCGGTGTCCACGAAGACCGTGATGTCACGGGACATGTGCTGGCCGAGCGGGCGGAAGCTGCCCTGCCAGGTGTAGTTGCCGTCGACGGTGCTCGACACGGCGACGGCGGCGCGGGCCTCGCTGTAGTCGGTGCCGTTCTCCTTGTGCATCCACATCACGAACTTGCCGGTGGACGCGTTGTACATGACCTTCGGCCGCTCGATGTTGGCGCCGGCCAGCTCCGAGGCGCTCGACTGGGTCAGGACGTGGTTACGGAACTCCCAGTTCTTCAGGTCGGTGGAGCGGTAGGCGTCCACGTACCGGAAGGTGTTGTCGGCGTTGCGGTTCTCGCCGAACCAGTAGTAGTAGGTCCCGACCTTGATGACCCCGCCGCCGTGCGCGTGTACGGGGCTGCCCGAAGTGTCCGTGAACTGCGTGCCGTTGGTGACCGTCTGGGGCGCGGCCTGGGCCGGTCCCGCGGTGGCGAGGGCGCCGAGCAGCGCCAGACAGAGGGCGAGCAGGGCTGCGTACGCACGTCTCATCTCAGACACTCTCCTTGGCCGGGCCGGACAAGGCGGCCGTCGCCGTGTCCGCCACGGGGACGCCGAAGTCCGGGGTGCCGTCGCGCTTCCAGCCCAGCTTCTGGACGCGGGTGTGGCGGTTGGGGTCGTTCAGCGGGTCGCCGACGATCTCCTTGTACTGGCGGGCGTGGTAGACGAGGACGTCACTGCGCCCGTCCTCGGCGACCGTGAAGCAGTTGTGGCCGGGGCCGTACTGCTTGGTGGTGTCGTTGCTGGTGAAGACGGGCGTGGGCGACTTGGCCCAGCTCGCCGGGTTCATCAGGTCGCTGTCGGCGTCGGCGGTCAGCAGGCCCATGCAGTAGTGCCAGTCGGTGGCGCTGGCGGAGTACGACAGGAACAAGCGGCCGTTGCGGGCGATGACCGACGGCCCCTCGTTGACCTTGTAGCCGATGGTCTCCCAGTCGTACTCCGGGGTGGAGAGCCGGATCTGAGGGCCCGTCAGGGTCCATGGGTTCGCCATCCTGGACAGCCACAGCGCCGTGTTGTTGTCCAGCCCGGGCTCGTGCTGGGCCCAGGCGAGGTAGCGGCTGCCGCGATGGGTGAAGGTGGTGGCGTCGAGGGAGAAGGTCTCCCAGGCCGTCTTGATCTGGCCCCGCTCCACCCAGGTTCCCCGGAACGGGTCGCGGCTCGCGTTCTCCAGGACCCAGATGCGGATGTCCCACACGCTCTCGGCGGGCGCGGAGGCGAAGTAGATGTACCACTTGCCGCCGATGCGGTGGATCTCCGGCGCCCAGATATGGGCACCCATGGGACCGGTCGCGTGCTTGGTCCAGATGACGGACTCGACCGCGGTCGCCAGGCCGTTCAGGGTGCGGGAGCGGCGCAGGATGATCCGGTCGTACTCGGGGGCGGTGGCCGTGAAGTAGTAGAAGCCGTCGGCGTGACGGTGGATGTGCGGGTCGGCGCGGTTGCGGACGAGCGGGTTCAGGTACGGAGCCGCCTCCGGGGTCGGGGCGGCGTGCGCGATACCGGGGGTGGCCGCCGTCAGGACGCCCGCGGCCAGGGCGCCCTTCAGCAGCAGTCTGCGGCTGGGGGCCTCGGCGGTCGCGAGGCCCTCAGGGGTGTCAGCGGTATCAGGTGTACCGGGCAGGTCGTTGTCGCGGCTCATACGGACTGCCTCTCGGGGTGGGGTGCCTGAGAGCGATGTTCGACACTTCGAACAACATTTGTGATGACGAACGCCGAAAAGGTAAGGGTGCGGAAGGAGGAGGTCAACGGGTTGGACGCGAAAGGGGAAATCGCTTTCTGTCGGGCGTCCGGACACCGGAACCGCGTCTTCTGTTTTTCTGTTATCGGCCGGGGGTGCGATCCGTCTCCCGTACGTGCGCAGCCAAATCCACAAGACAGCAGCGGCCGTCGGCGCCCTCGCGGCCGTGGCCATGATCGTCACCG
>Ga0307514_10005343_pt1 | contig 11515 bp, 15 predicted proteins | sample 16_EM_MG_FD_203088 | JGI IMG/M metagenome (GOLD analysis project Ga0307514, IMG submission 203088) | Populus trichocarpa ectomycorrhiza microbial communities from riparian zone in the Pacific Northwest, United States - 16_EM | ecosystem: Host-associated > Plants > Roots > Unclassified | place... | reverse complement strand
GCACCTTCCGCATCTGGTAACTTCGAAAGACATTGTTGTTGTTCCTGGGTCTGCACCGAGAGTCAGGGCACGCACGATACCAGCAGTAGACATATATCAATTTTCGGGGGGTGTAAAGATGTAAAGATAACTTTCCTCGAGGTGATTACCAAGATGAAGAATAGCCGTCCTAGTGAGACTGGTGTATTAGTCTTGTAAATATATACCTTTTAGAGAGTAATCGGCTTCATACATTTGGTCGCAATTCATGGCTGTAATCAGAGTTGTCTTATGCCGCTCAAGTAACTGAATGATTTTTTCCACGTCCTCCTTTTGCAATGGCCACTTCAAACGCCTCCCGAAAGATTTCAGGATGCCCTGCCTTTTCCCTGGCTCCAAAACCTTTTGCAGCGATTTGAACTCCCGTTCAAGTTCCAATGCTGTGCTTTCAATAAGCTCCTTTGACGCAACTAGTTTAGCCGCGCCTGGGCCTTTTGCTAAATCCCGAACATGCTGAAACAAATTTTGTAGAGCAAGGATGTAGCCCATAAGGCGGTCGATGTCGGATTTAGCATCCTTCGTGTCTGAGTAGTACTTCCAGCATAACGACCAGACCTTGCCAGCAACTTGCACTACTGCAATCACACTAGCGGCACCGCTCAGTGGGTCCATGGTGTCGGGAGTAGATACTTCTGATGGAGGAGTTGGGATAATGACCGAGACTTGTTGTATGAGGTGGGGTATCTCAGCAACACTGCATCATCACGTGATTGGATTCACATGCATCCAGACGACCATGACCTTGTATAGCAAGGCTCTGGTATGAAATAATACAGGGATGCGGTACAATACAAAACAAAAGTTACTACGGAGTAAAGCAGCCCGTATGTTTGAATACTAGGTAAGCTGAAGACCCTTCAGCCAAAATGTTGCGTACAGGAACACAGAAGAGTCGAGCTCTCACCATATTAGGGATATAAAAAGCGACAAGATCCCATCTACGCGAGGGAGAAATTGAAATTTGGAAAACATTTCTTAGACTCCGGTATGAAGAACATATCCTGATCCCCCCCCCCCCCTCCCGACTGAAGCACTGTACTACCATACACAATCCATTTGCAGTTTCAGCCCTTCAGACAATTGTCCATTCTCTCAAAGGTTATAGCTGAACAACTGACAGCAACACACTTTGCATTGATGGCTTCAATCAGGTTCCAGCTAGTAGTAGTTGCTCGGAGAGGAGGAAGGCCAAAGCGGGTTTTCTCTCCGCGTGTATCTACTTAAGAATTCCGTTATAGCAAGGGCAAATTATATGTAGATAGTAGTAACTTGTCTGCATTCCGCTGTCCTGTCCAGTATAAGCAAAAATCCGTTTTAGCAAGGGTGATTGAGGTGAAAAGTACGTATTTTGGTGGCGGGGCTCGATATGGAGTTGGGGAATGAATGCGTGGCCAGCAGTGTTGTCAAGGGGTGTGCGCAAGCAGGCTTGGGGACACAAGGGCACAGTTTGCGCACCTCGGGAAAAACGTGCGTGAGGATTGGGAGTTGGATCAAAGGGTTGCTGAATTGTTGCGGCCGAATCTGCATACCATGTCTTGTGGTTGAGTATATTGCACTACTTTTAGTCAGCTGAGAAAAGATGCGGCATTGAGTCAATAGTGATAGGGATAGAGTTTAATACAGTAGACAAGGTTGGGGCTAATTCGAAGTACCTACATAGTAGGTATGTACATGTACAGAGTATGCAGAAGCCAGACTTGAAGTTGAAGTCGGCGGGGCATGCTAAGAGAGTACCTAGTACATACAAGTTGGACTGATGACACAGATCAGTATGTAGTCTCGGCCCCCGACCGTCGAGCTTGGCAAAGCTCATCCCAGTTTAGCTCTGGTTTTAACTGGTTAAGTATATAGCGGATAGTTTTGCAGTTATGCTAAGGCTGGTTCGAAATGTTTCATCTCCATTCAGACTTCGATATTATATATAGGGCTTTGCTCCGACCTGTTCTGACCTTCCGTCCTGACCCGGCATCCTGCATCCTGATCTTGTCTTGTCCTATCACGATTTGTCGGCTCTCTTGCCGCCGCCTTGTCCTGGTCGCTCCCGACGTCAGTTAATCACATATATCTCTATATATCGTACCCCTGAACCTGCCTCCGAATACACCCCCCTTAGGATCTTCAGCCAGGGTTCTTGCGTTCATCACACATGCCTGAATCCAATACCTCTTTGTAGTCTCCAGCTAAGTATACAAACATCAACATTACACAACACGGCCTACGCCCTGATGACCACCCACCTAGGAGCCAACCGCATCCAGGGGACTTGATTTGGTCATTAAGCTTGTCCTGTCATGCTGTATGATCCCTGAAGGTTATTTTGCCTGTTAGCTACGCCATGCGATTGTTCGTTCAGACTGAGCTCTGTGCCGACACGACTCTCACCTCGCCAGCTCGGTCTATCCTATTGGCACTCATCATCTCAGCGCTCCACCCAACGTCGGTTCATAACAATGAAATAGAATGGTTTGTCATCTCCAATTCTCATGATAATTAACTAATCTTTGCCTCCCAGTAAGCGCACTGCCGCCATCCAATAACCTTCAGTGGAACATCTCGGGCTGGCACTGTTTGCTGAGCCACCTCTACTTCAGTGGTCTTATCTCCAGCATACCCTAAATTATGAATAACCCTTTACCAGGAAGCCGGAGCAAGATTTCTTCATTGTTTCCTCTCTCCAGAGCAGCCATCACTCCTCCAAGGCCCTCTGGATGGTGAATCGCGGCAGTTTTGTTGGAGGTATGTGAAGAAGATATTCGTTATCAAGAATTTCACCAACCTTAGCATAATCCTTACCTGTACCCCACTCACACTGCTCCATCTGAGCTTTGCTTGGCCGCCAAAGAAGCCAAGATCTCAGAGGACGGGGATCTTAAGGTCGAGGTACAAGCAGGAAAGGCTCAGATCGCGGGGCTGGAAAGAGAGGTGAGTAAGATGAGGAAGGAGTTAGCTGACCTCCAGTCACGACCCAGATGTTGAGAGCCTTAAGGAGGAAGTGACTTTTGAGGAAGAGGCCAAGTACTGGAAGAGGAGGTGGCAGGAGGGTGAGAGGGTGTGTGGGGAGATCGCGGGGAAGGTAGAGAAGTCGTAGAGAGGGGTCTACGAGAAGGAGGTTGAGGAGAAGGTAGACAGGAGGATGAAGCAGGGGAAGCCTAGGGGAAGGACAAGGGGTGCAGGCGAGCACCCCCCCCCCCCTCCGTCACAGTATCGGGTACACAGACCGAGGGGGTTGGGAGGAGCGAACAGAGAAGAAGAAGAGGAGGAGAGAGAAGGGAGCCAAGGTTGAGGAGGGGGATGAGGTTATGAAGAACGGTTCGGATGACGCCGGGAGCGACTGGGGACCATACGAGGACCTGTCTAGCTACGAGGTTGAGGACGAGGCTCCGGTGGCACTCACCAAAATACAGGCCGCACCACACCCGGCGGCAAAAAAACCGTTGGCAAAAAATCCCGGCCAACAAAGACAGCCCCCGAGGACATCCCTTCTGGCTATACCCGAGCCAAGGGGATGGTGATCCACGGGGTCCCTTGCCATAGACCCTTGGCAAAAAATCACAGAGGAAATAGGGGAAGGGCTTAGGGGAAAGAAGGTAGGGATTATGGGAGCACGTTGGCTTGTGGGGGGAAGGAGGAGACTGGGAAAGGCCGTCGTTGTGTTTTTTGAGGAGGTCATCAGGCTCGGAAGCCAGGTGCGGTTTGGAGGACGCTGGCTTCCTGTAGAAGTCTATGATTTTGATAGAGGGAGGAAATAGGAGGATGTGGGGTACGGGTGGTTCATGTGGCTTTTGGAGTTGGCCGGCTTCATGACGGAATCACTGCGGACCCATCCTGCCTTTTCCTATACAGTTTCCATGCAGTTTGGGTCAAGCACAGTGTATGTATATAGTTGTGGTTATCCTGGTTTCCTTGGTGCGGCGTGTTGTTCCGTACGCAAACCCAAACCTTCGGGAACGGGGCCGCCTCATAGCCTAAGGCTCCATAGACGTATAGACTTTAAAAAAAAATAAAAACTCCTCCGTCTCCAGTCTTTCCTAACCTTGTAATCGGGATTAGGGTTGATATTTGTCTTGGCGTTAAGTGTGTAGTGATATCGATGTTTTGTTTTGTTGTTTGCCTTATATGTTGCCGGTCGAACAAATACCTAGGACCATTGGTGTTGGTGTAGTGGGGCAAATGGGTGAAGGAGGTGGAGGATATCGCTGTGCAATTCTGCAAGGTATTCTACCCTAGTGTCAAGTCTATTCCTAGGTAGTTGACTTTATTTACGAATAGCGCAATATTCACTATTCCGACTTTGCATTCTTACAATCGATGATCCCGTGCCCGATTTATCGTGACAACTACCTATGTAGTAGGTTAGGTTAGGTACCCTTGAAGAAGTTTCTAGCCTAGAATTCCTGCAGCTCCGCAGCTAAGTAAGTGGTCATCAGGTCTTGCAAAAATATAGCCTGCGGGACAGCGCGCTAGCTAAGTGAACGAACGACATCTCGATAGGGCAACATAAACTGCAGTGGATATATATATGTTCGATACCCACCCACCCAGCTGTCTCACGTCTGGTACTTTGAGGATCTAGGGTAATATTGTTAACTTGTGGTTTATTTATAGTCGGTGATTGCAAATGCTGCACTGCAGGGGGCCTGTCTGGGACTTTTGTGGACGCTCGCTCATCACTGTAATCATTGATATCTTGCATTACTCTCCAGACCATGAAAGTAGGAACGCATACTTGACTTCCTGTGCTTTATTTAACATATTTACAATATAATTCCACAATTTGAGGATGGATATAGGACGCCAAAGATGCAGAAATAACCGACTGACCCACATCCCCATGATGATCCGCATCCCGGTGATGTATGGTACCTCGTCCTTCGACATGGCCAATGTGATATCAGTTTTAGCCAGGAGTCCAGATACTTCATCGGCCTGTCTGGGAGAGCACCCCTTATGAGTCTGCCTCATGAATTAGCATACACTTTTAGCATAAATGCCAACTAAACTTTCAATTGCATATGAAATGCGAGTAATGATTTGCAAAAAAAAGAGGGGGCTGTATATACCTTCTTGTAACGAATGGGTTGGTAAACATACATACAACTTAGGTACGCCTGGCAACGGGTATAGAAGCAACACACGCCCTGGGAACGAGGCTATCTCCTTGTGTAGGTGAGAGCAGATGTGAAAAATGAAGAGCGAGAGCCGTAAGGTCAAAGCGGATAAAAGTAACACGACCAGATTTATTACTAGAGTGTTGCCGCTCACTGCGGAGGAGGTCTTTCCCCGGAGCATAATTATTTGAGGGTCCATAGGTATATAATAGACCGGGACCGAGAACACGGAGGAGGATGCGAAAGGGAGAAATAGTACTTTCTTCGTATTCCAGGTCACCCAATTACCAGTAGCATGGAGTGGTTGGGGGAGGGCTTCCCGTGTGGTATTACTGGGACACAGGGAAGATGTGACTTTAATCTGCCCTCCTGTGTGCATTGTCGTCTTTTGGGTAACAACATCCCATACTCCCACTACCTTCCCATGTGCAGAGACAACTAACCTTCCATCTGGCGAAAATATGACACCATCTGAATGATTCTCGAACTCGAGAACCCTGCACGATGTTCCTGTTACTGTATCCCATAGCCTGACTGTATTATCATTTGATGCAGAGGCGACTAACATTCCGTCTGGCGAGAACACAACTGCACTGACACAATCTGAATGACCCTCGAGAACCCCGCATGACCCTCCTGTTGCTGGGTCCCATAGCCTGACTGTCTTATCAGCTGATGCAGAGGCGACTAATTTTCCGTCTGGCGAGAACACAACTGCCGTGACATAATTTGAATGACCCTCGAGAACCCCGCATGACCCTCTTGTTGCTGGATCCCATAGCCTGACTGTTTTATCATATGATGCAGAGGCAACTAATTTTCCGTCTGGCGAGAACACAACTGCCCTGACCCAATGGAAATGACCCTTGAGAACCCCGCATAACCCTCTTGTTGCTGGGTCCCATAGCCTAACTGTCCTATCATATGATGCAGAGGCGACTAATTTCCCGTCTGGCGAGAACACAACTGAGTTGACCAAATAGGAATGACCCTCAAGAACCCCACACGACCTTCCTGTTACTGTATCCCATAGCCGGACTGTCTTATCAGCTGATGCAGAGGCGGCTAATTTTCCGTCTGGCGAGAACACAACTGCCGTGACATAATTTGAATGACCCTCGGGAACCCCACATGACCCTCTTGTTGCTGGGTCCCATAGCCTGACTGTTTTATCATGTGATGCAGAGGCGACTAATTTTCCGTCTGGTGAGAACATAACTGCGGTGACATAATTCGAATGACCCTCGAGAACCCTGCATGACCCTCTTGCCCATAGCCTGACTGTTTTATCATATGATGCAGAGGCAACTAACTTCCCGTCTGGCGAGAACATAACTGCATTGACTGCACTTGAATGACCCTCAAGAACCCCGCATGACCCTCCTGTTGCTGGGTCCCATAGCCTGACTGTCGTATCACCTGATGCAGAGGCGACTAATTTTCCGTCTGGCGAGAATACAACTGCGCTGACATGACTTGAATAACCCTGAAGAACCCTGCATAACCCTCTTGTTGCTGGGTCCCATAGCCTGACTGTTTTATCAGCTGATGCAGAGGCGACCAACTTTCCATCTGGCGAGAATACAACTGTGTAGACACGATCTGAATGACCCTCGAGAACCCCGCATGACCCTCTTGTTGCTGGGTCCCATAGCCTGACTGTTTTATCATGTGATGCAGAGGCGACTAATTTTCCATCTGGTGAGAACATAACTGCGGTGACATAATTCGAATGACCCTCGAGAACCCCGCATGACCCTCTTGTTGCTGTATCCCATAGCCTGACTGTTTTATCATATGATGCAGAGGCAACTAACTTCCCGTCTGGCGAGAACATAACTGCATTGACTGCACTTGAATGACCCTCAAGGACTCCGCATGACCCTCCTGTTGCTGGGTCCCATAGCCTGACTGTCTTATCATCTGATGCAGAGGCGACTAATTTTCCGTCTGGCGAGAACACAACTGCCCTGACCCAATCTGAATGATCCTTGAGAACCCCGCATGACCCGCCTGTTGCTGTATCCCATAGCCTGACTGTATTATCGTTTGATGCAGAGGCGACTAATTTTCCGTCTGGCGAGAACACAACTGTGTTAATCACACCTGAATGCCCCTCCAAGGTTTGTATTAACGGACTCCACTTTTGTATAACCTTAGGCTCCATAACAATCCAAGGAATTCTTTTCAGGTATTGTTTCCGTACGATACTGGTTTCGGGCGTAAATAACAGTGCAGCAGAGTAGATTTGAAGTGGTGCCATTTCAATAATTGACCTGTTGTGCAAAATAAACCGCCTGGCATCATACGCAAATTCTAACAGCGTTTGACAAACTCCCAATTTCCCCTTTCTATTTAGCATCACTTCATTCATCAAATGGATAGTAGCTCAACTTACCCTCAGCATCATCTCTAAATCTGCCACTATTAGAACCCCATTTGATACTTCCCCAATCAAGCTGAGTGCCTCTAGCCAATGCAAAAAGTCCTGCTCCAGAAATCGCAGGATTCGGTCTATGTCTTCCTGGATGGGATTGCCGAGTTGGAAGTGGTGAAACCAGTAGCGGCATGCATAATGAATGTGGGCTGGAATATATCGCTGAATCATAGGTTCTGGTATATCGCCTACAGAAACGCCTGGCTCTCGAAGGTTACACAGGTCTTGTCGAAGCTCTGCCAAAAGCATTATACAGTTTCGAAATAGAGTAATGTGTGTCTCTTTCGGGTCTATCAAAAATCTAGAATCAAGACACCTGTGGGAGTCCAAGAGAAAGTCTCGGAATGAAGGATGAAATATTCGTACTGGCTGGCCTTCATCTTCCGGAACGCTCAAAACAGAGCCCAAAGAGGCAAGGGTTGTTGATATGGTTCGGAGGTGAAGTAACTTCGCTATCTCTTTAGTAGCTATGACCTTGAACATTATTATGATAGAGCCAACGATTTTTCTGAACCGTACTGCTAAATGATCATCCTTACTAACAGTTTGCTTTCCAACCACTGAGTATTGCAGCAATTTTGTATACATGTCGTCGAGATGCTTCATCGGAGATGGTGAAGAAGTATCATGGTCTTCTTCTAGAATCGCTGATAATTGGTCTTCTGGGGTATAATTATCATCTTCGATAAATTGACAAATGGTTGCAGCATAGATGAATAACCCAGCTGCTTCTTCCACCAACCGCTGGATAATCGGCTCCCCTGGCCATGGTGTACTAGTAGTGCTCAGCCCGGGTTCTGATTTCATGGACGACAGTTTTCTTCGGAAGAAGATGGATATGTCATGGTTGACCGTAGGGGATGGGATGTTGTGCAACACAAAATCTTGATATGCCTCTCGAGGGAAGTTGCGGAATCCAAGTAAAATGGGCGTCTCTGGCCTGCTGGTAACCAAAACTCTGAGCCGGATTGTCTCAAGGCACTTGGCCTGCGCAAGTAGCTTTAGAATCATCTGGATATCATCTTTGCTGTCACACTCATCAAGAGCATATTCAATTACAACGACTAGTTGTATTGATTGAGTTGGTGCGCTTTTTAAAGGATCAAGAATGAGATATTTCCACTGTTCACTTAATCTTTGTTTCCCGATATCAGAGTGTTCTTGGATAGCTCGTGAGATCAATGGTCGAAGGACTGGTAGACTTCTTGTGAGTTGAGTGGCAATAGTAGTGAAGAACTGGCTAGCGTGGCTGATATCTTCATGGTCCCGGGAGAAAAAAAAACTAGCTGCAAGTCTTTCCTTTTCCGCGAGGTCCCAAGCGACTGTGCGAGAGATTGTTGATTTTCCAGTGCCCGCCATCCCATTAAGCCAGAAGATATATTCACCATTAGGATCCTCGAACCAGTCCATAATTTTCTGGCGGAGCTCTACTCGGGTATCTGGCAAACAGTGGTCTTCATATTCCCAGAGTCGGTCGTTATATGCCGCACCTTTCGCATCTGGTAGCTTCGAAAGATATTTGTCTTGTTCCCAGGTCTGCACCGAGAGATAACTTTCCTCTGGGTGATAACCAAGATGAAGAACAGCCGTTCTAGTGAGATTAGCCTATTAGTCTTGTACATATCTTTTTAGAGAGAATAATCGGCTTCATACATTTGGCCGCAATCCATGGCTGTAATCAGAGTTGCCTTGTGCCGCTCAAGTAACTGAATGATTTTTTCCACGTCCTCCTTTTGCAGTGGCCACTCCAAACACCATCCAGAAGATTTCGGAATGTCCTGCCCCCCCGGCTCCAAGACCTTTTGCAGCGACTTGAATTCCCGTTCAAGTTCCAATGCTGTGCTTTCAATAAGCTCCTTTGACGCAACCAGCTTAGCCGCGCCTGGGCCTTTTGCTAAATCCCGAACATGCTGAAGCAAATTTAGTAGAGCAAGGGTGCAGCCCATAAGGCGGTCGATGTCGTGTTTAGCATTTCCCGCGCCTGAGTAGTACTCCCAGCATAACGACCAGACCTTGCAAGCAACTTGCACTACTGCAATCACACTAGCGGCACCGCTCAGTGGGTCCATGGTGTCGGAAGTAGATACTGATGGAGGAGTTGAGATAATGATCGAGACTTTTGTATGAGGTGGGGTATCTCAACAACACTGCATCATCACGTGACTGAATTGACATGCATACAGACGACCAAAATCTGGCCTTTTTTATCTGGTATGATAGCAAGGCTCTGGTATGAAATAATACAGAGGTGCCGTACAAGACAGAAGTTACTAAAGAAGTCCGTATGTTTGAATACTAGGATTCATCAGTCAAAATGTTGCGTGCAGGACATCGAGGTCTCACCATATTAGGGAAGCACCAGACGTGTAAAAAGCGACAAGATCCCACCCCTGCGAGGGAGAGATTGAAATTTGGAAAACATTTCTTAGAACTCTGAGGTATGAGGAATATATGTATCCTTGATCCCTCCGACTACTCCTGAGGCTCACCTGTTCTCGTGCCCAGACCGAGAACAAGGCTCACCATGCACTTACGGCCTTGGCCAAATACTTTGAAGCACTGGCGGTCTTCTCCCTTCAACATCCTACTACCATATGAAAGATTTCAAGTTATGAGGGGAGACGTGGTTGGGAATTGTATCGAAGATGATATATGTATTCGAAGCTTAGTTTTACTGGACAGCTAACTAATTGTACTTCTCGGAAAGTCTGAATGCTCTCTCTAAACAAGAATAAAATAAAAACACGAGCGCGACCCTGTTGCTTTTATGCTTCCGGCGATACCAGCTATTGTCCTATTCCAGATGATACCAGCTATTGTCCTAATTGGGATGATACCAGCTATTGTCCTAATCCGGACGATACCAGCTTTTGTCCCAATGTAGTCATCACGTGTTTTCAAGGCAAGCTGGTAATTCCCACACCATACACAATCCATTTGAGGTTTCAGTTCGTACTTGCTGTTCGGAGAGGAGGAAGGCCAGAGCATTTGAGGTTTCAGCTCGTAGTTGCTGCTCGGAGCTTGAGTTTTGTATGCGAAAGTGTCAAAACAGCTTGGATCTTGCTGATACCGACGAAGGAAAACCTAATTACATGCGAAAAAACATCGACCTTATATCATTCAGATACTTACCATATCTATCCCCATTAGGAAAACCAGAATATTGTCCATCTATCCCCATTAGGCACTTCGGCTTATATTACGTGAGGGTGAGAGTATTTCTCATAGGGTTTTCTCTCCACATGTATCTGCTTAAGAATTTCGTTATAGCAAGGGCAAATTATATGTAGATAGTATTAACTTCTCTGCATTCCGCTGTCCAGTCCAGTATAAGCAAAAACCCGTTATAGCCAGGGTGACTTAAGTGAAAAGTACGTATTTTGGTGGCGGAGCTCGATATGGAGTTGGGGAATGAATGCGTTGCTGGCAGTGTTGTCAAGTGGCGTGGGATCTGTAGCGCAAGCAGGCTTGGGGGGGACAAGGGCACAGTTTGCGCGCCTCGAGAAAAAGGTGCCTGAAGATTGGGAGTTGGATAAGAGGGTTGCTGAATTGTCCATGTCTTGTGGTTGAGTATGTTGTACTACTTTTAGTCATGATGATCAGTTGACAGTATTGTGTCAATAGTGATAGGGATAGAGTAGACAAAGTTGGGTCGAAGTAGGTACATATGCAGAAGCCAGACTTGAAGGTACCGGTGTTGGAGAGTATTACCGCTAGGACAAAACGTGATCACTGGGGTCCAGGTTTGCCTAGACACCGATGGTATACTGTACACCAACACTTCCCCCCAAACCGCACACAGGGATCAAATCAACAATTACTTTATGCTCCTGGTAAATTCTTCAGGGCCAATAAACTTAAACATCAAACTGCAGCTGGGGCTCATATCACTGTAAGTAACCATTTAATACCCTTCCTTTTGTCCCAGCGC
>Ga0307514_10005342_pt1 | contig 11515 bp, 9 predicted proteins | sample 16_EM_MG_FD_203088 | JGI IMG/M metagenome (GOLD analysis project Ga0307514, IMG submission 203088) | Populus trichocarpa ectomycorrhiza microbial communities from riparian zone in the Pacific Northwest, United States - 16_EM | ecosystem: Host-associated > Plants > Roots > Unclassified | place... | reverse complement strand
CGCGACCCGCCACGAATTCCCTCAAGGTTATCGTGTGCATGCATGATTGGTTTCAAAGCTTTGCGCTCCTCGTATGAGGCCATCATCATGTCATGATATCAAACGCATCGTATGACAACTCATAACTTCAACTTAGACATCTTGCTTATCGTTCGTTCAGTAGTTGGAATGTCTGACGTCATATAGACTGATCAGCGCTTTATCGCAATATAATAATAACTTGAAGTTATTAATCCCTCACCATACCAATTTGGCTATTCGGCATTGCGTCAGAGATTTATGTCGGCGACCAACCGATACTCTGCCAATGTAGATTATGACACCCTCTTGGGGTTGCGATGCATACTAACTCAAACCAATGAGCAGGGTCGCTTCAGGCCTCTTATCTTCAGCCAATGCCAATAATCCCTCACGCACTGCATGCTTAGGATCCGGACTTCCGTGATCCGGGGAGTGCGCGCATTATTCCCTATCTCTGAGAGATAAGGTGCGACGATCCTTCGTACTCGGATATTGCATATCGCGTGCTGCGCACCATTAAGATGCATTGTCCTGCTATCAAGGTGTAGTAGGTGTAATGTATAATCATGCGCACTGCTGATGGTTTTTCACATCCCGGCAATGGCGACACAATTGCGTCATCTTGCAAATCCGCGTGATAGGACTGCTCTCTATCACACCATTACATGCGGCTCAGATGTAACCCCGCTAAAGGCCGTCTGACTGATTACATGTTTCCATTTGCAAGAAGGTGTTTTGCTTCAATGACTAATGGTATCCACTTCCGAGTGGTAGTCAAGAGTACTTGCTTGAATAACATGTATCATTACCGCTATCAGGAGAGAACCCCTAACACAGTGGATTTGGCTTCGCTGGGAGCAAGCTGGTAGCGGAGGACTTCTCACTCTCACCTCTCTGACAATCTGGCTTCGCTGTAAGCAAGCTGTTGGCGGTGGATCTGGCTTTGCTGGTCACAGTGGATCCTGCTTTACTGGGAGCAAGCTGTTAGTGCTGGATCTGGCTTTGCTGGGAGCAAGCTGGTAGCAGTGGAATTCTCACTCTCACCGCACTGACAATCTGGCTTCGCTGGGAGCAATCTGGTAGGGGTGGATCGGACTTCGCTGGTAGGGGTGAAAGTAGCTTTGCTGAGAGCAATCTGGTAGCAGTGGATTGTGCTTCAGTTGTAGCAGTGGATTGGGCTTCGCTGGTAGGGGTGAAAGTGGCTTTGCTGGGAGCAAGCGGGTAGCGATGGATTAGGCTTTGCTGGTAGGAGTGTATTACAGATTTCGTGGAAGAATAATGGAAAAGTGAAATACCCGATGCTGGTGATTGTGATGGTGGTGATGGTGATGGTGGTGAGGGTGCTGTTGATGGTGACGGTGTTGATGGTGATGGTGGTGATAGTGATGGTGTTGATGGTAATGGCAGTGATATTGATGGTGGTGGTGGAAATGATGATTGAAAAAGGGGGTTGATGGAATGCCTGCAGTATGAGAAATTTCCATCATTCTGTAATTCGATATTACATACGGGAGCACCCGCATTACATTGTTGTAACTCAGTACTAATAGCCAAAGTACAGGGTAGGCAGTCATATTCCATACGAAGCAACCGTAACACAGTGATAACAGAGATATTATATGTCGGTTACGGTTGCACTGAAGCTTGTCCCAATGTATCAAACATGTGCCAAGTCAAATTCGGATTGGAACGTGTTAAAGCATCCCTCTTTGGCACTGTGAGTGTCTTTCATATCTCTGAAGTGAATACACACTAACGACAAACTTGAGCCTACAACCGGGTGGCATGGATATCTTCATGGATTGGACTATTGTGATTCTTCATTGCATATTTATTTTGTTCACTTCTTTACGTCTTCAGGGGTCAGTCATAGCTTTTATTAGTATTAAGGGATTTCAGTAGAGTTTAACGTCACGGTGTCCCTTCAATACATCCGCAAAATGTATTCCAGTCTCTGGAAGACTCCTGCAGTTTCTGAGAGGATGTGGAGTGTAAACTTAGAAGTGTTTATTTCAGGAGAGTATCAGACCCTAGGAGGGTATTCTGGCAGGCCTTCAGAGTAACTGGGATCTCTGATGACAGGTACAGGAGTAACTGTGATCTCTGTTCACTGATACAGGAGTACGATGGGAGTGATTGTGATACGTTTGGGAGCACGCCGGGGCGCTGGAGAGAACTTTGGGTGCACCTGGGAGTGTCGCCGAACCAACGCGGAAATCACAAACAAACTCTGAGAGATGCCTGGGTTCTTATGGATATTCATTAGGAGGACTGCAGGCATTATCTGAGACTCATCAGATGTACATGAGCAATCGACTTCCCTCAACAGCGAATATGATGCCTGGATTATTGTTCATTATCACATATGAATTATACTAGCCGTCATCTTCTTCAACATTGTATTTTGTGCCTCGCTACATTAAGGAAATGAAAGAAAAAGGCAAGAGATTCAAATATAAACCCAGGTACACCGAAACAATAACCCAACTAACTAATCGAAAAATATCAATCAAACATGCTGTCAATGTCATCCACTTCATCCCCAATCTCCTCAGGGCTGACAAAAGCAGGAACACACAATGCATCAATGGTGCAAAGAAGCTGGAGGTGCTCCTTGTATTTGATGATTAATCATTCCTGGCGAGTGAATGAAATGGAATTCTGATGTCGTTTGGCCCGATGTGTGATATCTAACACAGGTTTAATGAGATGTTAGCTAGCTGCGAACCTAAATGAGGGTATGAGAGGCAATATGATACATTTGGATGAAAAATGGAAACAACTACCAGGGGGAAAGAGGAGCGCCAGATGGGGAGTGTTGTGTGGAAAAGAGGAGTACTACAAAAGGTATTGGAGAAGCGCGGAATGAAAAAGAGGAGCGTCAACTTTAAGCTGAGGAGCACCGAAAGAGAAGGGGTTAAGGAGTGCGGAATGAAACTGAGGAGCGCCGAAACAGGAGGGTGTAGGTGAGCAGAATGAAATTGAGGAGCGCTGAAACAGGGTGGGTCAAGGAGTGCGGAATGAAATAGAGGAGAGCCAATCCAGGCTGCAGAGCACCAATGGGATTGAGCAGTCATTTTCCCAGAGGAGGAGCACCGAAACGGGGTTGGGTAACAAGTGAGGAATGCATTATAGGAGCACTGGTGGGAATTGAAGAGCTCACATCCCGGGCTGAGGAGCGTGGATATGGGGGTCTAGAGTGCGGAATGGGATGGTGGAGTGCTGAGAGGAGGAATTGCTTGCGGAATGAAATAGAAGAGGTTCAATCTAGGCTGAGGAGCTCCGATGAGGATTCAGGAGCGTCTATTCTAGTGGAGTTGCGCCGCAGGGGGGAGCAGGGGTGTAATGCAGCTGCTGATGTGTGATTGATTGTGTAGTAGCTTCTAGAGTAAAATTGAACACAGTGGATGGGCCAAATGTACCTTGATATTCATCTTGGGAAAACATAACTGTGCCCTTCTTTCCACTGGCGTATTCAGACAGCGCACAATGAATAGCTGCGGCTGCCAGCGCAAAAGTCTGATGAGCAAGAGGTTGGAAATACTGTGATGTTGTTGGCTGGCGCCCCAAGCTATTGGTGGTGAAGAAAAATTGGTGGTCAATGAGATCAAGCACTTCCATTGGTGTCAACCATGACTTCTTATCATCAATGACCTTGGAAAGGTAGACATCATCAAACAGGAGCTCTTTAACGTTGATCCGAAGCTCAGTGTCAGAGCCAACATCCAACCGGTAACTACGGACAACAGTTTGACGTGCCCCATCTGCCAACCGTCCTCGAATGGTACAAATCTTCAGTTTCAACTATGTATATTTTCGGGGGTAGTCAATATACGTAAGTTTGATAGAGGAGTATTAAACAGAATTCAAGACTTGCAGCTTCTCGTGTTGGCGGATCTATTTTGAGAGATGGACCACCGGGCAATTGACACACCGATTGTTTACCTACAGGTGCACCTGCTAATGCCCACTGACGATCCTAGGCTTCAATCTGTAGTTTCGAAGCTTCTTCACCCATCGAGTACTTATTATCGGATATGTTTGGCCAAGGAGTCTTCGTGAAAATGATCGCCTCCATGAACGTTTTCGCAACCTCAAAAGTAGCCTTTTGGTGTTGGGGAACATTCTGATCACTACTGGCCTTGGGTTGTGGACATTTCTGGTATCCATTAGACCAGTTGGGAAGCACCAGTGCCTGGGCGGATGGTGCATGCTCAGACTCAGATGATTTGTTGAGGAGGGATGACTTTTGGTGTTTGAGCAGTGGTGGTGCCATTGCCACAGGTAGATTTCGGGAATTTGGAAGCGGAGGGCTTGGAATGATAGTATCAGCAAGACTATGTTTCTTTGGCAGTGGATCCCTTGTAGTGCATAAAGACGTGTCCCGGCGCGCCTGACCTAGATGAAGGACCTTCTGTTGATGATCTGAATTGTCTTCTTCGATGTCGGATGACAAGGTGGACTCTCCGGTGTCCTCACTGTCATCATCACCGATCTCCTGATCAGTCTTGTCATCCTGATTCATCAATGATATCGGGGATATTATTCATCCACAATACAATGCACGAAGGCAGATAACTGAAAGGCAAACATTTGATGGACATTGATGATTGGCTACTTTCTTGAAAGCAAGTGCCCTCTCTAGGTGTGCTTCTTGATTCTTCTGTGAATAGTGATTCCTCACCTGGCTGGGCGTAGTTTCCATTTGCTGTAACGAAGATCTAAAGTTGGAGAATGTGGACGAGAGTGTTGTTAGGGGTTGTCTCCTAGCAGTGATAATGATACTTGATTATTGGGTATGAGACGCATACATATCTACGATATGCATAACACCTGTGCGTGTACCATCAAGTGGTCAGCAACATGCTCTTTAGCGGGAGTTCATGTTGGTCACGCGGGACAAAAGTGTTTCGTTCATTCCTGGACACTCTGCGGGACATGCGTGGTAATCACGCACGGCAGATGATAAGTCAGAATGCGATTAAGAGGACTCTTCTCCCCTACCCATAACGGGCTAGGATCCGAGAGGCACGTTCCGGTCTGGAGAAATGTCTCGACCTTAGCATGCCGTATCTGAGGGATTAATGACGTAGGCAATGCGCCTAGAGCGAGCACCACTCGTTGGCTTGAGTGGTCTGGATCGCAATGTAACCTCGTATCGGATACGAGGTTACGCGTCAGTAATCTACGTTGGCATAGTATCGGTTGGTCGCCGACTAAATCTATGACGCAATTAATTCGCTCACCTGCGTGAGGGATTTAAGAGGCGATACGCATTATCATTTTGATTGGTAACTGTTCCAACTACCGACTCGTACGATTGCAAAAGATGTCTGAGTTAAGAAAGGATAAGCTGATATCGCGCAATGGATGGCCTGATAGTTATCAGGAGCGTAACGTTTTCAAACCACATTGCAGAGACACAATTACCTGAGGGTGTTGTGGTAAGTTAATATCGGGCACAAAGAGGGCGTGGCCGAGATAACACTATCACACCAAGAAGAGAGAGAGCGAGGGCTATAAAGAGCCAGCGCTGGTCGAAGGAATTGGGGATCATCAGCGAACAGATTAGCTTCCAGAGAATACCGAAGACGATCTTAAAATATTATTAAGAATTCTATCTATTCAAAATTACTTCCCTCATTCACACACGAGACTGGGCCATATATGCCTGGACATCACTATACACCATGCGAGTACGCACCGCAACGGATAGTCGAGTGTTTCGGCAAGTTGCTTTCCGAGTTGGAAGAGCACCATTTAACCCACACCTATTCTGTGGTGTTGCTTTTCTGTCAACTTGAGAATATCGATTACCTGGTGCTGAGATATCTCAACACCGGCGCTTTACCCTTCGAGGAATATTCCGAGGAGTGGTTGTTCGAGGGGGAAATCTAATCTACGTCTATATTGGTAACAGCCATTGGAGGCGGTTCAATTTAACCGATATAGAAGACGCAGCGATAGGATTAGAACTGAGAGAAGAGATAGCTCTTGCGAGACAGGCAAGAGGTTGAGTCTTAGGATAAGACGAGGAGAGAAAGAGATTAGATAGGCGGTTGTACTTAGATTCAATAAATATTGTATTAGTTATTGGGATCTAAACACCCCCGTAACAAGTGTAAAAGCAGGAAATATAACATTCAGTGCAATCCAATTGCGGCATAAATGGTGCAAGAATTTGCAGATAGTCGAGGAGGATGCAATTCGAGGCGCGTCTTGAAAGGGTTCTGGAGAGATGACTTCAATGGTTCATATTTATTTTGAGGACAGTAGTCAGTACAGCAATTTCCCATAATGCCAGGTGCACCGAAATAGATGGATTCCTAATGCCGAATGTTAGCAACTCCTGTGAACAACACTCTGTAAGGATGGAAGATTTGGAGGTTGGCTAAAGCCAACGCACATAAAGAATAAAACCAAACGCACCGGAAGATAACTCGCAACACCAACTAACCCTTGGTGCTGGCCATAAAATGAACACTGAGAACATGAATGAAAAGATGGGCCCCTGCATATGACTCCTGTAAACGTAGTTATTATGCGTGAAAGTTCGAGCATTTGCGGTGACCACATAGCATAGAAATTGGTGCAGCATTGAGAATCTGCAGAACTCGATAGATTTGGTTCGGACCTGGTCAGTGATGGCTGAGTTGCAAGGGTTCATACTGGAGTTTGTTATCGAGCGAGGAGTAATATGAGTCTCCATATGTGGTATATCTGCTGGAAGGATACATGTATTTTCACGATATTCTATTGTATTAAGATGCTGCAGCAAGGTTAGTGGTCGATAAGGCAGTATCGTAAGCATGACTTCCCTTTCATGCATTCATCTGGGCCGTGTCTGCGGAATAGCCTTTAAAACATTGTTGCAGTAATCAATGGAAGAGGGAGAGAATTTGGTACACAGAGGAGAGATAGAGGCATACAGAAAGAATGGTAATGTACGATGGATGATTCAGGGGTAATCTTATTTATTCAAGCACACATCAATGCCAAGATTGCTAACAAATGGGTCATAAATTCTCACTCACATTCGGATGTTGCACCTAATATCTAGCAAATCGCACACTGTTAAATCACACATTCATTATGAATCTCACAACTACAATGTTGACTCAAAATGAATATTGGGGTTGAAAGCTATATTCTACAAGGGTATGAATGTATAGTAAGATGTCATGTCATGGCAGGAAGAGGAATAATGGTTGCATGCATGCAGTTTCGGGGCATTGAGGTGCACCAACGTTGAAATGGTTATGCTTGAAATCAATGGCTGAGGATTGCAGGCTCGCCTTACTCTGACAGTTAATTGCACTCTTCGTAGCTGTCTTCTCATAACTCGAGCTTTTAAGATTCTCTCTCTAAGAGCTTTTCTCAATTGAATTTCGTCCACATAATCTATTTTTGGATACGAGTTTTGGCTGCCCAAACAAACATTTAGTCAGAATACAGTTGAGTCTTGATTCAAAGACTTCGAAACTGAGGCCTCTTTCGGTAAGTGCAGTATATGGGTGAGTGGCAGTTGCCGGCCATCTTGCAGAGTTGCTGAGCAGAATCAGTCTTTTGAGATTTTCGGTCTTAAGCTTCCAGAACTGTTTTGACAGAGCCCGAAGTTGCGGAAGCTATTTTAGGATTTGGAAGCATTGGTCCAAACATACTACTTAGTCAATATCAAGTTAAATGGGGTTACTAATTGGCTGGGCTTGTGCATTAATGGTTTAGTTGCGCAATGGCAACCTTCTTCCAACGGACAGTTGACACTGAGCTGACAGTTCAAGGCATGTTAGCTGCGGCCTTCAACATACTGATCAAGAATTGGTTCATATCATAGCAGGCGCGGAGCGGGATGAGCCGCCTGCACCTAAAGGTGAAATATCTTGATAGATCTGTGTGGACTCGGTCCAATAATTCGAAGTCGAAGGAAACATGATGAGAATGAAGCAAACTGAAACATACAAAGTGCACTACGTACTGAAAGTACATGCGCTTTGGTGGCTTATTTGTTGCTCTTGAGGCATACCTGGGCTGGAATGATGTTACAGGGGTGTATACCCTGAGTAACACAACTAAGTAGCCGATGACACGAAGTACTCAGGTCCACGGCCATAGATCCTATTCCTTGCGAAGGGTTCTAATAACCTCAGCGCGTATTTCCTGCAGCCGTAATTGTCAATCACGCTCTGCCTTATTCCTTGCTTCCTGGAGTCTGTTAACCTTCCGAGCCTTCCTCAGTTGTGTCTTAGTTTGAGGCAAGGGGTTAACTTGATTCCGCCGCCACTGATTCCGAGCTCTACTTGAGTCCTCCAGAAACTGCTCAGTACGGTCCAAGATATTATTGATTCGTCGATCTTCCATAAGATCTCTGGGCGCAGCTGAAATCTCTCTTTTGCAGGTAACCTGGGAGACCCTATCGGGATGTACGTTATCCTGGCCCCTTTGATCGTAATCTGTCTAAACAACTGATTCAGCTTTGAGTACTGCAGCTGGTGTAACGTTCGATCGATTTGTTAGATTATCGATGTGGATTATCAATCCCTGCTGTAGGCCGATAATCGAAGCTATCCACCAGATACTTTGGGCCAAGAAGATATACTGATTTTCTCTGGCATAAGAGATAATCTTTTTGAATGCGTATACAATGACATCATTATCGTTCTCAAAAGTAATAGGCATCCACTCGTTATCTATCGCCGTATCGAATTATGCTTTCAAGGTGCAGGGCTGCCGCTACACAAAGCTAATAGATTCTAGGTATAATATAATAGGTATTGGAAACATAAAAACGCAATAAGAAATAAGGATATTTCTCCGCTGGTAGGTATCGTTTCGTCTCTAGCTATTTGAGCATATCCTCTTCATTGCCGAACAATGTGATCTCTTTATAGTCTCTCAGAACCCTTTCCAGACTATGATTTAATTCCCTCAATAATAGCCATGTATCAAGCGTCTTACATCTCTTCAACTGCACCTGACTATCGCCGGCCACGCATCCCTTTGGTTATCGTGTTCATGCATGATATCATATCAGCTTATCAATCAGACCATAACTTCAACTTTGACACCTTGCAAACGTCTTGATTGGTAGTTGGAACACCCACCCACTGGTGACACGTCTGTTAGGTTATTAACTCTCTCGAGTTTAATAACTCATAGTTTCATGTGGTTAATATCCACTCCTATGCCAACGTAGAACTTATGCGGGTCATTAATCTGAATCAATGATCATTGCAGGACCAGCTCAGACTAATCAAAGAATGATGCCCGCTTTTGGCTAGCGCCAACGCCATATTCCCATAGTCATATGTGCTATAGGTTTTCATCATAACCCGGACGTGCCCCGCATCAAAGAAGCTTGGAAACCGGAAAGCCCTTTACTTGCACGACTGCCGTGCACTTCCCTGCAACCACATAGTATCTGAGAATGAATGTGGTTGAGAACAATCCACTCAGCAGGGCCTTAGCCCTTTCGATCTGGCGGCGTTGTTGCATCATCAAATAAACTGCCGCAGCTCGATGGATTCAATGAATCCGCTAAGCCCCAAAGCTTATCCAATCGAGACTTGATTAGTATGCCCCCGGTAAAGGACATACTGCGTAGACACTAAGCCCTACTACACCGCTAGGAGAGAACCACTAACAAATGACAACATCCATAATGACTCGCAGTTTGTCAAAGTTGGGTTCATACATATCCAAGTAGCTCATTCTGGACATGATTGAAGATCTCAGTTGTGAATGATCTTCAATCATAGGCCAGGAAAACCCCACCAGCGAAAGCGGGATTTGAGCCAAGAATACCCGAGCGGTGTCTCAGCTTCCGACTAACTGGCATGCAGATCAGAGGTGTTTCAGAACTGCAATGATATGCCAGCAAAAGCTGCTGCTTTGCCATGAATAAGTGAGCCTATGTCACAGATTTTGACACAAGTACTCAATATCGCCTAGTCTGTTTTGATTGCCAAATGGGATTGGAGAATATGCAGTGCTGGACCTGTCACGACGATATGCCCAGGATTCTCCAGTGAACCGGGACTTCAACCATAGGCCAGCAAATGCTGTGGCTATGCCATGAATATCCTGACACAGGTACTCAATATTGCTTAGACTTTCATTATGCCAAATGGGATACGCAAATATGCAGTGATCAATCGGTCATAACCATATGTGCCCTGGACTAGTGTCAGCAACGGGTTCCGGTAACCTGCCTGCGGTCCGGTTGTGGACTGCAAAAACAGATTTGTTCGGTTCCAGACCCGTCCAACAACCCGACCCACTGACTCTTGGCGCGCCAAACCCAGACCCGTACCCATCAACCAGCGGGTTTCACCGGATTTGGCAAGACCTGTCGGTTCCAATCTCCGGTTCTGCCTTTCAGGCTTCACATGTATGGTCGCATTCAGATATGCTACTGTTGATTGTAAAATATTGCCATTGGTAGGTCACGGTTCACTTTTGATGTGTTAGCCACCTTGATGTGCAAAACAAGCATACTAACGCGCCCAACCACATTCTGAAAATGAGCGTCAACTGAGCATCAACGATATTTGGTCTTGCATCTTCGGCAATATGAGTGGCGCTTAATCACAAGCATCCATAATGAAGGCTATGGCAGCCTTTATAGGCAGATATGTACGGGATATTCCCACTACATTCTCCGGGACAGTAACAACTTATTTCATTTACAGAGCTACCACTAAGTATTCTTGCGCCTTTTAGTGTATAATAACAGTCAAGACGATATATGTAGACTATAACAGCCACATCGTGCTGTAATTAACCATGATGGAAGGCCAACAATTGTTGACACTCTGTTGACGCTCATTTTGAAGATGGGGCAGGGAGCATTTCACTTTCACTTTTGCCTATAAAGGCAGCCAATAATCAGTTTATGACAATATACAACCTGTCGCCCCCCAGATTACCCATGATACACGACCAACAAGCGTTGACGCTCCATTGACGCACATTTTCATTATTGGGCAGGGAGGGTATTGCAATCTGTTTTACCTATAAAGGCAGCCAAAAATTCCTTTATGACTGACGACAACGTATTGGTGGTGTGATTTCCCAGGACACATGACCAAAATTCATTGACGCTCTGTTGACACTCATTTTCAAGATGGTACAGGGAGGGTATTGCAATCTGTTTTGCTGTTACGGGGGTGTTTAAGCCACGTTTCAATAAAACATTTATTAGCCTAAATACAGCCGCCTATCTAAACTTCTTTTTCTTTCCTCGTCTTATCCTAAGACTCAACCTCTTGTCCTTATACAAGAGCTCCCTCTAAAAACAGTCCCCGTTTTCTTCCTGATCGTGAATATGGGCAGTATCGATAAGTTCCTCGAAAGGTAATCTGCCCGTCAAGATGTATCTGCAGACGTCGTACTCGATGCCAAGTATCGCAGCGGAGCGCAAGGTCCAGTGTTGCCCAGAAGTACTCCTGGTTTCCTCGTAGTAGAGAAACAGATCTCCTAACTGTCGGACTAGATG
>Ga0307514_10005341_pt1 | contig 11516 bp, 16 predicted proteins | sample 16_EM_MG_FD_203088 | JGI IMG/M metagenome (GOLD analysis project Ga0307514, IMG submission 203088) | Populus trichocarpa ectomycorrhiza microbial communities from riparian zone in the Pacific Northwest, United States - 16_EM | ecosystem: Host-associated > Plants > Roots > Unclassified | place... | reverse complement strand
TGCTTTTCGTGCTCAGGAATAATGCGTAGGTTGTGATATCCATCACTAAGGTCAACCTTGGAGCGGAACTTAGCATTGGCAACTGCATTGATAATATTAGATTGATCAGGGATATTTGGTGAATCATCATAGGTATTATCATTTCGAGCCACAAGGTCATGCAAGAACCTTGCTTCGTCTGGCTTGTCGATTTTGGGTATCATAAAGATAGTGGAGCAGCTAGTGTCGGGGGGGTTAGGCTTGTAAACTCGGCCTGACTTCTGTTCCTGACTCAGCTTCTCCAGAAGCTGCGGAAGGAACTTATGCTTGAGCTTGAGATTGCGAGGTTGGATCTCAAGGTTCGGATCCTTGAGTTGAATTCGATGGTCCATACCTGGTCTCAATGGAGGTAACTCGAGGTTCTTTGTTTCTGGAAACATATCCGGAAACTCATCAAAGGGATTGATAGTTTTCTTGAATGTAGTGGCTGCAGAGACAATTTGGTTTGCGGATTGTGCATATACAGGTTTAGGGAAAGAAGGTTGCATCTTCTTCCTTGTCGTTTTCGTGGCTGAGACTAGGATCCATTGTTGTAGAGTAAAGCGTGCTTCTTCAGGGGGTTGTATTGAAACTGTCATGGTACCCATGTTTATAACAGCTTTCATATCCCTAAGATCAGGAGATCCCAGGATAACATCCCAGTCTTTAAGAGCAGCCACATGTATGGTTCTTTCTTCAAGATATCCTAGCCAGTCGAGCTGAACTATGACGTAATGAGTGAGAGAACCTCTCGGCCCTTTCATAGTCATCTGCAATGTGACAGGTGGATTCATCTTATGCAGGGGAATCTTATGCAGTGTACAGAAAGTCGAACTGATAAGATCTGCACCTGCAGTTTGTTGATCTACTAAGGTCTTCGCAATTTGATCATTGACCTTAGTAGTCACAAGTAGGTGTTCCTTAACCGAATCTAGGACCGGCGTGGCCCCTAGACCTTTCGTGGGTAGTACAGCAGGCTTCTGGACAATAGATTGAGCTGCAGTCTTAATCTCAGATGGAGGTTTCTTGTCGAGAGTGCCTGCTGCACTCGAGACCTTTCTTTTCCTATCTGGGCAATCCTTCAACATATGTCCTGATTTCCTACACCAAAAGCATACTCCTTTCTTAGTGAGGTCATCTCGTTCTTGTTGCGTAAGCTTAGTGAATCGAGAAGTGGAAGGGGCAGGCTTTCTGTTTCTATCAAACCTGTAATTAGGTTTGAAAGAGGAATTCGAGGGTGGCGTAGGTGTGTAGGGCTTGGATTGCGAACGAGGTTTTTGGTGAGGTCTGGAAGAAGTATGTGCAAAATGCTTGTTGATCTTCCTGACGGAATTGTGGATCTTACATTGTTCAATAAGCTTGTCCTATTCCATATCTTCATTTATGAATTGTCGAACCACTTGTAGAAGCGAGGCATCCATAGCTTCGAGCAATTGGTGATAACATTGCCAATTGGAGATTCGTGGTAGTTGCATCTGATATTGCTTGATCTTGTTTGCAATATCCTGAATAGGTAGCATTCTGCCATTGAGCATTTGGCGTATTGCTTGGAATTCGTTCCAAAGCGTTTCCTAGCTAGTAAAGGGGATACAATACTATCTGAGAGCTTTCAAGAATTCTTCAACTCCCAGATGCTTTGTATCTTGATTAGCTCTAAACTGCGTGTGAAGCATCTTAGTACCATCTTTTAGATGCATTCCAACCCATATCATAGCATAACTACTCTCGAGATCCATCTCTGCAAGTTCGAGATGATCTCTTAAGTCTCTAACCCAAGCATCAAAGACAGCAGCGGTCTTGTAGATACCTCTGCCATCATTTGTTGCCAATTTGGGAAGTTTCAAGCTACTAGATCCTAGCGTGGAACTCGCGGAAGTGCGTGCAGTATCTGCAGTCTGGGATCTTCTAGATCGACCCCTGGGAGTGCGTCAGTTATCAGGCAATGACATACCTGAGTCAGAAGAGGATGAGTCATCTGGGGGGTCACCACTAGGTGGTAAGGATACCCTTCTTGGTGGACCCCCTAGCGGTGGCTCATCATGAGTCTGTTGAGGCAGGGGTGTCTGTTGTGACGAATTCTGATTTCCGGAGTTCAGGGTGACATCTGGCGTTTTCTGAAACCCAAATGATGTGGGCCCTGATCTAGCTGAGCTACTTGGAAAGTTTGCAGGGTATTGCATAGGCAACGGAGCAGCGGAGGTAGTGGACATAGGAGCAGGCTGAGCTGACGTGGGATTGCTGGTCCCAAATAGACTTGTACTGAGTCTCGGAAGTCCTAATGCACTTGCTGTCCTGGATAGGTATCCAGCAGCTTTCTTAGGAGCGGATCTGGAAGCCAGATATGCAGCGGAGGGTCGTGAGGGCTTCCTGAGTGTTTTAGGATACATGCCAGCCATCGAAGGCATAGGATTATTCCTAACCAAGTCGTTGATAGTTGCAGCGAGTTGAATTAATCCTTCTGGTGAAGGGTCCATCATAGGAGCCTTTAGGTCCCATTTCTTATGCAGATTGGTGAGGTTATAAAATAGCTCTGCCAGCTACTTTGCCTCATCATCTGTGGGAGGACGATCGGGCGGATCGTCTACCTATTCCTGTTCGGGTGCTGCGTGACTTGGAGTGGGGTGAATAACTTGAATCTCGGGTGCCTTTCCTTTCTGAATCTGCGGAGGAGTCACAGGATCATCTTGTTCCTCATATTCTTGTTGTGCTTGCTCCTGAAGATACTGATCATCAGGATCGGGCGAAGGTTCTCTCGTAGGCTGCCTAGAAGTATTTCTAGATGCAGTTCTTGATGGGTGTAAGGAAGGTTGCTTAACCATGGGAGGTATTTCCGGATTCTGTCCAGACAGCCTTCGACTGAACCTGGTATCTTGTTCAGCTGACATGTTGCTGTTCTGATATTCCTGCGTTCGGATAGAGGTGCTAGCGTGGGGATTCTGCTCATTGCTTTGAGCTATTCTGTTCGAGATATGGCAGGATAAGACTGTAGAAGTGGCGGTCTGTATTATTCGGAATACTAGTACTGGCCACTGAGAGCTCTGTTCTGGAGGTACGACAGGCGGGTCGAGACACTGAAGTCTTCTGTTGTCCTAAAGGTCGACGGTTCGATATAAACCTAAGAGTGATCAAGTCTTGGGGGAAGAAAGTTATACTTGCTTAATGTAGGTCAAAAAAATGTAAATGGTGGCATATTTAGACAGCGAGTACCCAGGCTAGCTGGATACTATGAACTATCTAAGTAGGTACGATCAAGAGGGTCTGGCTAAGAGCATGGAAAACAGCCTCTTTAATAGAGAACTGGTACGTCCAAATGCGGAAGTACAAGACTCATGCCAGATGAGTTCAACAGCAATCATAATGACGCAGTCATTATAAGCAATACAAAGAGTCATAAAGAAATAACAAAAACGTCATCAGGAGCGTAAGCTGACGTCGAGATAACAACATGAAACCTAGGCTGCAGCCTGGTATACAAGATGACTCACAAAGACTCAAAAAACCCGAGAATTGCTCATACTTGCTTAATCAAGTCATGACGCAATTATAACGTTGTAAGAAAGGTGTAAAGGTACAGAGATAAGCAGAAATAACATGATAAGAAATCGGGGAAAACACAGATTCCTTACAATATGCTTCCTTCAATGCCTGGTATGAAGCTTCACAAATCTCCGTTGAAAACTGTGGCAAGCTACCATATTGTGAGATTTGGTCACTCCAGTGCATTAGGAAATGAATCTTTGGAAAATTGAAGTGTGAATCCTCTACCAAGGCCTGATTCACTAGGTATGCGCGTTTTTCTCTATCTTCGGCCAGTTTGCGAGCCTTCTGAGCTGCTGTATGTCCGTTAGTCTTTTCTTCAAGTCTGCAAGCCGTAGTTTGTGTATTCAGCCCCTTTGAGACCATGTCAGTCTTTGCTTTTGCCACTTTACCAGCCTGATATCTTAAAAACACGTCTTTGGTTTTATAAAATTGTTGCAAGTACTCCTCCATATACCCTATTGTGCTGTCTGTATGACTTCGATATTGGCAGAGCAGTCCAAAATCTGTCAAATACCACACACAAGTGATTGCTTTCTTGAAATCTTGTTCTTGCCATGCAGTCGGATGTACTACATTCATTTTTCTGCGCAGACAAGCTATGAACACCTCTAAAGTAACCATCAGAATTGATCGCATTTCCTTGCCAGAGACTTGACTTAAAAGCCAATATGACTTCCGTGGCACACAATTCCCAGGGTAAGGTGCCATTGAACTTCAAATGCTGTCGAACGCATTTAGTCTGTCATGGCTTTCAAGAAACCCCTTAATCCAATCTAACAAATGTTGAAGGTTCCCCAAAAGTATCGTGTGAAGAATGTCTGATTGGACGAGTTCCCGTAGCATCACATCCCTAAGTATTTACAGGGCATTCGTAATGCACTTTACCCCCCTGATATGGAGACTTTCTGTGTCCGATTTGTCAACCCATTCCCGATATTGTGGTGCATCACACAAGAGATATTTCTGCAGATCGCTCAGCCAGTCCTGAGATGATTCGCAGATTGTGCATCTGGTTGTATAAATCCCACGTATAGCTGAATTTTCCATATAGTCAGCAAGCCAGCCTGCAACTCGGAAATAGCACCTCCTGATAACCTCATTCCCATACTTGATATTATGTCCGTCCCATGCAGGATGAACTTTAACAAATCGTGGAGTACCTGCATTGCCTTATGCTCCTGCTTCTCCTCTGACCATCCAGGGACCTTTTTGATATGCTTTGGAGAATTCGGCAAAATTGCTACTGGTACCCAGGCATGAGATGTCGGTTTATTGCAGATACTAGACCTGATATTCCCAATGCTCATATACAAAGGCCACACTTTGCCATCACCAGAAAAGTTCATTAGGTGTCTAGTATCAGATGCGAAGAGTACTGGAACCAACGTGGAACCAACGGGGAGAGTCATCTGAGATTTGCTATCAATACCAAGCTGGCTCATGCTCTTGGAGTCGAAATCTGTACCTGTCTATTTCACCACCAGGAAGCTGTATTCATTTCGGTATATACACTGTCATGGCGTCCATCAAAGTTCTTAACTAGGGTCTAAAACATATGTGAAGAAAAGGATTTCTGGCCCAGAAGGTACTTTAATACTTGCAAAATGTCCCAGTACTACAACTCAGTACCCTTGGCCAGTCGGAAGTCCACAACACCATTTTTCCATGCCAGATCCATCATCATATAATCTAGTTTCTAATACAAACTATATACCGAATGAAATGAGAATCTTTTGAGCAAAATCGGGGCAAGAGGCAACTCTTCAGTATCTGTTTTTGCTGCCAGGATGCCCTCTTTGAAGAACTCATCGATTCGAACCTCTGGTACATGTGCTGAGTAGAAAAACCTAGTGAGTTTGAAGTGCAGAGCATTTTGGAAGAGTTGAAAAAAGTTGTATGTTGGGTCCTATTGGCTTACAAAGAGGTAAGCTGCAATCACCTTGCCTGCTTCACGTTCCGGGGGAATGGTTATCGTACCATCTTCTGTGCATTCGTTTGCGTCCGATAGTGAATCCTGGGGATTCGAGTCTCTATTGTCTTCGTCACGATCAAAAATGATTTCTTCGCATAGTTCCCGCAGTAGTTCATCGCAGTCATTCCATTACCAGGAAAAGACACCAGAATCTAACAGTAGCTCTATCAACCATTGTTCCAACTCTTGGTCAGTTATGCACTCTATTGTTCTCGCTGACTCCTGTGTTGCGTCCGTTTCGTCCTGGCTTGAGACGCTATTGACGCATTTTCATTTCCTGGGTAGGCTCTGCAGGTTTGGATATACTTTTTCCATATTATTCGTGAGTCTACTAGCTGATTTGAAAGGCTGATTGCAAAATGGGCAGGCACCCAGTGCTGGGTAAGAAAACATTGAACAAGATAGAGGATCAGATGATATGGAAAATACTGTTTGAGCTGGTTCGTCAGAACCAAGGTAAAATTCTAAGAACAAAAAAGTCTTACTAAGAAGTCTTCTCATGTCCAATCTACCAGTCCCTTGACAATTCTCTTCTTGTTTCCAAAATTAACCGTTGGATGGTAACTAGGATAGAAACAACCCAACGGATTGCAGGATTGCACTTGGCGTCCGATTTAGTCCACAATGAGGTTGGTTAAGACTAGACTACTCATGAACCATGGTGATTCAATGGGCTTTGTTTCTGAATTTGTTCTGTAGACATACGATGGCCCTTGGCGTCCGATTTAGTCTCAAATGAGCTTGGTTGAGACTAGACTACCCATGAACCTTGGTGTTTCAATGGGCTTTGTTTCCGAATTTAATCTGTAGAACCATGCTATTACAGAATCACCAGGCAAACACAAGAAACTGAGATGTTTGTATAGTGTCCCTTCCTTTATTCATAAGACCATACTGTTTCCAAACTCATTAATTACATGCTGTTTGACAAGCTCCTTATATTGTAGGTGTTTTATAGCATATTCAAGAAGATAAAGGGTCATCAAATGCAAGTCGAGATGGAGTGGACTAAAGGGCTTCGCAGCCTAACTACATGCACAGCTAGGAGAAGTGAATATATATAAAGCGCTTTACTCCCTACCAGGTATATATACTGAACAACATTCACAACATCTAGCCATAGGCCGCAACAGAAGAATTAACCATATTATAACTGTTGATTAGTGATATAAATCTTGCTTCTATTATCATTCTGCCTTAATTACTTTGGTGTGCCTATTACTCATCCTCAATTAGATCCTAAAGGTATGTCTTCCATATAATATCGGACGTAAGATGTTACATGCCAACCAGACTAACTAATTGCCACTGCCTTATTAGGTAGTCCCTAAGAAATATGCCACGTGCAGTAGCAGCCCACAAGGAGGAACAAGCCACCTCGCGTGCCAAGACTTAGCTCGGATGTGGTGAGGATAATATAGCGAATTACAAGAAGTAGAGCAGGCATCTGAAGGCATATGCACTTATGAACAATATTATGAGTAGGCGGGGAATATCGAATGCTACCTAGAATGCATTCAAAATATTCGTGATGCAGGCCAATCACGGACTCCTGGCATCTGGATGCACATTGTTGAATACTCCAGTAGGAGATGAAGAAGGTGACAAGGCAAGAGACGGATTTCACCATCTCTTGTTGGACAGCCTGAAGAAAGATCGTGAGACTGGGGTAAAGGAAGGTCTGGTATCAGCGGCAAGACAGTGGGAGAATGCCGCCAATAACTCGGATGGGAACGAGTAACATCCGATTATCCTACCATCCGTTCTGGTCCAGGTCGCAATTGTCAATCCTAACATAGCGGAGGATACTAACAGTGCCGGCGAATACGTATGGGCCACCACAAGGAGGAAGCAGTTTGTGGTATTGAAACATGTCACAATTGTAGAAGTCATCAAGGGGATGAAGGACCGGATTCCCACTGGGAAACATGTTTGGGCAATCTACGGTACCATAACCAAACCTAATGCTGATGGCAGTGAGCTGGATGACATAACACGAATTATATCAGATGAGTACTTGACCAACTTTCTCGCGGCTGCAAATAGAGTATTCAGACCAATTATAGTCCAGGTCGAATTGATCAGGGCCATAGGGGTACAAACTCCACCTCCTGACAAATGACCATACTTCATAGCGGCCTATTGGGCTGCCAGGGAAGACTCCTATGACCCTCCAGCATCTGATTCTGCAAATGACTTGTACGTGATAAAATTTGAGAAGCGAAGAGCCAAAGCATGGCCAAGAAGTGACCACGGCTTTGAGCATGAGAAGAGAAAGATACACAAGCATATCAGATGCATGCAGGAGCATATGAAGAAGTTAAAGAGATACCACCAGGTATTCATGGGCCCGGCGGCAGGGGAAATTATCAATTTGCATAATGCACAAGATTTCAGCTGGCTGCAGTGGTTAAATCCACAAGATGGCAAGTAATACGTGGGGGGGCGAGCAGCAGCCATCACTAGTGGGTAACACTACCAGCAAACTAATGATGAACAGGCGGCAGAAGGGGTGGCAATTGCTGCATTTGGTCCTCAAGAGGTTGGGGATTTCAATTATAAATCAGAATAGATAGCTGGAGGAAGAACATTGGGTGTAGAGCGTGCGATTTGGGGTATAGAATGGTGGCTTCAGAGCAAATAGGGAAGGATTGCGGATAGAGGTCAGTAGGTAAATAGATGCTTGAATGGATTATAATTGGCCGTGATTGCAGTTACGTAGTTTACTAGACAGAGCAAGCTAACAAACATGCATTAGCGTCAATTCCAAGAGACTGGGATGTGATTATCTATGCATGTGGTACGTGGTAGATAGTAAGACTAAAGAAAGGAGAAGAGGCGATCCAAGCTGACTAGAGAGAGGTACTTAGACCTGGTCCCTCCGGGACCAGAAGAGTTGAACATTATCCACTTGCTTCTGTCCCCCCGACCAGCATCCGTTACTATCTCTATTCAGGCCCATTTCCTCTTCTCTGCGAAGCCAACCCTCTTCTTCACGAAAAAAATCATGGGGCGAACCAATATGCCTAGACAGTCCACAAGAAAGCAAGCTAAGCTCACACAGGTATCGTCCACGTCCGATAGTTGGAAGCGAGAGGGCGAAGAGCTCCACGACTTGCCACAAAATAAACAAATCCCAGTACAAGATCAAGTGCAGGTAGGTGGGATACTAGTTTGCAAAGTTAGAGGCTAATAAATGAGAAAGACAGATGCAGAGGAAGAAATTGCAAAGGTATCAGACTCGGACAAGGAGGAATGTGATGGCGAGTACAGGGATGGGATACCAGATTCAGAAGACGTGATACAACTGGAGTAAGCAGGGCAAGGGAGTCAGTCGTTTGTTATCATTGCGCTATAGCTTCAACCACTATGTTTTATTGCACAAGCTTGAGTTACTGACTATACCTATTTCCGTAACCCCTTATTGAATTCATTAGACATGATACACTTGATCAATGATGCATGGCAGTTCTCACAAGATCACGAGAAATCATACCTGATGAAAACTAAACCATATGCTATCTTAGTAAGTCATCCACAGTGGTGAAAACGTCCGATACTTAACAAAAAGTAGCTGAAAAGCACTCACTCCTGGATCAGGTGATATGTCGTGCATAAGTGCCGACGCCTGATTTTGAAGTTATACAAACTAGAGTATAAGGGGAAGGACTAGGTGGGAAGAAAGATCTCCTAGCTGGTGGAAAAGGACTGGTTTGTGTGCTGGGAAGAGCAAAGAGAGGTAAGTAGCTCGAGGCCAACAATAACTGATTAATCGGAGACTAAGAAATGGATAATAGACGTTGGGCCATCGATTCCGTATGCGCGAGATTATAGAACTCAATTATGAGAGGGAGGCGAGACAGCTTCTTTTTTGAGAAGATCTATCCCTGCTTTATATGCTTCCTGGCTACCGCAATCCAGCACTGTTTGAAAGAATGGAAGGAGGGAGAAATCGTTATCATGTACTTCAAGTTCAAAACTGCTGGTAGTAAGTCAAAAATCGGACGCACGAGGACTAGATACTGACAAGTAATACTCACCCCCCACAGACTTCAGAACATATAGGCTCAGCACAGGGAAAAGGTACGGAAACTACTGCCAGCCAATATCAAGGCAGATTTGAGGACAAAGGTTGGGGGATATGATAGGAGAAGTAAGGTAGAGTTCAGTATCCCATCAGTAATTGTTGAGTATAATGGGTATGAAGAGGAACTGGAAAAGGAATTAGAGAAGACTTTGTATGTATAGCAACTACTAGTGCTGGACACAGATAGGCAGATCGAGATCCCGGATTCCCAAGAAGTGATCTCAATAGAGAGGACTAACGTAGGAATGAGTTAGCTCTGGGATCAATGGGGAAGTTAGGAGAAAGTGGAAGATTGAGCACGGGAAATACCACAGTGGGTCCGATTGGGGCGGTGGAAGGGAGTGATCACAAGCATGTTGGGAATTTTTTTTTTTTTTCTGTAGCGATTGATTTGTCAGAGACTTGAGTGATACTGGGTGATAGGTGGAGATTTTTTTGGTTTTTTTTGTTTGCGGTTGCACAGGAAGAAGTGGGAATGTATAATTTTTTTTTTGAGTGTTGCTGTATAGTTAGTAATTTCATTGTTTTATTACACTTCGAGATGGAAGGGATCATGGTAGCAGAGGGAACATAGGACGTCTGATAGGAGCTGGTAGGGTTTTAGTTTTGGATATAGTTTTAATGAAAAGGAGAATTTACCACAATCAGAGGCTGCAAGAATGTAGAGCCAGTAAAACTGGTACGGGACGCGTTACGAACGAAAACGGATATAAGCAAGACATTGTAAACGACAGAGAGGAAGGCAAGGTGTTGGCAGAGCCATAACAGGGAGCAGGACGTTGTAGGAGATAGAGAGGAAGGGTAAGCATTGGCAAAGCTATGGCAGGAAGCAGGACGTTGCCAGAGACAGACAAGGGGTAAAGACGTTAGAAACATCAGCAAAAAAAAACTCATATCTTGACGCCACACTAGGCGTCATAACACATTAACTCTGTTAGGCGCATTACAGCGCCCTGATACTCTTTCTTTACTCTCGCCTATCCCAACGCTTCTAAAGCAACTCTGTCCCCTCCCAATGATATTTGCATTATCTTATAGCGTCCTGGTATACTTCCTTGATACCCGCCCATCTCAATGCTCTTAAAACTACTCTATGCTCTCCCAACGCCATTCTCCTATGTCCCAACATTCTTAAAACAACTCTGTACTCTCCCAATGCCATCCCCCCATCTCTGCTTGTCACGTTCTTTTGCTCGCCACCATTAACTCTGTTTATTTTTTACTTCTACGCATCGGAAACGTATCCCTTGTTAATTTTGGCTTCATTACAATCCATTATTCAACTCGTTCCAAGTATGATAATCTATCCGATTATTTACAATCCAGTGATGACCCGGCTCTAGCGGAATAAGATATGCCATACCCTCCAAACTTCTCAGCCACACAACAATATCCCCACTCTCATTCTCCCTCCGTTGCACATATCTCATTCCTCCTGGCCCTTTTGGCATCGGATTGCCAATGACTTACAATAGAGAAACATGTGCCAACCTGTAAAACTGTCTATGTTGTCACTGCAAAAGGAATATTGCATTAATCTGCCCTGGTACTCGACCGCTAAATGACTCCCCTCTACCCAGCATGCCCTGCATTTTATTCTGTGCCAAACGTACTCACCCAACATCATACCATGCCTCTTGTCCTCTCCATGCTCTCTGTCCTGTACACCTCAAGTGATGAAGTATATACGCATTCTGTTCACTGGTATCCTGCTCCGGAACTCGTATCTCGACACTGTTAAATGCCTCCACCTCAGCGGCATTCATCAAGTTCTCCACAACAGATTCAGGAGCTATGCTCTTGCTGTATATGTTATCACGCAAAAAACATGTATGTGTTTGTACAGATTAGGAATTTGAAACTCTTCCACCACGTGATCGATTTTTGTAACATTCGATC
>Ga0307514_10005340_pt1 | contig 11516 bp, 12 predicted proteins | sample 16_EM_MG_FD_203088 | JGI IMG/M metagenome (GOLD analysis project Ga0307514, IMG submission 203088) | Populus trichocarpa ectomycorrhiza microbial communities from riparian zone in the Pacific Northwest, United States - 16_EM | ecosystem: Host-associated > Plants > Roots > Unclassified | place... | reverse complement strand
TATGGTCATCCTGGAAAAGTTTTTTGTAAGGATAAAGTCAATGAGCATACGAAACGCGAAAGCAATGTAAGGGTCGAAGGAAGAGGGGAACTGTCGGACGAAGTGGTTGAGAACGATTCCCTCCCAAAGACCGATGAGAATGCCATCGACGCGGAGACCGTGGTATTTCCTTGCTGTTTCAATAAGAAAGCGCAGGCCGAGGCCTAAACCGATAGAGTATGCGGATTCCATGCAAAGGAAGGATATAGCATGTGGTTACTAGAGGGAGGAGGAGTAATCGTGAGAAGAAGGGGAAGAGTGAAAGTGATCACGTGGCTGGTGTCCCATTGTCCGCCGCCTTTTCCCACGGGGGTACGGGCGTCTGAGTTGGGCGCGGACAAAGGGGAGGATTTCTGAATTGCCCTTCATTGGTACCGATATCTTTCATATCGTGTGTGGTGTTCGGTCGAACGCGGTGGAAAACATACACCCGTGCAAGAACAGGTACTCCACCCGGATCTTGGCCGACGACGATACACAACGCCTCCCGCCGTGGAAGACAATAAACAGAAGTGGAGGGCGGGCGGGATAGCAGATGGGAAAATGCACGTGACTGATCGCCGGTTGTTCCGAATAAGGAAAACAATAATGGGCGTGTTCGTTCCGAAGAAGCGACAATGGACCAGGCGAGATATTAGAACGTGGTCTGTAGGCTCAATGGGGCCCTCGTCCTCCCTCTCCCTCTCGACGACGACGACTTTCCTTTGATCTCCCCCAGGTCGCCGGTCGACAGTCTTTTCCTTCTCTTTCTCCGAAATGTCTACACGCACACTTTCTCCACCACCCGTTTACGACTCGGCGATGTCAACTTCCCTCAGGCCATATCTCGAGCTGCCTCATCTCCTCTCATTGGCTTGGATCGCATATCCCATTCTTTCTCTCCTCTTTGTCCTCTTCCGACTCCAATCCTCTGGTGATTCTGCCCAAATTTCCATCGCGAGTGCAAAGGAGAACCTGCTCACAAGCTGCAAAGCCGCGGAAAGAGCCGCTTCCTCTACTGCCAACTTCCCCAGGTACATGGCCCTTGCAGCCAATCAGCAGTTCACGGATTCCGTCAATGCCACTCTCAACGGTGCCAGGGCCGCTCTCACTCTCTCCTTGACCGTCATGGAAGCCATCATCAATTTCCTGGTTGACATCTACCGTTCTACCTTCCTTTGCTTCCTCGAACTCATCATCCGCGGAACGCTCTCCATTCTCATCTCTGTTACTCAAGAGGTTTGCTGCTCCCATCTTTTACCGCTTCTCCTCCGTTTTTCTCACCTTACCGTCGCAGATCACCAGCTTCATCGAGAACGCCCTCGGAAATCTCAGGACGACCATTCAGAACGACATCAATTCCGTCAACAACGCCATAAAAACGGCTATTGACGGGATCAACAAAGTCAATCCCTTCTCGGACATCACTGCTCCCCAGTTTAATGTCCCTTCCCTTGACGGGCTCCAGAACATCCAACTCCCTGACGATTTCACACAAGCTCTGATCAAGCTCAACAGTTCAATCCCCTCCGTTGCAGATATCAAGGACAAGCTCAACGCCGTGTAAGTCCCCCAAACCCCCTCCAGTCCAAAATCGTGTTCCTCATTCATTCTCTCTAGCCTCGACACTCCCTTTGAGCTGACCAAGAAGGAGATCAACGACACCTTCAGCGGTGTCTCATACCAGCCCTCTGTCTTCTCCGTTTCACAGCAATCCACGATCACCTTCTGCGATCAGATGGACACCTCTGTGATTGACGATCTCGGTCGTGATATTGTCAAGATAGCCAAGATTGGCACGATCGTCATCATCGTTGTCATCCTCCTCCTAATCCTTGCCAACTGCACCCTTGAATGGTACAAGTGGCGCTGTCTCCAAAACCACCTCGAGTACACTCGCCAGGCTTGGAACACCGATCCCACTGTCTATCACCCTGCCACCACCCATTCGACTTCCAGCATCCAGCTTACGAATCACAACCTCCTCACTCTCCACGGAATCACTGCTCATCCTCTTCTCATGAGAATCGCCAACCAAATCTCCGCTTTATTTCGCCTTTCTCCTTCTCAGCACATTCACATCCAATGGTTCTTCAGTTACATCTTCCACCCACCTGCTCTTGCGTGCTTCCTCATCGGCTTTGTCGGCCTTCTCTCCGTTCAACTGCAAATCTTCGCTCTTGGTCCCATTGCCCACTCTTACCAAAACAAAGTTGTATCCTCCACCAACGATTTCTCGAACACCATCGCCACAGCCATCAGCCAAAACATGTTAAACCAGTCCACCGTGTACGCTGCCCAGGTCAATGCTGAGGTGGATGGCATCCAGAACACCATCAACAACGAGCTCTTTGGCTGGGTCAACTCCACCACCTCCACTCTCAATACCACCCTGAACAACTTCTACGACGACGTTCAGGATCTGGTCAGGACCGTTTTTGGTGGAACTATCCTCGAGAACCCCATGCAGGATTTTGTTTCCTGTCTCATCGGAAGCAAAGTGGATGCGCTGACCGACGCATTGACGTTCATGCACGACAACTTGCACGTCGACATGCCCCGGATGAACCAATCTTCGCTCGTCCTTTCTCCTGACGATGTGAACGAGGTTGCTCGTCCCGTTGCTCTCGCTGCTGTTGGAAGCGGAAGTGGTAACGAGGAGGACGGCGGGGTCGTCGGAAGGATCGTGTCCAGTTATGTCAAAGCTTTGGAGAAGGAGCGTGTCATGTTTCTCATCTTCATCGGTATCTGGGGCCTTGTGGTCCTCATCGCACTCCTCGTCATTTTCTGGCACTCTTACCTCAAGGCTTGGGTTGATCAGAGGAAGAAGAGGAGGTGGCAAAGGGAACAGAGGGAAGGTTTCGACCGGTTCACATCCGGTGGCGGACGGATCATCATCACTGACGAGAATTCAATCGAGAAAGGTGATCGCAGCGGAATGAACCTCCCCTCTTTCACCCCTTTGGCCTCGCCCCGACCTGGTTTCCTAGAGACCCTCACTTCTCCCCGCCGACGGATCGGCTCGCTCGGCAGTGCTGACGGGTTTCTCAAACCCCATCCGTTGAAGAACTTGGAGAAAGACTACGAGAGGAGCTGGGACAGTTTCATCGACTCTTCCAAGGAGAATGAGAAAGGCGTCTCCCCGGTCAGCAAGTCTACCATTCAGTTCAAGACTACCAGTCGTGGCTTCGTCGGTATGGGCATCTTTGGTCGCAATACAATGGACAAGGAGAAGTTTGTCATTGATATCGATGATGAGCCCGTTTCTTCCGGTAACCACCCGGCCTCTGCCTCTCAGACCCTCGCATCCGTGTTCTCTCGTCTTGCCGCTCTGAACCCCTTCGGAAGGAAGCAACAGGATTTCAGAGCCCGTCCGATCTCCCCACCAACGCACTCTGGTACTCGACCAGGACACCGTTCGCCACCCAATTTGTCCATCGACACTGGCCGTGCTGCTAACTTGAAGCCCACGAACCTCCCCACGATCGAAACTTCCTCCCCCACCGAACATGATGAGAACAGGCCGAGGTCCGCTTGGTCCGTCTCCCCCGCCGCCCCTCGGTTCCCTTGGGTGGTCCCTCGTGGTATCGACGGGAGTCAAGGAAATCGCAAACCTCAGGTAGCCCCATTGAGAGTGAGGAATCTGGATCCAGGATCGGATGCTCCATCCCCTTCGAATAATCTCCAGGAAGTCAAGGCTGAGAGGAAACCCGTGATCGTCACAAGTCACCTCGCACCTCCCCTTCACCATGGATACGAGAGGCCAGTACCTCCAGAGTTGCCGAGGAGTGTTTCCTCCTCGTCTGGTACTTCTCCTATCCAACTTCCCGCGAGGAAACCATCCCCTCCTCCGTTTTCTCAGTACCAGGTTCCGAACTCGAGTGCGGACACGAATTACAACTTTTCTCCTGGTCCAGGTCGACCTTTGCATCCTGATTTGGTGAGGAAGTCGGACTCCTCTGTGAGCAATGTCAACAAGGGCCCACCGGTGGACCCATTCGCTACGCCTTTCGATGATTCGAACGCTGTGAAGCCTCAACGACAGCAGCTACAGCGGAAACCGAGCCCAAGTCCGACTGCGACGAACCCCTTCTTGGCCGCAGCTGAGGCATGGAGAAGCTCCACAAATGGGAATCCGTTCACGCCTGTGGCGCTCTGAGACAGATTCCCTTCCCTCGACGCTCCGCCATGACCTTTCCACGATTCTTCACGAACACGGAAAATCCTAGAGGTTTTCTCGCTATGGTACCTGCAATATTAATCGGCATCACTGAGTTTGGTGTCATCATCACCTTCCGTTCTCTCCCTTTCACTGTCTGACCCTGGGGTCTTTCCTTTCCGTATGCACATCAATTGTAATAAGTCGTCACCCTCCCCTCCCCCCTCAAGTGTATCCTTAACGCTGTGATCCTTGTGATCTAAGTAGCTAATGCCGTCTTCCTCTCTTTTTCTATATTATACCACACACTCTTGCAGATAACTACCTTCTTTATGTAGCATATGTAGTTAGCGTATACACGTGCCGGCAGAGCCCGTCGTTGTTGTTTTTTACTTGTTTGTCAACTGGTTGATACCGTTGAATGGAGATTTCGGGAGACGACGCTGCCCAGTGTGTCTTCGTGAATTTTGTGCATTATGACGTAGTGCCTGGGAACGTGACCTGCACAAATGTTTGCGAGTTTTGCAGGAAGTACAAAAACCCGACAAAATCAATAATCCCCGAGACCACCACCGCGAGATGTCGCAACACCTCCAACCATCACCGTCCGACAGACGCTTTGATGCTGGGAGCCCCCCACCCGAGTGGCTCAAGGCCTCCCGAGACGTCCGGCACATAGCGAGGATATTGTCACTCTGGGAAACGACGGTCGCGCTCATCCACGATGAACAACTCCTAGGCACCGAAGGGGCCAGGTATATGTCCATGATCGAGGATCACAAAGTGAGTTGTTGACTTGTCGTCTGGGAGCGCAGCTGAAATTTCTTTTTCAGCGCGAGTTCAACTCCCTCTGTCGAGTCGAACACCTGCCCCACGTGGAGCAAACGCTCTATCTGCATTTAATGCTTGAAAATGCACGTCAACCAACCCCCTCTTTCGCACACGATGGCTTTAGGATCGTCGAAGACCCTTCCTCTCATCAACGACAGGAGGACCTGGGCGACACCCAAGATCCAGTCATCAAAGATGTGGCCCAAGACGAGGAAGTGAAGAGAAGCATAGAGGAAATTCGCAGGCTGTGGCGGGTCATTAGCGAACTGGATCTCGCGGAGGGGATTCTGGAAGGGAAGATGGTACAATCCATTTGTGATACTCATACTGGGTGACTGGGCGACTGTCCCCATGTCTACACAGTGCTACTTATAAACGAGTCCAGATAAATATTGATAGCATTTTATTAGTCTCCTCAAGCGGACCACGTAAGCGTCGGGATTCCGATATTGTCTCTGACCCCTCATCTGGGATCAATAAAACACGACGACTCCCCCAGAATGTGCTGCACGGTGGGGGTCTGGCGGGCCTTTCTTCTCAACCTGCCTTGACCCCCAGGTACGCGGGTCACTCCAATTCAGTGCACCATCGCCTTGATTTCACCTTCAGCCCTGCCGCAATTGTGAAGGTCTTGTACGAATTCGTAACTGCACTCGTTCTTAGCCCCGACTTGAGATGGTGACCCCGTCGTATGGCCCGGCAAACCTCCGCACCGAGAGCGGATACATCATTGTGGTCCACCACCTGGATGTTCGCCAATAAAACACCCTTCTACGACGGATATACATATCCTTAGTTCCTGGGGACAGTCACCCACTTGGCACATTCGAATTACCCCCTTCCTGATGTCTTCGTACACAGGTTCGTTCCCAGTTGCGAGGTCTGGACTCCGTCGTGATCATTCAGTTCCTTCGTCCCGGGTTTTGCCACTCACCGGCCCTATATTGCTTGTCCACGTTGACGACAAACTGGATCCTATCCAAATTCGATTCTTCAGCTCGTTGCACATCCTGCACATTCACATTCACACAGTCGAATCTGGCACTCCCTTATAATTAGCGAAGACTGCCGCCGTCAAAACGCGACCACTCGGTCTAAGGAGCATTCCCATGAACTCCTTTCGCCAGTTTTTTTGAAGGAAGTCCCACAAGAAGCGGGCTTTTGACGAACCTTGCCTTCTCCGAAATGTGGCCCGGTTCAGTTGCATGTTGCTCGGACCCCTCCCCCCCAATCTGGACCCTTCCTCAGTTCCACCGTCAATAGGACATCCAACACAGGCAAGAAGCTTAGAACCTTCTTCTCCCAGGAACAAATCAGACTTGTACGGTTCTGTGTGCGGAATCGTCTGGCCAGTCGCGCGCTCCCGCTTGAGCGTGTCCCGGCTAATTCCTGCGGCTTGTGATCTCCATTTGTTCATCAATGGCAGTGGACCGTGTTTGCGCCACCGTTGGAACGGCCCAACGCAAACGGGAATCTTTTGCTGCGAAGTGCCGGGCTTTCGAGATGACTTCATCTGAGGTGCCAGGTTTAGATATAAAGAGATGGCTAGGACTGGCGGATACACTTGACTTCATTGCTTCATGAGGTCATTACCCACATGGGGACTTTGAATGCAGCTCAGGTTGAGGTCACCGCGACTCTGCAGAATTCAAGCGAGCGCGTCACAGCCTCCGCGCGTAGCTCGACGACTCGTGGATTTACTCATTATTAAGGGGAGGAGTTACAGGTTTTGACCGGCAAGATTACCTTTCCTCTTGACCAGCAAGATCTGCCTCTTGGGTGCTAGTACCTTGTTCGTAACTGCTCCTTCGTCACCTCTCTCGGTTTCATCCCCATCGTCCCCATCTTCACCGACATCACTTGCATATCCTCCAGGATCACCGACGCTTAGCACCTCCATCTCCCCTCTCGCAAAACTCTGCTTCACGCGCTTCTTGAAGAGCTGATCGTTATCCTTCATCGGCTGATTACGCGCCTTCTTGTACTCCTTGTACGACGAGAACCTCCTTCTCTCGTTAAGCTTTGGTCGTTCAACGTGCAGTGCATTCCAGATGGAGTCGGGGTCGTCGACTCTTCCCCAGTGTTTGTATTCGCGGTCTTGATCTCCGATATTGGTACTCCGAGGATGGATTCGGGATGCAGGAGAAGAAGGAGGACCGACCGAGGGTTCCGAGGAGGAGGACGTGAGGGTAGCAAGGCTATCTTTCTTCGTCGTTACCGCCGCATCTCTTGTGTCTGGCATCGATACCTTCCTGCAAGGCACCTCTACGGATACCCCTGACGTTGACGTCGACAATCTCTCCATCCTCGGGGGCTCCAGTGGGACTCTCGAAGTGGATGCGGCAAGTGCGGGACCGCGTTGGGTTGGACCTCCCCTGTCTAAGGAAAGATTCGCGAACCCTTCACTAAGGGGGTAGTTGGCCCCTCCTTTATCGACCTGCCGGTCAATGACCGCGAAGCCAGGCTGAACGTCGGGATTGGGGGTACTTGTTTATCGATCAAACATCACTGAATGGCTACGCGGAGGATTGCAGGCCATAAACGCACCTTTGTGGGCATGACTGCAAATGTTGCTGGATAGTGGCTTTCTGACGGATACGTGCCTCCGCTTCACGCTCGCCCAACCTGATTCCGTAAACATGTTCGTAGGCCATCTTGAAATGAACGAAAGGATATGGACTTGAGCGATCGCACCCATGTCTTGTAGGTGAAACTCACCCTGTATGCATCGATGCGAGCCCATTCATCATCACATAGAACAAGTTGTACGAGACGAGGAAGGGAAGGATATTCGTCAGGAAATAGTCTCTGAGGGATTCGAAGGTGGATCATGGTGTTTGGATGAAAACGAGATACATGCCCCTGTCAACAGGTGTGGCAACAGGACAGGAGGCATTTAATGTCCGGCTCGCGGGGTAGGTGTGATCATGCCGGATGCTGTATTGTTATTTCCAGGTATCCTCATCGTTTCTACATTCCGTACCCCAGATCGAGTGAACGAGGAATTGATTCGTGCTAGGAATAGTTCTCCGCAGCAACCGATGACCGGTTGACCCGGTAGCATAAGTCGAGTAATGTCTGTGTACTGTGGTTTGAACTAAACAGATATTCTTAGCATGCACGTTATCGGCCTGAAAAACATTTGATGGGGAGCCTCTAGCAGAACGGGTGTTAAGACATGGCAAACACTTCTCCGGGGATAACTAGTAGATACGATCGAGGTACACGTGCACCAAAGAGGTGGCTTGTGGTGAATGTATGCACGTTGATGTGGGCGCTTGGCCGCTTTGGTAAACCTGAGCTGGATCCACAGTGTGGATCCAATACGAAGGTATCCCGGTACGGAGGAAAGAATCACCCAAGAGCAATTCGATCGATATTCTTCAAGACCAGATCCAAACCCTGACCGTATGTCCCCCAGAATGTCCGTTCATGATTTGAAAGCTTCTGGAGCACGTAATCGGCCGCATCAATGCCTTCGTTCTTGCCAATGCCTATCCTTAGTCTGTGAAAGTCGGGAGTTCCGAGGGCGGATATGACGCTCTTTACGCCGTTATGCCCATTAGCAGACCCTCCGAGTCTCCAGGACACGACGTCGAGTTTGTGGCCAAGCGAATCGTGGATAATGACCAAACTTTGTGGGGTATGGGAAGTCTTGCGGAGAACCTTCTGGACGGAGGGACCGGACACGTTCATGAGGGATTCTGTGAGTGAGGGATGAGGGGACAAGTCGGGCGGGTTGGAAGTGCACGAACTTGATTTGTAGAGAGTGACCTCGTAAGGGGTCGTTGGATGAGATACTCGTCCCTGGCCGTGATGACCGTGGACGGAAGGGTCGTGGGTGAGAGGAATCCCGAGATGGGTAGCAAGCGAGTCGATAATCAAATGACCGACGCTGTGAGTGTAAAAAAAGTTCAATCGTGTGTTATCTCCTCCTTTTTTTAACTTTACCTGTGTCTTGTGGCCGGCAGAGGTGAATTGCCGAGACCGACAAGGAGGAGACGGGTAGTGACCATCGTCAACGTTTCCTAAAGTACTCGATCGCTTTTCACTCCACTCCACTTCCACCACATCGACGTCGGCAATCCCGGAATGCCCCCCTCCTCGTCCCCCACTTCGAACAGGCAGCGGACGTCGGCGTCGACAACGACTCTGACCAAACGCTGTCATCCTATTCGAGCTTCTTTCGACGCACTCGACCTTTCTTCCTCAACTCAAACTCAAACCCTTTCCTCTATTCGCAGGCTAGTGTTATCTCACCTCGAGGAGCTGGAGGCTAGCCTCTCTCGTTTCCAGTCCCCTATAGACATCGACTCTCTAAAGTCTTCCACCGAGGATGCTGTGGAGGACGTCAGGGCATGGGCGAACGACGCCCTAGACATTTTACAGCGCATCAGATCCGACGTCTGTTCTCACCTCCCAGACCTCGACCTTGACTTTTCTCTCGAGGGTCTCGTCAGTCACCTCCCAGACGTAAACGACGTCCGTTCTCATCTCCCGGACATCAACATCTCTGACCAGGTCCGGGAGAAGATCGACTTGCTTCGCTCCCACCTCCCAGACCTCCCTTTTCACGCCCCGCTCAACTATATCCCCATCTTAACCGAGCACCTTGACTCCCTGTACACTCACTTGTCTTCTCCAAAAATCACATCGACTGTACCCTCTGTAACACCTCTACTTGTTCTCAACGAATTGTTGGACAAGATCGTCACCTCGGAGCTATACCATAACCTCAAGTCTCCCGAAAAAGCCGTGGAGGACATGTTCGAGAAGACTACTCACGACGTTAAGGTTGCCGTTCAGAGGTCCCTGAACGGCTCTAGGCTTATTAAGTACGTTGACCTTCCCAAGGAATGGAGGAACAACCCCTTCGTCCATCGCGGGTACCGGTTCATACCGATAGACAAGTGGCCCCTCATTATTCTCTCACTTTTTGCGCTTCATAACGAGACCCGTAAGTACCTTCTCGTTTGTTTTTTATTGTTACGATATCTAAAGAATGCACGGTCTAGTGAACATCCATACCCATCTTATACCAGGGATGATCTGGCTCCGTAACCACCTCCCGAGAATCTCCACTTCACCCGAGGACCTCCCCTCGCTTATCTTTACCTCTTCTGCCCTCCTCTGCCTTTTTGCTAGTGCCACTTGGCACACTATGTCTGGCTGCGCTCACCGCGCGGGGATGGTGATGTGTGCCCGGATGGACTACGTTGGGATCGGCTGGCTGATTTCGGCAAGCGTGGCCACTGTCGTCCATTACGGCCTATACTGTCACGAGACCCTAAGATTGTTGTTCTTATCGCTGTGCGTTGCTTCGGCTGTCTTAGGGTCAGTTTTTCCGTTCATGGATTGGTTTAACAAGTTTGAATACCGGGTAAGCGTTTTTGCCCTCGTCCGATGCTCCGACACGAGTCTGATGGGATGCCTCCAGTTGTACCGGGTCTCCTTCTTCTTGGGACTGGCGTTCTCAGCTGTCGCTCCTTTGGCTTCCATTGCTTATCTATATGGGTTCTGGGAAATGATTTCGTTCATCAGTGAGCGTCATGATTCCTTTTGTGACCTCCTCACCTTTCTCACAACACCTATCTATAGCCCCCGTCTTCCCATCCCTCATTTCCTATCTCGTCGGGCTCGTCTTCTATGCAACTCACTTCCCAGAGTGTCTTTTTTCCGTTCATACCCGGAACTCGTCCGACCACAGCATTTGGTCCTGGATTGACAAGCTTGGAGGGGGAAGCCATGCGATTTGGCACGGGTTTATCGTTTTGGCAATCAGCCAACACCGAAATGCATTAGACTCGCTGGAGGAGGGTATCGGCGGGGTGTTGAAGGCAGGTGGATGTCCTGTCTCAAATTAGATGCGGGATGCAATTTCTTATGGGAGGAGCGATAAGCTTCCGGGTATTCTATTTGGCAATTACAAGCAGTCTAGATAGTTTGACTGACCAACGTTGAAAGTTGACGAGGTTTCTTTTTCTTGCATCACACTCGTTTTTTGTGATTATTTATCGTTGAGGGTCGACGGCCGCGATGTTTATATGTCTGTTTTAACACGTTCGTTTCAAATCGCTTGTCATACTGAGGATCACGGACCCTTGCTATTACGGGAACACGGTACACAAGGGATATGGTCCGGACAACACGAACGCAGAACATGTATACGGGACGAGGTGAGGAAGTGAACCCTTCGATCAACGAATAAAACTCCAAGAGGTGAACCGACTCAAGGGAAAAACCCACGACAAATGAAATCTGTGCGAGCAACTGGTGTTGCATTCGCCAAAGAGACGAGGCCGGGCAAGGGAGCGGAGGTGTTTGAGTGACCCGGACCCTAGTGGTTATAATAAACCCCTTCCTGGTTTTCCATGACCACCCTAAGCCCCTCCAAAATCCTATGCATCTTACTCGTCAAAACCTCCGGCACGGGTCTCCAAAAGCTGGCCTGTAATTGCTTAGCGCTCTTCTCCAACAGCTGCAGATCCGACAGTTCTTCCATAACCTC
>Ga0307514_10005338_pt1 | contig 11518 bp, 8 predicted proteins | sample 16_EM_MG_FD_203088 | JGI IMG/M metagenome (GOLD analysis project Ga0307514, IMG submission 203088) | Populus trichocarpa ectomycorrhiza microbial communities from riparian zone in the Pacific Northwest, United States - 16_EM | ecosystem: Host-associated > Plants > Roots > Unclassified | place... | reverse complement strand
AAATCCGTTTTTTTTTTTTTTTTTTTTTTTTTTTGTTGGGTGGGTTTTTTTTTTTTTCCCCACCAAGCTGTATATTAGAACTATAGGTAATAGATGATGCAAGTGTGGTATAATCTTTACGACCGATGTCCTAGTAGTGTTTGGTTTCATGGTCATTAGTCTCACGCCAAGATGAGCTAATATATACGTAGTTGTGTTCTAGCAACTACGTAGTGTAAATAAACGAATACGCACGCCAAACTGAATCCGTTACTCCAAGACCCCACACCTCGCCAGCTCCCACCCACCAGCTCGCCCCCCGGCATACTTTGCAAAATACTGCATCCAGAAACTTGGAAAATCCGGCTCTGGCTGTGCCTCACTTTCCACATTCATCCATTCATCCACCCCGGCCCGGAAAAAACCCTTATATCCTTTCCATACCACCTTATCACCCCTCTCCACAATGCCCGCGTCGGCCTCTCGTGGATCCCCCGGAATGCCCCAGACGGCACCGTGAACCTCATCTCCTGCCTCGGCAATTTCTTCAGCGTGAGCAACAGGGCAATAGTGCCTATCAACAATAATAATGGTTGGTGGGATTGCGTTCGGTGAGGAGTTTGCGTACGCTAGGATGCTCGTTATGCTGGTGCTATCCGCAGCGAGGCAGATATTCGCAGTGAAATCTTGGTAGGGACCCTCACTAAAGGGATCAGTGGCGGGATTCGGCGCAAGAGGGTTCCGCTCCAGACACCACGCATTGAAAGCCCTATAGTGGTTAGATTCGAATCCAGCGTGAGAATCTCAATCTCACTTACTTCCGCACCTCCTGAATATTATTGCCCCCGAATCTCAACTCGTCCTCCGCCCAGACAATCTCTAAACTGGACTCCTCTTTACCTAATTTTACCTCTTGCGCCTTGAATTTCTCCATGATGATTTTCTTATACGTCTCCCAATCTTCTGGCGTGTGTGAATAGCCCGTTCGGTAGCATACATACCTCGAAATGGTCTCTGCTCGTTCAGCCGGGGATAGATCGGCATAAGGATCGACCCATGTATTGCCGAAGACGCTCGAAGCCAACCTGATGCCCCCATCTTGCTCATCCTCCGAACATGTTACATCAGGATCAATTCCGGTGGCCTGCGGGTCTAGTGTCTCTTGTGTATTTGTTGTCTCTAGTGTCTCCTGTGTATTTGTTGTCTCAGTTTGGAGACGCTCTAATCTGTCGGTCGTCTCTATAAGCGTCGTGGATGATTTTGGTGTGCCTTGCAATTTTCCGAAGGTCGGTCGACCACCTGTGTTGCTGGATCTATCCGTCGTTAAAACGTCCACAAGCTTGACAACAGCTGAATCAAGCTCTTCCACTCCTCCAGGGAGCAATGTCGCACCCAAATCCTCTGCAAGTGTGTCAAGCGGTGACTTTTTCCTCCTAGCAGCCGTTTTCTTTGGCCCCTTCCCAGTCGTTGACTTTTTCTTTGCTTCCGTGGCGGATGCCTTTTTCGCAGCAACAGCTTTCTTCGCCGCAGGGGAGGGGGGCATTTCTACACCGCTAGTGCTAGAGAGTGTTTTGGCACGGGAGCTAGCAGCTCTTGCCCCAGCACGACACGCAGGCCCTTTGGCTGCCTCCTCTCGAGCTTTGATTTGTGCACGAGTTTCGACAGGCATGGTTGTTTTGTGGAATTGGATGTGGGATATTCGAAAGCGCGCTGATATCCGAGAAATTGTTGGATAGCCTAATTGCGGCCTTTGCTGGATCTAGTCCATAAACAGGTCAGAAGATTAGAACAATGCTTTTGTTTAGTCTGGTTGGCATAAGTCCCTCGTTTCTGTTCTGTTTTCTTTTTTCTTGCCTGGCTGGCGCGGAGCCTTGAGAACCAGGAAAGTACCACCAGACTAAGCCAAGTAGGTACAGTACGTAGAAGCCCCACTCGACAAGGACTGCGATTATGTAGAACCGAGACTAGGTACATAGATTGCAACTGGTACTGGTATCATCTGCGTTGCACGACCCACCAACGAAAGAGGTCCTATATACAAAGTGTACTAGTACGAAGTATGCATCAGTACTCTACTCACATGTGAACTAGCCTCGGCAATTGATACTAGTTACCACAACCCAGTGCGTGATCGGCAGCTTGCATGGTAAGGTACATAGGTAGCTCTCGCTTGGGTCACAAAAACCACAAACCAGGATGTTCACCTTCACTCAGACGAAAAATGGGTGAACCCCTGCAGTGGTGAACACCCAAGAGATACGGATATATACTGTAACTACGTACGGAGTATGTACACTTTTTTTTTTTTTTTTGGAAGATGGAGGGCTATCATACTCTACCGGTACATTTAGGTACCAGACTGCATGAATCTCAAGGGTCCCGTCCGGTATAGACTAGCGTCCAGTAAGTATAACCAAATTTTGTGGGCGGGGTAACAAGAGTACCTCATAACACGTATATCAAGTACGGAGTAGAGCGGAAGGTATAGAAATTATTTGTTCTCGTGCCCAGACTGATTTATTTTTCGATTTAAGCTACCACACAAAAATAAATCGGTCTAGGCACGAGAACAGAAATTATTCTACCTACTGATAAGTAAGATCTAGAACATTTTGTCAATGTAAGCAGGTTGCTAATGATATTCCTAGGATGGGTCTTAAGCAGTTACCGTATTATTGAAGAAAATCTTGAGAAGATCACTTCACCTTTAGCTGATGACGCTATTGATTTGCCTTCTTCTGATACTACTATCTCAGCTCTGGCTGCTGCACCTATCCCTACTCTTACTGAAGCTCCTACCCAGTTAGATGATCTTAACCGCTTTTTCCAAAACATGTCTATCTCTACTCTTGCTTTTCCACACACTTCAACTCAGCTTTCTATTCAAGACTTGGTTCATACTATTGGTCAGGCACAAGAAGGACTTAAATATTATCAGCAGAAGCATAAGGTTCAAGCATCACTGAATGACTTCTGGGCTACGACTTCTTTTACTTCAGATACCCCGTCCGGTTCTGCTAATTAATTTTCTATGTATATATTTTTTTAATTCTTGAAATTCCTTGTCCGGTATTTGTCCGGTAAGTATAACCAATAAAACTTTGCACTATAGTTCCAAAATCGCCGAAACCCGTCCGTAATACCAAACGTTCCGGTATAGCAAGGTTTAACTGTGTAGTAGGTGCTCTGGATTCCAAAATTGTACTAGGAACGAGTTCATGGATCGGCTGTACATACAGGCAAACCTGGCTATAGTGAAGAGATTGGCCGGATTGTTTCTGCACACACGTATCCTGCCCTGTGATAGCGAAGCGCTTACAAAGATTTATTAATTCAGGTAGGTACACTGGATATAAAATATGAAGTGCAGTAGTGTTAGCAGTGGCCTTGGCACACTTAGATACAGGACGTACCAAAAAACATAAGAATTAAGATGAGCGTGGATGAACTCAGCTATCAAACCTGGATTGCTTCCTCTGTGTCGCTAGATACTGGTTGAGAGATCGATGGGTATTAGACAAAGATTTTGCAAAATCAGAAATAACGATGGAAGAAGATCCAGGTACTGGTGGAAGAGAAGAAACTGGAAAAGTGTGAAAGTAATGTATGTGTAAGATCTTGGAGGAAAGTAAGAGCTGTAGAACCGCTGATAAGAGGCGTTAGGAACGCCTGTCAAAGCAATTGATTAGCTTGCAAAGCTTCTCTAATTTCATCTCTCCGGCTTGGTGGCCTGGCTGTTGTCGAGCCTGACGGATTTTCCATTTTTCTAATACAGTACCGCATCCATTGGCGAACAAAGGTCCATGTCGGTTTTCAAGACATAGACCGAGCTCACGTTAAAGCCACTTGTTTTTGACCTTGTATATCGAATTTCCTGCGTGAGCTCGGCCTATGTCTTGAAAAGCGACATGGACCGTTGTTCGCCAAATCTGCGTTGTGGAGGCATAGCGATCGATCTAGTATAGGTAGACAGGCTGACAGATATACAGAACTGATAGGTAGATTGAGCGACTGTTGGAAAGGTATGTACAGAATGCCACATACAGTAATTTTTTTCCCACCAGCTTTTCTTGGCTTACGTGATTCCTTTCAATAGTGAAACCTGGTTATAGTGAAGAGATTTGCCGGATTTCTGCACTTCACTATAGCCAGGTTTGCCTGTAATCTGCATCATGAAACCTCCATCAACATCCGTCGATCCGCCCACAAGTAGCAAAGTTATAGTTGCCCATTATCCAATCAAACTTTTGTCTTGCTAGCCCCCTCCTAGCCAAGTATGATACGGTAGTTGGCGAGTATTATATAGGTACCGTATTTTCTGGTTCTTTATGACCCGGCGCTACTGCAAGTTCTCTCGTACAAAATCCACGCTCTTGTCCGTGCGAGTGGCTTGAAATCCTGAAAATCCCACCATTTCACGTTAGATTCTTGCTAGCGCCGGGTCATAAAGAACCAAAAAATACGGTTGTGGGCAAATACTACGCTGTGATAAGTGGCCTAGTTCAGGGTAAAGAGTGAATATTATACTGCGCAACGCATTCTGGCTGTTTCTCCGCCATACAGGAGCGTGCCCCCTTGGCCGAGTGGTTTGCACTCAGGCCTGTGTGTTTTCTCTGGGAAAGGAAGCCATATCATGGCGCTCGTACCTGTTACACAGAGTCTCGGGTTTCATTCCAGTAACAGCTGCAGCTGCCCCACCAATACATAGGTACACACATATGTATATACATACCTACTTACTGACTTGTATTTCGTTGGGGTTCTGTGCTTTACTCATACCTATAGTGTACATTGATGTAGTCATTGCGTATAACAGGCAAAAGTATTTACTGGGCTTGCGCTAAAAGGTTCAATACTTCCATTGGTTAATACGGTATTTCAAGCCCACTAGGTCTCGATACAATGCCTAATGTGAAGCCCGGTAATTTATTGTTTCCCAAAGGCTTCTTAAGTCTGGTACATTGTCAGGTCTGGCCTAGACAAAAAAAGTATAAAAAATAAGGCGCATGTTGTCTACAGGTTACAGGCCACCTCTGATTGATGGACCGGTATGACATACCAGATATGTATTAGTATTTTTCTAGGCAGACTAACAATATATAGGATGATCACCATATAAAAATCTAATACAAAATGACTTTTGACATTGGGAACATCTGAAGAGTGTATGAGTGTATATCACCAGATGCAGCTATGAAAAGGATATTGGAACTGTCAACAGTGGATGCTGGAGTAGGTAGTGTTGACTCAATTGCTTCCATGGAGTATATTTAGGTATTAGGATTTAGTTCGCTCAATGCTTTGCAATTGCCCTTGTGCAGTGGCGGTCTCATGTGGGGTTATCCCTTATGAGCCTGCCTAGAAAAATACTACCTAATGCATGCCTGGCTTGTCTTACAATATGATGGGGTACCTTTTTTTTTTTTGAGTCTATACGCCTTTCCCTTGAAAGGATCCTTAGGCCATGAGGCGGCAGTCCATGGAGTATTGATTGGTATCTGCCTCAATAGAATGCAAACTGTTATGAACAATACCAGTAGATTAAGATTCCTGAATAGATGCTAAAAATCAAGTGCTCAATGTCGTATAATCGCCCTCCCAAATGTATGTTTCTGTATTAGGGTATATTTACGTTAAAGCAACACAGGTGCGAGACTGACTTACCATAAGCCAGATCAGATAGGCGCACCTGGTACGAGTACTGGTACGTAACGAGAAACGAGACCCTACAAATCTGTGTGCACGGCTTGGACAATATTGTTCCGGAAATAGGACTCCTGGTCGAACTAACTGCAACAGGCTTCACAATTCTAACCGCAATCCAGCCTTCATGGAATGCCCTTACCTAACCTTTCTGAGATTGATTTACGCTCCTGTGGGCTTGTAATGTCAGCGCGGAAGGGCAGACGTTGCAGTTTTGCTTATGTAGTTAATTTCCTGGTACGTTACCATAGTTCATGTACTATACAACAACCCTGCAGTAGAGCACTGTCGGGAGAAACCGAGCGAATAAAACGTTCGAAAGAAGTTTTAACATCAATATGCAGAACACAGGTAAGAGTTTGAACGTTGACGCCCGGAACATCAGCCATGGCGGGTCCATCCCCTGAGTCCTATCTCGCCATGCTATCTCTCGCCTTTATACTCCCGATTGCTCTCGCTGTTGCTCGATATCTTCTCAAGCAGCGCAGAAGTAGTTTTAACAGATCCAGAAGCGCCCTCATTACTGACTGCTTCTACTATGCTGCCCTCGCAACGCACATCACAATGTGCAGCATGCTCATCTACCGCACTTCCACCGAGATCAAACTCCGGGACTTCTTGCGACACAATAATCTTTCCGAGGAATCCCAAGAAACCATCCTCTTTCATAAAATGACCGAACCAAAAATGTTGCTTATCCTGTGGCTGTCTGGGTGCTGTTATTATTCAGTCGTGTGCTTGGTGAAGGGTGCATTTCTAGCATTTTATTGGGGTCTATATGATCGTGCGGGGATTTCACTCAAATGGATTAAAGTCACGATTGGCTTGACATTTGGATCGGCTTTGCTTGCTATGGCATTTGGCATCGGGTGGTGTAGGCCCATATACAGGAACTGGTCAAGTGATTATGACGACTATGTAAAGTGTACATCGGTCAACTCGGTGACGGTCAGATGTGTGGGGACTGTTACAAATGTTCTTACGGACACTGCGAGTGAGTCATCGTTTATTTATTCACGTAGTTTTCTTCAATTTGTGGGTTGATATATTAGTCCAGTGTTGACGTTCATGCAAAAGTCATCCTCCTACCAGTCTCCCTCCTAACCCGGCTGACCTTGGGGATGCGAGAAAAGGCCGCTCTTGGCTTCATATACTGCATTGGATTTTTGTCAGTTATCGCCTGCTTGAGTTCGTTAGTGAACCTGGTGAAATATTTCTTCAAGGATCCCCTGTCGCTACAGAATGTGCGCCTGATGGAGATGTGGACCGTTATTGAAGCGACTAGTGCATTATTTGCAGTTTCACTTCCAGCATTCAAGCAGTTTATCCTCCGCACAATCAGAACTCGCGCAGGGGATAAGGTCCGCCCGATGCGGCGGTTGGAAGACCAGCAGATGAGTGGAGGGGTTGAAGGCCTGGAATACAGTGGGGCGACAAATTTTACTTCGGGTCCGGAGTTGGGCCAGCAGCAGGGGGACACGAGTGGGGTTAGGAAGGCTCGAGGTATAAGGGGTATGGTTAGTAGGTGGTTAGGTGGAGGTAAGAAGGGGAGCTCGAGGTCGAGGAGTAAAGGGAAGAATAGTTTGCCAAGTTTTGTAAGAGGAAGTTTGGTTGGGAGTACTGGATGGGTTAGTCCAAAGGTTGGTTTTGGAGTTGAGAGTGGAGGGACAGGGGAGAGTTCAAGGAATAGGAGGAGGAGGACTTTAGATGATCTTGAGTTGAGCAGTTTTGATGATTATGAGGAGCATCGGGAGCCTCAGGTTGATGGGAGTAAAACAATGAGAGGAGCCATAGAGGGTGCCAGTGCCGGCGCCTTGGCTGTGGAGGGGCCAAGCGGAGGCGGGGAAGGTGATGAGAGCCTGAGCGCGAGAGGAGCAGATGTGTGAGGGGATCATGAGCTGGGGGTCAGCCCATCCGCCTCTTCCTAGATTTACGGTTTGGCGAATAGAGAACTCTCGATGCGGTGTTACGTGGACTACGACAGGTTACGGAAAATGGAAATCCGAAAGGCCTTCTAATATGCTGCATGAAGCACACCCCTCTGATGATTGATACACCCAACTTGAGTTTCAGCATCTTAGCCGGAGTACATCCAAGCCTTTATTCACCTACTCGCCGGTGTTCACGCCGTCACCCAGCATCGTCTTGACCTCACGTCAAGCCAAAACTTCTTTAATTTCTACCTTTAGCACACTGCGCTAGACTCCAGAATCAACCTCATACATTCCTCGCAATCTCACCCTTCCTATCACTTCGGAGCAAACAAATTACCTGCTTACCGACACGGCTCATTCAACGACTCCACACTTCACCATATAACATCATCCGTAACCTACCACACCAAGAGCACCCTAAGTAATAAAAACTTCATATAAAGACAATTTCGAACCTTCCTGGCATTGTAGCTGTGATGGTTATTTCGATTTGAGTACCCATCATCCAGCAATGCAATGAGCGAGAAATTGATCACCCTGACCGAAGGAGGCAGCATGTACTATTCTGGAGGGTATTATGCGGTGATGGCACTGTGTTGGTGTACGTTTGCGGCTGGAAGTTATACAACCACTATCAGTGTTCCATGCTTAATTCTGATTGTGTGTGACCCGTGAAGGGATCGTGATAGCAATGTGGGGATTTCGATAGCATTGGGTGGGAGACTCGGTCAAGGCTACAAAGGTGGCTTCTCATCATTCTGGTCATGGTGGCTTTTCAGTCTCTGAGCTCCAAGCAATATAATACCCCTTATATTTTAGTAGATGACCAAATTCATATCGATCTAATGCTCAATGTTGTTTTTGTTTTCTTTTGTTTCTCCTTTTCCTGGACATAAGTGAGCTGGAGGGTTAACTCGCTATGAGACTTCTCTCGGATGGGTATATTGGTGTTTTCTTATTATCAAGTTAGTGTTGGGACCGAATTATCTTGTATTGGTACACACTGTTCAGCAACCACGACGATCGGCCAATCGTTCTATATTGGCGAATCGTTCGAACTACCCACCAATTGCGGACGTTAGTGCGAACGATTCACCAATCTGTATATATATTAATTGTTGTGTGTTTGCGCGAGACCATATAGAAATTGACAGCTACGGTTATTGTTTACTTATCGAGTGCCCGAGCTCAACCTCCAGTGGAGGCCAGATGTGAATTGCCTTAAAATTCAGGGATCAGGAAGTACATTCTGAGGTGATTCAAGAGGTAGTCGTGCGGGCATTGGAGAGGAGTTTTTTTTAAGGTCTATACGCCCAGTCAGCCTACCCCCCCTCTAAAAGGTTCGGTTGTGGAAAAAACGTCTCCATTCAATCGACCACATATTCCAGCAGTAGGCCAGTATCATCACGATTATTGGTTCACTTAGCAATTACTTCTAGTAATAAAAACTATTATATAAATCTAATCTCAAGGATTTGGGTATTATTTCTGCAAGACATCGTTGAATTTTCTTTCTCAACATATTAGATGCTTCACGTTCATCATCGATACCAAATGCTGTGCAAACTGCACCCTATTATGGCTCAATTCTGTGGACAATGAAAACTGGACCTGGTTTGAGGGAGGCAAATACATATGTAGGGTATCAGTCTTTCTTATGCTTTCCCCATCTCAAAATACTCTATGGTTTGGTTCATGACAAAGGAGCAAAGCGTCGCTGGTCCAACAAAAACTCCAACGCTCTTACAAACTATGAGCTGGCCAGTGGTTGGTTACATCGAAAGCTGATTGTATTTAACGACAATGGTATAGCTTTGAACTGAACGAACTGGCAATCAAGGTGTTGCCGAACCGTTCAACTAATTATTTGAATGAATCTACCACTGCTGGCATATTGCTACCACCGCTGGCATATAGCTACTAAATTATAGCTGAAGATGGCTGATATACGCTTATATAGGTTAGATAGAAGTAATAATTTACTAAATTAAAAAAAGATCATCCACTTTAAACAGAAAACTAAGCCCATATAACTCTAAAAAGAGCCAAAACGAGTTGTCTTAGTTTAAGTCCGATGCCCGCACAATTTGATGAAATGGATCATTAAATTCGTTCCCTGAATTTTCACTTTTGGCCTCCACTGGAGGTCGAACTCGGGCCCTCAGCTCAGTAAGTAAACAATAGCAGTAAAGTAAGGAGCTTCACGCCTACTGTCAGTTTGTATATGACCGCATACAACAATATATACAGATTGGTGAATCGTTTGCGCTAATGCTGGTCTGTGCATATTTGTATACAGACATAAATATCACAGATGCATGCCATGTCTACTATAAAGACGTGCTACATGCGATTGCATATGCCAGGGCTTATGCCTGCATTGTGTGTCCTCCATACGTCTTGCGACGGCAAATTTAGCTCGATGTGAGGTCTCAAGTAACTAGGCTTTTGCACTGACAAGCGGTTTCCGTACCTGGGGCGTTTGTTATTGCCCTGATTCCACCTCCCCCACGAGGGGGTAATGCAACCAGACTAATCCCCATACCCTAGATAGGGTGAATGCGATTAATGATTCTTTAAAAAAAAATTTAAAAAAACCAGACTAATCCCACTCATACTAACGGATTATCAAGTAGCCTCGAACCCATGCTCTTGAAACTCCTGCTCTAATCTGACAGTCAAATCTCCACCCGAATTAGGTACCCGTACATCTCTCAAATTTACATAACCACCCGCTGTTCGAAAGACTGCCACTTCTCAGGCTCAGTCGTCAGACCACGGCACGCAAATTATTCACTCACCAACGGCCATTGCATATAATCCCCCCCACAGAACACTCTTTCACAATGCTAGCCGAATTTGCGTGTCTGCAAAACCCTCAAACCGAACACTCTGCCCTGTCAATACTCGCGGACTCACTGTCATTCTGGTTTACAACATGGTGAAGCTGTCTCTACGAGTTGCCTTGCTTGTTGTGGCTTGTTGGCCATGGGCAGCGGGGTTGGGGTGTAAACCTCACTGCGCCGCTTGCTGGCTAGATAACAACTCGGCCGGTGTAGATATTAAATTCACCTGCTACAAAGGGCGCTGTGGTTCAATGTACCCCTCTGGTTACCCTGGCATGCACTGTGCAAAAACTAGTGCAAAAACTGCACGTTGCAGGTAAGGGAATCGATATCTCGTGACTTGCAAAAAACTATTTTGCACCTACAGGCTGAGGCTGAGCCAGTGTTGGAAACGGGCCAGATTCGCCCGTTTGGCTCGTTTGGCCAATCGGGCCATTTTTGAGGGCAAGGTAGATGTTTGAACGAGATATTGTGTTCATGGGATAATATTACCTACTTTGATGATATCAAAATCAATGACTGGCCAACCCAGCTGGCGCCAAACCCGGGTGGCCCGGCTGTTTCAGGTCGTGTGCGAGCCTCAGCCCACCAGGCCAGGCTCCCGGCCGCTGGGCTACCTATATAATAGCTGGCCCGTTTCCAACACTGAGATTCTGATTCACGCTCGACTGCCCGCGACACCTCAGTCAAACAAAGCTGGTATCGCCATACTCTAGATAGGGTGAATGCGATTAATGATTCTTTAAAAAGAACAAAGCTGGTAAGCACGACAAAGGCCCTGACGCACTAAGGCTGCTAGAACGAGCCATGAGGAACACAGCGGAAGGATATTTCCATTACCTGTTTCGCTAATGTGTACATTTCTTGTATTTCAACTGAGAACGGGTTCATACCGTTCCAGGGTGGAGGATATCTGTTCCGGGCCCCCGGCGAGTATGGCAAAAACGTATCGGATCCGGAACAAGAGCTATGGCAAAAAACGTATCGGAACAAGAGAGTCAGCATGCGATTACAGAGTAAATAATAATAAAAAAATATGGGAGAATCAGGTAACAG
>Ga0307514_10005337_pt1 | contig 11520 bp, 6 predicted proteins | sample 16_EM_MG_FD_203088 | JGI IMG/M metagenome (GOLD analysis project Ga0307514, IMG submission 203088) | Populus trichocarpa ectomycorrhiza microbial communities from riparian zone in the Pacific Northwest, United States - 16_EM | ecosystem: Host-associated > Plants > Roots > Unclassified | place... | reverse complement strand
AGTGGTAATGGGCCCAGTAGTATGGATAATTGACCTAGTCCAATAGCTACAAACCCAGTGTTTTTTCTATAACGATTGCGTGGAGTAAAATGGTATATAAGTCAAAGAAGGCTGAGACTTAGAGGTTTGATTGTTGTTATTTTTAAAAATATTTTTTTTTTATTTTTAAAAATTTATTTTTGACATCAACGTATCAAAATAATCTAAAAACACCAAAAAAATATTAATTTTAAGAAAAGAAAAAAATTTAATTTTTTTTTTTAAAACGCTTTTAAAATTTAAAAACAAATAGATCCTTAGCAATAGTAACTCACCCCGTAACGATTGCATGGAGCATCCACATCCTTGCTAGCCCAATCTAATCCTTAGATATAATAGCTATTAGGAGCAAGTTGTAAATTCTGTTTAATTCCGTTTTAAATGACTACTATATATTATATCGGTTTAAAAAATATAATAAATCAAAATAAATTTTATATCTTTTAGAATCACTAATTTTCCTAATAAATCCATTCAATTCTCCCTATCTAGGAGTGCAGGGGGGCCATAGAGTTTCAGATCCAATAACCTACACTCCACTAGTAGCAACTGCGTGTTAATCCATTCGCCAACAGTGGTGGTAGCGCGTGTACATGCGCTAATAATGATTCAAGTAGCTTATAGACACGCTAAACGCCTAAAAGATCGATTTATGAACTCAAATCATTTTTTGAACCAAATGCTTGTTTTTTGTATAATATTTAAATTGTTCGGATTGTTAATTTGTGTTTGGATTTCAAAATAATTTGATTATTTGTGTTGAATTATGGATTTATTTGTTAGGTTTGTGATTGTTTTGTGTACATGATGCATGAGTTATGTCTGAATCGGTTTGATTTATTTGGATTAACATAGAATTTGAATAAAATAGGTGATATTAATAAAATTCATGTGGATGTTTGGTATTTATTTGATTTTGAATCAATAAACAATAATTTGAGCAATAGCTTGGAAAAAAAAAGAGATTATTGGCTCCATCCTCTGCTTTTGAGCCTGTTCTGGTTTGACTGGTTGTCTTTCTCTGTCCTCTATTCATTTTCTTCACTGAAGTGTGCAAACGGGTTCGGTGGAATCTCTCTAATTCCCTTGCAGAACATGAAAATAAGAACTGCATACGCAATTTCCGGCATGTGCCCTGCTTTCACCGTTCCACTTCATTAATTACTGGATTCTTGTTTTTTAATTGATTTAAAAATTAATTAAAAAAATGATTTTTTTAGCTAAAAATTAAGTGTCGTGAATATGAATGTGAATGCCTTCCAGGTGTTTTTAATTCATTTCGTAATTGTTCTTGCATAGAAAAAATAAAAATAATTATTTTTATTTTTATCTCATGAAATATTTTTAATTATTATTTTTTTTCATTTTAAGAAGAGGCAGAAAAGGATTAAGATAAAAATATAACCAATTTCTTTTCTCACAAATAGCCCTCTCTATATATTTTTTTTTAATAAAATTTTGATAAGTGAAAAGATTATCAATTTAAGCTGGTTAAAAAAAAACTAATGCTAATTATAAACTAAGATAAAAATAATAATATTTATTTATTCAATCATTTTAAATTTAATAGTAATATACATCAATGATAAAATATATTTTTTTATATCTTGTATTGTAATATTCCTCATCAACAGAACATGACATGTGAATTTTTATTTTATATTGTATAACACTGTCAAGTATAACTCCGATTTCTGTTTTATTTCGTCTCAATCCTTATATCTCAACTTACTTTATTTCTTCAATCCCGAAATAATAACCCGACATTATCGACAGAGCTCATTTTCTTCACTAAATTTAACCATGGTTAGCTGACAGGTGTTAAATAAAATAACACCGTAATCAACTTATATTATAATAATTTGACAAAAAAGAAAACACATAACGCGCTTCAAGATTCCGTTGGACTAGTGAGAGAACCGTGAGCCCAAATGCAACAGCAGCAACACAGAAAAGGTTGTAACGTGGCAAGGAATGGACGGCCTTTGACGGTTAATACGGACCGTCGATTATGAATCAAGGGCTATTTATACTCGGAATTGAAGGGTTGGATATAACGGAGAGGTGGAAAGGGTATGGAAGGCTGGGTTTGAAGGGGAGAGAAAGAGAGCATTCGTTTCGTTTTATTGAAGAAGAAGACGAAGCTCTCTGTAGTATTGGTCGGCTCTTCTTCACAGTTTCCAGTACCAGATTTCTTGCACTTTCTCTCTCTTTCTAGCTAACCAAACATGGGATTTTGAATGGGATTGAAGAGAACTGGATAAATGTCGAGGATCTGTAACTTTTAAGGAGACAGAAGAGTTTTAGGTGTGTAATTAAGAAAACGTAATCTGATTTTGTACAAGTGTTACGTGGTTGAACCTGAAAACGTAGTTAATAACTTGTTGGATTCTCTCTTCTACAGGTACATTTGCAGTGATTTGCAGGTGCTTTTCACAGGGAGTGAGTTCCACGCTGGATTCTGATTTACGAAACTAATTTTGAGTTTTGAAGATTGGGCTTCGTTTCATTGAGATTTATAGGGAGAAGGTATCAGAATATTACACCTTCGGAGTTCAAAACATAACTCGATTTCTGTGGATGTTTTTCTGGCTAATTCCCTCAAGTAATCACGACTTTGTCTCGTTCTTTTTTGTTTTGCAGATACATTGTGAAAGATTTAAGCCGTTTCAGAGAGAATTCGGAGGACATCTTCACACGGTGTACTGTTAGAGGATACAATTTTAAATCAGATTTCTGGATACACAAAGATCGGAATCTGACATGAAAGTCCTTTGAAATGTCATTCAGTTGAAAATCCGATAAAAGATTTGAATACTGCAAAGACAGAGAACTAGAAAAAGCAAAGTGTTGTGAATCGGTGAATAATCATAAGAGACAATTCCTCAAAATCTGAATGATATTGAAAGGTACGAGAATCCAAGTCTTGATTATGCAGTTCAACTCTAGATTGTCAGTTTCGTAGCTGCAATTTACTAGGCCTCCCTGTTTTTTTCCGTTCAGCATCAATTGATTTCTCTGTTTTTGCTTGTGCAGTCTACAGTGTCCCAAGAACAACCAGTAGTTTCTCCGGTAATCAGCAGATTTCTTCAACAAGTTTGAAGTTTTTAGGTAATGTGTCTATCTTTCTCTTCACAGGCTCTCGATTGCTCTCCCTCCCTTCATGGTTTTCGTATTGAGGCCAACCTTTTTCTCTCCGAAGAATTCTTACTTTGACCTCACTTTCTGGTCGGTTTTTTATTTTTCAATTGTTCTTGATGCTTTCTTCCTTTCTTCTCTCTGATTTTGCGTGCAATCAAGAGAACTAGCTTTGCTTTCAATTTTTGTTCTCGCTATCATTTTCTCAGACAACGATCTCCGTTTGTGTTACCAAGAAAACTTCGGCCGAAACAAACTGCTACTCAACAACACCACCTTCGCTTTTGTCTTTTCTACTTTTAAGAGTTTCGACACTCAAAGGGGAGCTAATTGAATTTCTTCCTCTGAACTTTTGAGAAATTTCTTGTGTGCTTTGTTTCTCCACGCGGATAAAGTTTTTAAAACTTCACAGATGCATTTATAGATTGAATCCATCTCTTACATTTCCACTCATATCCACCTTAAGAGATTCCAATCTCACGGCCACTGTTCAATTGTGAACAATCTAACCCGTAGTATTCACATCCTACGCCAATCTTTATCCCTTTTTTTTGCTTCAATTTCTTCTTTTCCCTTATTTTCTCGCAAGCCAGGGCCGGCTTCTTTTATTTGAATTTTGTGGAAGTTGCAGGAAGCCACGTTAATAGCTTGATCTCCCTCTGTTTTTTTTTTTTTTGGTGGGATGGGACAGGTGTACAAAAAGTAAATGGAAAAGGATTCATTGAGGAGCAATAATAATGGTAGCACGAGCAACACCACCACCCATAGCAGTGCCCAGAGAACCAGCTTAGATCCCAATGGACAAACGACGTCGTCTGATTTTGTATTGCAGTGGGGGAACCGGAAGCGGCTCAGGTGTATGAAAGTCCAAGTCAAGGACGTCTCGACCGCTCTGGTTCATAAGACAACTGTTCGGGTGGACCGTCGGGTTGTTAGAGCTGATAACATCGACACCTCTGATCATCAGCCAAGAAGTACAAACAACAGCAGCAGCAACAACAATAATCCCACCAATCACAGTAACGGATATTTTAATCTCCGCCAACGTCCGCCTACTCCTCCACCGCCGCCACCTCAGCGGAGTTTAAGGTACAGATCCATTCCTTTTACCATACAGCACGTGAATTTTAAATGAACTTTTTACTTGATGTGATGGAGGAAATTTTGAGCTTATGTGATGGGGGTGTGTTGATTCTCTTGAGGTTGTCGGGATGTGGTGGTGGAATATGGATCGGGTTGTGGGCTGGGCCCACGATTCTTACTGGGTCGTGTTTGTCGTTTATTTTATTCAAGCGGCAAATTTACAGTTTTCGTTCCTGAATCATATCTTAGCATTTTTCACCTTCCCTTCAAGGCTCTACATGGTTTAGAAACTTTTTAGTTAGCATATGGATCATAGAGTGACAGTCTTAGGAGATTTTAGGCTTTTCAATAATTGATTAGGGAGGAGGGTTTTGGGTCCCACCGTTTATGTGCACGATTTGGTCCATTCCCTCTCAAAGTATCCTTCAACTATTTTCTCAATTTTACACTTAAAACCAATTTTTTTATATCAATTTTACTATCATATTTTTAAAAATTCTCAATTAATAACTTCAATCTATTTTAAAGATTTCTATCGATATCTTCATCCAAATTATTTTTTAATATTAAAGATATTTCATTTCTTAGGGAACTTATTTTTTTTTATTAATTGATAAATCAAGATAATTTAATGATAAAATTGATATGAGAAATAGTCTGGGTGTGAAATCGATACCACCTTAATAGTTTCATGGTATATTTGGGATTTTTCTATATTTTTATACTGAGTGCCTTAGGATTTAACTTCAACGAAAATCAGCCCATAAATTAGAGCACTACAGAATAATTTCAATGACTGTTTTTTTTTCCCCTTGTCCATGATTGATGGTGTGGTTTTCATTGGAAGACTACTTTTCCTTGGGAAATTCGGGGCTTTCGTAGTTTTTGGAGGCATTATGGTGTGGACTGGAGTGGTTGAATAGAGTAGCATTCACAGACGTACATGTGCTGGTTGAGTGGTTCCAGCTGCGGCATTTTCTTAAATGCACCATTGTCATGGTTGGGCCTTAAGAGAACTCGACACCTTACCTTATCTCTACAGTGCTTTTGATGATCGATCATGTGTATAGGACCCTTCAGTTCTGTGACTTGCGAGCAGAAATAATCAAATGCGTTCACTGTAGGGATAAGGGTACGAGTCTGACATGCATTCTTTAGGTGGGGTGGACATGGCTGTTCTAGAAATGGATAAGAAGGCCACACGTCGTGGGTGCCCTTGACTTTTAAACCCCCACCTGGCCTGACTGATGCTGTGATGGCAAATACATGGGCCTCATAAAATATTTCATCTTCAACATGCAACTTGCTACTTTAATGTAACAGGTGCTTAGAGGTTTGATCAAATTCTTGAAAAGATCAAACAATTTTGCTTGCTTGGGTAAAATATTATATGAGGCTTATATTTGTCCACTTTCCGATTGGTCAGGTGGGCGCATGTGTATGGCTCAGGAGTAGAGCTCATGGTAAGTGCATGAAAGCGCCTTCTCTCTAGCCTTTCTTCCGAGTCAAAATTGGGTTCTCGAGTAAAATAGGCTGCTCCTCTTTGCTATTTTAATGATCTAGGACGGAGTCCTCAAGAGGGAAACTCCAAGAACTTGATTGATGGTTTTTATACAGAAAGGTAAGAATTTAGGAATTGGTCATCACTTACTCTCTGATTTGGCTGATACAACTTCGTAGCATCGCCCCCCATCTAGGGTTGATCCTTCTGACTGCCAAAACCTTAGTGATAGCTATGGTGATTGTTGAAGAACTAGTTGCAATTTCTCTTAACAGAATTCAGGTGCATGAAAACATTAGAAATGTGACATGAATTGTATGCTTTTATCAAGGAATTCTTTGGTCCAAATGACTGTCGGAATTAACATATTATAGTACAAAGACTGAATTAGGTTCGGCTTTTCCTATTGTAGTTTGGTCTGTAGCAGGCCTATCAAACTTGATCGTAACCTCTCAAATTCTAATCCACAACGGGCATGGGGCGAGTCGATAACATTGAAAAGACAAGCCCCACCCGAGTTACCGTAATTGAAAAAAAAAAAAAAAACACCATCCACCGTTCGATTACACATAGGATTAGGAATCTGGTCCACTTTATCTTACAATTGAATACGTAATCTTAACCCCTAAAAAGGAGCAAAAACAAAATCCAACGGCCACAAAAAACCAGCTAAAAAGACCAGCTGCTCACGTTGGTTGGAAACCCGAATAGAAATAGAATCTCCATTCTTCTTTCTCTCTCAAACATCAACAAAGGCGTATATAAGAAAATTAAACAACACCTCCCACTAGCACACCCCTCCATTAAAGGCCTATATGGTCCACGAAAGAAGCGAAAAAACCCACAACCCCATTTTCTACGCAAAACCCGTCGAGATTCTAGCCAGTCACACCCACCGATCTATGATCAATCGAAACTCCTCAAAGGGTATTCTTGTAATTTCATAATTACCCACTTCAAATCTTTATTTTTTTTTAACTACTTTACATAAAAACACTTCAGATGTGTTACTTTTATTGTATTTCCTAGTCAGTCGTGTCGCATATGGTCTAATTTTGTTTGTTTGATGTTGTTTGTTCCATGCTTGTGTTGTTAATTTCAATAGGAACTCAGAGAATTCAAGTGTCATGAGAGGAGGCCAGAGTAACGGCGGTGGTTTGAGAAGGATTGCTTCACCGGACAAGGGTGCGCACGATGAGAGAAGCAACCACCACCACCACCACCACAGCAGCAACAACCATGAGAACCACAACCATAATAACAAACCCGCGGCTTCTTCGGATAGCAAGAAAGGAGGAAGGTCATCTTCTGGGGGGAGTGGAGAACCGCCGCCGCCACCACCACCACCAGTTTGGCCACCAAAGTTTGTTATTGCTTTAACTAATAAAGAGAAAGAGGAAGATTTCTTTGCCTTTAAAGGGTCTAAGTTGCCTCAAAGACCCAAAAAGAGAGCCAAGTTCATTCAACGCACCCTCAATGTAAGACCCTTCTACTTCCTTGTTTTTTTATTTCAAGTTTTTATTCTAGCAGTCTATGTTTGATTATCTTCTTAATTGTTATTTTACAATCTTATTTGAAGATTAGAAAAAGTAAACCCATAACTACTAGATGATCAGTGTCTTGTCTCATTACCTATTTCACCCATTTTGTAGATCTTTCAAAAAGGATAGAATTGTAAAACACAAAAAAAGATCATATGCAGAGTAAGGTACAAGCATTTATATCACAAGGTACAAGTGTGATGGGTGGCGGTGGAAAAAAATAGAACACAAATTTCAAGGATACCGTCGTGAATTGCAAGTTTAGAGAGTGTACGGATTGTGGAGTAGAGTCTTTTTAAAATATGTTTTTTAATATTTAGTTTTTTTAATTTTAACATTAAATTATTAAAAAAATATGATTTTAATATTTTTTCAAATAAAAATCTTTTTAAAAAACTTTAAAAGTTGTGTCAAACAATATATCTGGACCTTGTTTGGGGCAACACAATTGCACTATTGTTTTTTTAATTTTTTTCTTTAAATAATTTTATTTTTTCTTTATATTAATTTAATATGCCGAAATAAAAAATAAACTTTTAAAAATAAAAAAATATATTTTTTAATATGTTTTTAAATAAAAAAACACTTTTAAAAACAATTATATCACTTTGACAAACACGGCATCTATTTTGTTCTGCTTTTTGGTGTTTTTCTTTGCCTGTAAAAGCTAGGAAAGCGTGTAAAGTGACAGATGCACTTGTTGTACGTGTCAATCAAGCCGTGGATGTCTACCTGTTAACCAATAATAACCTAAGTTTGTTAGCACTAACCTTTTCTCCTCTTTTCTTTCTGTGTATTTCTTAGTTGCTTACTACGAGAAATTAGGGGTACGCACTGGTAATTTCGAATGTTAAGATTATTTTTAAATTTTAAGAATAAATAGGGCATTTACCGAAAAGAAACAATTAATAGGAAATTATCATGCGAATAGTTTAATGCATTTTCACAGGCCATTATTTTAGCAATTAATAGGTAGGTGGGCATTCCTTTTTTATCCCGAATATGCCGGGCACTAGAAAGCCATTTGATCAGCTCACAATCTGAGTGGGGTTTGGCTGGCTGAATCATCTGGCACGTGCTAGGTGATCGAATTTTCAACTAAAGATAGATTTATTGATTTTTTTTTTTGACTATTTACATGACGATGACGGGGAGAATATTAAATTGATTTGAGTAAAATAATAATAATAATACGACTGATCACCCATTATTGCTATCAGCACGATTGTCATTGTGGACCGCCCACACTTAGACAGATATGTTTTGCCATTATTGTTCATGCGATACTATAATTTATGCTTCGGTTATAAGCAACAACCCATGAAACTTTCCTTTGAAAAAAAAAAAAAAAACCTAGGGAACTCCATGAGGGCATACAGATAACAAGGGTGCGCATCTGGTGTTGAAGTTTGTCAAGGCCCCATTTTTTTTTATATTATAGTTTTGAAATGATAATATTAAAAATTAAGAAATATATATTTTAATATATTTTCAAATAAAAGTTGCTTTTAAAAAACATAACCATGCATCATGAAAATTTAGGTTTGTGACCGAATTGTAGTAAAGCATTAGATTAAATTAGAGTAAATGTGTCGGGTGAGGATTTTAATGTACACCACCATGCTTATCTTTAGAGTAGCCGACAAAAGTGACATGAACCTAACGGCGCCTTGTCAATGACCAACTTTTGTTTGGCCCATCTTTTAATCTATTTTCCATTGTAGATTATCTATGTATTTCAGAGTTGTTTTGTGCGATATTTTGGGAAAATATTTTTTACTTTATAGGCAAATGGTCATTCCTTCATAGCTAAAACTTTTTTCTTTTTTTTAAGTGGTGGCTCTTGGTTAAATCGAAAGGGGAGGGAATAGTCCACAATTAAAAATGGTGCTATTGTTTTTTATTTATTTTGTCCATGAACTGTGTTGGGTTGTGTTTGAAATTTCAATTTTCTAGAGGGAACTCTGATTCTGGTTTATGCTGCGCAGCTTGTGAGTCCTGGAGCATGGCTATGTGATTTGACACTAGAACGGTATGAAGTGAGAGAGAAGAAGATCACCAAGAAGGTACTCTAAACGATGAACCATAAGTATTTATTTTCACATCAGCATGATTGTTGCTGTAATGCCGGGTCTATTATGAGCTTGACAAGTAGCATCTTTGTATTTTCCATGTAGAGACCGAGAGGGTTGAAGGCCATGGGAAACGTGGATTCTGACTCTGACTAGGAAAAAAACTGTGGACAAATCACAAATGTACCTGGGAGGAAGATGGATGTTGATGACAAAACATCGTTGGAATTTGTTGGGTTTTTTTTCTCGGAGGAGGTAAGAAAAACGCTGGCTCCCCCGTACTGTATAAATCATGACCTTTCACCTCCTGCAAGAAAGAAAAGGATAAAATTTCAGTCGTATATGTTTTTTCTTAAAAACAACTCCTTCCTATTCCCTAAGCCTCTAACCTTCGATTTTTTTCAACTGAGTACTCGTCTTATATAGTGAATTTGATGGGTTATTTTAGGTCAATTGAAGCATTTTAAAAAAAAAACCTGGAATGTTGTTGTTTATAGGTGAGGAATAAAAAAAAACTAGGTTTTTACACGAATTCAGGTCGAGTCCGAATCGGTCATCGAGTTGATCTATGCCTTGGATCTTAAGCAAATGGGTGACGCTGGTCAATGTGGATTTTGCAGTGCATCAAGAAATATGTGTTCCTAGGGATATGTGTATCTTGTGAAAGCATCACGACTGTTTTTACTTCCAGGATAATTGAAGATTAAATTTAAAATACAATAATTTGGCATCCAGAATTAATCATCGATTAAAATGAGGATAAAATACACTGGTAAGAGGATGTTAGGGATGGTGTTAACGATTAAAAGCATTTTTTTTTTAAGAAATATATTATAATAATATTTTTTATAATTTTATAATTTTATTTTTAATATTCGAACGATAAAACGATTTAAAAAAATCAAAAATTAATTAATTTAAAAAAATAAAATTTGAAAAAACTCTTCGCTCCACTCATTGCCCTCTTTTCGATCAAATTGTCATATTTTCTTTGGAATTACTTAAATTCTAAGACCTTTTTTTTTTAAGAAAAAAAAAAGACGATCAGAACTTGATATTTTAATAAAACGCCTCAGAGTTAGTATGGAGTGATTAGCTAAAATAAATACTCCATTTCCGTAAGTACATGTACAGTGGATGGAAAATGGTGTGAAATTGGGAGTGTATGCCAAGCAAGTATACGATACGATCAGAAACAACGCAATGAAATGCTTGCACCTAGTCACATACTCGCGCGTGGATTTTATTTGATATCATTTTCCTTCCCTTGAAAATAGATGGGGCTGAGCAATATTTTTTAAATAAAAAACTGAATTATTCAATCCAATTCGGATAGAAAATTCTTTGAAATTTTGAGAAACAAATAATACGTATAGTTCGATATTTTTGATGATTAAGAAAGCACTAAACCCTGTCGGTCTTTTATTGAAGGGCAAGACACATTGCACTGTGAATTGCTAAAGTACAATGGTGTTCTTACATTTCATTAAAACAAACAAATGGCCTTTCAATGAAGGTAGTATGGTATTTCTTAGGGTGTTCATTTGATATTATGAAATTAATTGGAGATACAATGGTCTCTTAACTATTTTTTACTTAATTAAATTACATAAATATCCTTGAGAAGTTAACAAAAAAAAACAAAGAAAAAGAGGGTCTTTTCCATCATTTCCTATTTTTTTAAAGATAATTACTTCATTGCTGAACATGTAAAAAAAAACACTAAAGAATGGGTCGAGTTGTATTTTAATATTTTTATCATGTTTTTATGTTATAATCTATTTTAATTGGGGCAAGTCAGTTTTTTAAAAAAGAAAAATGATAATAAAAAATAAAAAGTAGGTTGTGCATGCTATGCACAAGCCAACAAAGTAAAAACCGACTGCAACTTTCGAGCAATGCATGCGATGTCTTCTAACAGCCAAAAAGATCCAATTGTTGTGTTGTCCAAACATCATGTGGCAGTGAAGCTGATGGTGCGATGCATGTAGTCCAATTTGCGGTGGTTTGATGCGGGTATGGTTTTTTCTTCTCCTCCCTCTTTTCTTTTTCTTTCCTTAAAATCCGTGCAGTCAACCAAATTTCAAAGTTGACCTCCCATTTATTTTTTTCTTTCAATTATGATCATTTTTCTTTTAATTGGTTT
>Ga0307514_10005336_pt1 | contig 11522 bp, 12 predicted proteins | sample 16_EM_MG_FD_203088 | JGI IMG/M metagenome (GOLD analysis project Ga0307514, IMG submission 203088) | Populus trichocarpa ectomycorrhiza microbial communities from riparian zone in the Pacific Northwest, United States - 16_EM | ecosystem: Host-associated > Plants > Roots > Unclassified | place... | reverse complement strand
CTTCGTGTTTTTTTTTAAAGCTAATATTTTTTACCCTTTTTTTAGAGTCTTGCTTTATTATTTTTTACAGTTTGTCTTTTATGAGATTAGTCTCGAGTTCATGACTAGAGTCATCGATTTCAAAAGTTAACATGAGTCGATTTTTGTTTTTCTGATCATTTTTTTAAATAATTTATCTCAATTTTATCCTTAAATATTTAATTTATTTGAATCCGGTCCTCCAACCTTTTTTTTTTAATTTCCTTTCATTGAGTTATTCTAATCCTATGTCTATGATTGCAGGGTTTGCGGGTTGATCCTGGTTGACTCGGATTTTTTTCATTAGTTCCAAATTCATCATCAGAGTTACCGGTTTGAAAGGTTAATGCGAATTGATTTTTTTGGGTTTTTTTTAAATTAATTTATTTTAATTTCATCATTCAACATTTGATTTATTGAAAATTGATATTTGTACCTTTTCCCTTTCTATTGGGTTATCTTAATCCTATGACCATGGTCGCGGGTTCACGGGTTAACTCTTATTTTTTTGATTGTTTTTTAAATTAAATTTGTTTTTTTTGTTTATATCCTTCAACATTGAGTTATTTGACAATTGAGGTTTATAAATTTTTTCAATTTACTTTTGAATGCGGTCACCTTGGTATCACAACCGGGTTAAAGATTTTGCATCTTGACCTGGGTGGGCTCGGATCGAGATTTTTTTTACATTTTTTAAATTTTTTTCTTAATTTTCTTCCTTTAACATGTTTTTTGCAAGATAATGAGCTTTAGATTTTTTTCTTTTTCTTTTTCTTTATGTGAAGTTATTATGTTCTCATTTGATTTATTAATAATTTTTCTTCAAACTTTTTTTTCTTTGTTTTTTTCTATGAGGTTATCTTAATATTGTATCTATAGTTGCGAAGTTTGTGAGATAACCTAGTTTAATTGAGGTTTTTTTAATTTTTTTTTCAGTTTTGCCCTTCAACATTGAGTTATTAGATAATCATAGTAGAATTAGATCAGTTCTTTTTTTTTGTTATCTTGTTTTTTTGCTAGTTTATTTATTATTATTTTTATATTTTGTAATCATACTATTTAAATTATCAGTTGAAGCAATATCTCATGTCTTATTTTTTTTTTTTAACATTTGTTTTTATTCAAATTTTTTTTACCCGGCATACCACAAATCTTAGCTAGTAGAAAGGGGGAGGTGGTTGTCTTGCGGGCAAATTAGAGTAAGAAGGGAACGAGGCGTCGTTTATGTTCAACCAAATGACGTGTCACATGGCTTTAAACGACAGTCGTCTAAAATCATGATTGACGCAGCAGGGAGCACGAACAAGGTATGGCTTGTCATCCAATCCAGATCTGGTTGCCTTTCGTCCTGGACAAGAAAAATGAAATGAAATAAAACGACGACATTAATAAACACAGAACAATTTCAGAAATTAGGGAATTGTAGGAAAAGCAAAGCAAAGAGATTATGGGGTCCAATGAACAATTATTGAAAAAAGAATTAGAAGAATTGCAGAAACAGCTGGGCAAGAAACAGAAATTCGAAGACGCACTCTCTTCTCTCAAATCCCTCCTCCGTCTCCACTACCCCTCAGCTTCTCCTTCTCTCCGTAAAACAGTCAGTCTCTCTTTTTCCCTCTCTCCTTTTATTTATTTATTTATTGCGAAATCTAATTTTTCATGGGCGGTGGCGGCAGTTTTATTCTGTTGTTTGTAGAGTTGCAACCGTGCTAAAGACTAGATACATAGCTCCTGGTTTCTGGCTTGCTGGGTTAGGATTGTTTCAAGAAGCTCTACTCTTGACCTCTGATTCCACCGAGAAGGAGCACTTGAAAAATTGCATTGCTCAAGCTAAAGAACACTTGGATCAAATCGAAAACCCCCCTGATGTTTCCCAAAATAGCGGTTTAACTTTCTATCTTAACATACATCTTTTTGATCGATTGGATGTTTTTAATTACTTGCTCTAAATAATTTCGCAAATTGATTGAAATGAAATTATAATATTCTTCGTGATATATTTATATTGGACCTTGCTATTGGGTTGTTGATTTTTTAGGGTATCTGTTCGAGGGGCATCTTACTGTGGATCCTGAACCACCACGGCCCCAGTGGTTAGTGCAGTCGAACATCTTGAATTCTATGGCCACACTTCAGGAATTTGAATCTTCTGGGCGTCCTGTGGATAACAATACTATAGAGACTGCTTCCAATCTACTTGGAGAGTTAATGAGCAATTTTGATGATATGATACCAGAGGTAAAGATCTCGTGTTGATCTCTATAAATTAATTGGCATGGCGTTGGTTTTGTAGCTAAAGGAAACACATTTCTGTGATGAATTTAGTTGTTCAGTGCTGTGAATTTGGTTTATCCAATTCTCAAATTTGAAAGCCTAGTCCGTCAGTTTGTTTTCCGTATTTTTCTATCAAATTACACAAATGTGAACTCTGCAAGCTCAAAAAGTGACAAGGGAAGCTCCTAGAAGAAATGTTGATTCAAGGAATTGATTTACACCCTGCTTTGATATCTTACCTAATCATGCTTGGTTACTGGGAGGAGTTAATGTTGATCTTGTTTTGATATCTGTCTTTTAGATTATGGAAATGGGTTCCACAGCCCCGAGAGTGCCTCCTGCCAGTAAAGAGGTTGTTGCAAAGCTTCCAGTAATTACTATCACAGAGGAGATCTTGGCTGAGCTAGGGAAGGATGCAGAATGTGCAATTTGCAAAGAGAATTTGGTTGTCAATGACAAAATGCAAGAGTTGCCATGCAAGCACAGATTCCACCCTCCTTGTCTTAAGCCATGGCTGGTAAAATCCCTTTAGCATGCTAAAATGTAAAATTCTATGATTATGTTAGAGTTGATGTGATAAAGTTGTCCATTCTTAATGCTATTCGATTTTTGTGACAGGATGAACACAATTCTTGTCCAATTTGCCGACATGAGCTGCAAACTGATGATCATGCTTATGAGAGCTGGAAAGAGCGGGAGAAGGAGGCTGCAGAAGAGAGGAAAGGTGCTGAAAATGCTGTGCGTGGTGGTGAATTCATGTACATTTAGATTGGAGTCGTATGCCATCACTGTATTTTTGGAAGCGACTTTGTTGGGTGTTCAAAATTAAGTGTCTTTTACCTTGATTTGGTGCTTAACACCATTTCGAGCTGGTTGTATGATTCTCACACATCTTTGGCACTAAAGAATTATAGTTGATAATGAAGCCTCTGTTTGTTTAATTCACTCGACCTACTTGCATTGCTTTACGAACATCTACTGATTGCTTATTATTGTGAATTGTTCAGTTTGCACACCTGATGAAATCTATATCACGCATTTCACTTCTGAGCTGCCTACAGAAGGCAAAGTTAGGTATATATCCATGTGTTATAGAGACACTAATCGACAGAGGTATCCCATGTTGTTTTTTCGATGTTTCTAAGTTTGCCATTACGTGGGAGCTCAGAGGCTGTGCTGCTATTTCTCATATGTTTTGACACGAGTTAGCTCAGTAATATCCCCTGCATTTATATGCGGGCCGAGTTGTCAGGCTCTCTAGTTGTAAATAATGTATATTTTTTCCCTCTATGAGATGAACGCTCAAGCATCTATTCTTTTTGCTCTTTTGGTATTGCGACGAGCTTCCAAGGGAGAGAGACGGCCTTTCCCACCCAACTGTTGTGTTCCCATTTCTGTCAAGAAACCTTCCCCAATTCACTTTCTCAAACCTGTCTACAAGCAAGCTGGACATATATCTCAATATCAAGAACTGCACTATCCATATGATGAGCATCTAGATCAATCATGTAAACAAGTTTTCCTATGCATTGGTCATTCATAGTGATCTAAAAATGAATCGAATCAGCATTTCTGTCGTCCGATGAACAAGATACTCCCTTCCATTTCTTTTACAGCGTAATAACTAGCAAACAAACACTATTACAATCATAAGAAATCTTGCAAAATCTAGGATCAAACTCAGGACTCCAGTGGCCCATTTTGGGAAAACATAAGTATGGGCCGCACCAGGCCCAAATTGAATAAGCAATTGCGAGCCAGAATCGTGGCAGAATCATCAGCATATGTTAACTTTCGTTTTCTGTCCCCAAAATGCTATGCCACAATAGTCTTTTTAGCTACTGCTACTGCTTCTAGATTCATTGATTTGCACAGGTTTGCTTATTATTACAAGAAAAAAGATTTGGAGTAGAAGCAACACTATTGTTACCCTAGAACATACCGTTATGGAACTGGCCACTTCACTTTGCTACACTTCTCCAAACAATCTCACAGCCGATTATAATAATAATCCTAGGTACCCATCAAAAACCAAGTTTAACCCACCTTTTTATCCATGGGTTCCTACGCGAAGATCTAAAACTTCGGGATCTTCTTCTTTATCAAGAATGGTTTCAAATGGGTATGCTGGTAGAAGCAGCAGCAACTTTAGATATGGAGATGGTAATACTGTTATTACTAATACCAACTACAAGCAGCGACATAAATACACGCAGATGGAGTCATGTTTAGTCATACCTCCACCTAAAGGTAGAAAGCCACGTGCCATCATCAAATTCCTTGGTGGTGCCTTCATTGGAGCTGTCCCTGAAGTCACTTACAGGTAATCGATCCTTTTCCTTTCAATGAACAATCTTTTATTAGTTTTTGTTTTGGATTTTGATGTTATGATTTGTTGTTGTTGTTGTTTCCTTAATTTTGCAGTTGTTTGATTGAGCTATTGGCAAAGGATGGTTATGTTGTTATTTTAGTGCCTTACAACGTGACATTCGATCATTCTAAAGCTGCTGATCAAGTCTATGAGAGGTTCAATGCTTGCTTGGATTTATTACTGCAATCTGGATTGCCCCATGATGGTTTAACTGCTTCGGAGCTTGTTGGCCTTCCACTTTTTTCTGTTGGTCACAGGTGTGTTACCTGCCTTCAACTTCTAAGTAGCAAATGTGTTACCTTTTAAGAGCATTTTTTTGGAATTTAATTAGCAACCCAGAAATGAATTCACACATGTTTTGTTGTTTTACATGGATGTTGAAGCAATGGGGCACTTCTCCAAGTTCTAACAGGAAGTTATTTCTGTGAGAAGATACCAAAGGTTTGGTTTCCCTTTTCTATTCTACTGGACCTTCAAGGTTTTGCTTGTCTAATAGACAGGAAGAAAAATGGAAGTTCTGTGGTTTTCAGTGGTGGAAGCAGAACGCAGATTATGAGATTTTGTTTTAGTTTTCAAATAACTTGAATGTTTTATAGAGTGTGACGAAGAATGTCGTCTTTTGTCTAAGGCTAATGCCATAATCTCATTCAACAACAGGCCTGCTACAGAGGCGGTGCCATATTTTGAGCAGGTAAATATGTCCATTTCATAATACTCGGTGCCTCTTGTTTTGTTTCATGAGTTTTACTGTTACGCAAATCAAACGATTAGAGTTTCTATGCCAGGAATTGTATGCTTTCATGTCTTTCTCTTGATCAGGGTTACCTCAAGTGTGCATATGGACATGTGCCTGTATGGTGCTTGTGCATACATCTGTATATTTAATTATTGTTTTCTTTGTTTGCCTGAAGCTCCTTTTGCTTTGATAGAGATGCAATGAATTTGTGACGTTGGGAACGCCTTTTACCTTCAAAAGGCTTTCCTACACTGATTAGAAAGTAGTACATATGGACTTCCCAAACAAAATATGCATTTAGTAAAATTATGTGGACATTAGGGACACAAACCTAAGTATTGCAAAGAAATTTAGTCAGCAACTCTTCTCTTTGATGATATGATTGACTGTAGCCTTTGTTTGTTCATTCTTCTTTTTGGGACTCAACAAAGTTTGATTTCCTAGCAGTTTCTGATTCTAAAAGCATAGGGTTTTATATTGATGATAACACTGATGTTGTCACTAGTTATATATGAACCAATAAAAAGTTCTTCGACACTCTCCATGGAAGCCCTTTGAATTTGGGCAGGAAGTGGAGTTTTTAACCCTAAGTTGTATGAGTGCATTAATCTTCCATGTTGGTCACTCAAGATGAGGCATTTGCACAACATAAGTTTCTCCTGTCTAATAAATATTCAGGTCTCCCTGTTTTTCAATGCTTCTCTACAGCTAGGTCCACTAGTTAATCAGATGATGCCTGTTGTCGAAGCTTCTCCAATGTATGCGATGGCCAGGAGTGCATCAGGTAAATTGCATATTGACTCTTCCATTTAAAATCTTGTCCTTTCCAGTTTACCTTTAGAATACAAGTTTTTCTTTTGGTTTTTAATTGTCTTAGCTCACTTTGATTGTCTTCACTTTTTCTTTAGTTTATGGAATTCCATGCATTTTATCTCGACAAATTTTCCTGCAATGTTTCATATGTAGGAGATGCATGGAAGGTTCTGCTTGATACAGCTGGAACAATTATACCTGATAGCGAACAAGAAGCCCTAATTTCATTGACCAAATTTGTTGATCAGTTGCCATCAGTATTTGGTCAGGTACTTTCATATCTACTAGAAGCTTCTATGTGAACACATTTAACATCCAGTTCCAATTTCATATAGAATGGTTTTGTTTCTCTCTACTTGAAATTTGAAACAATGACTGAGCCTTGATCGAACCATTCCTGTTGATAAATCTCCTCGTCTGTGTATATGAATTTATTTTTAAGGTTCTTAGAGATTTGTTCTTTTTATACTAGGGAGTTGAAGAATTGGAAACCCGGATTGATTATCTTAAGTTCTGAATTTTTTGTGGATTAGCAGACCAATTCATCTTTATTTTTCTTCTGTTGTAATTATTCAGTTCAATTTTCTCTAGATGGAAGCTGGTAATTTTGTGGATTCTAACTATATGCATCTATTTGACGTCATTTCTATTAGGTCACAGAAGGGATATCAGAGTTCAAGCCAACACCCTCTGAAAACCGTGATTGTTGCAGGAACTCGTATAATGTTCAACACACATTACTGGTATGCATGATGCCCTGGATGTTCCAGAATTCATACAAGTGGATAGCCTTTATATTCTGGTGTATTATAGAATTGAAGACATATATTCTGCTGTCTTAGGTGAAGTTCAACTCTGATGCGATTGATGAGACAGATGTCCTTGAAGAGACCCTGAAACCTCGTGTTGAGTCCATAGGTGGAACAATAGAAAAGGTCCAATTAAGTGGCAGCCATATCACCCCATGCATACAGGTATGTTATGCATACATCAGTCATGAATTTGCCTATATGCACAGTGTGTGTTTTGTCATCCAGCATGTACATACTCTGTGAATCATTGCCATAGCGTTGGAAGTTTCTTGTATATTTATACCAAGAATACACATCTTTGGGTTAATGTTGTGGCTTGGAGGCTAATGCTGTGAAATTCTTCCTCTTTAACAATTCAAAACCATATGCAAGTTAGGCATCCCCTCATGGAGTGAAATGTAATAGGGCATCCTCTAATATCTGATCTGTCTAGCAGACACTTCCTCTATTTCACTTTCGCCTTCTCTCATGCTGAAAGTGCCCAGAGCACTGATGCTCCTTTCTCGTGCTTGCATTTTTTAAAGATTGTCCCTTGAGAACAGCCGTCTGTCCTGGAAACAAAAATCAAATTTGTTCATCACTCACCAGTCAAGTAAAAATAAAAGGATCTCATTACTAGTTTTTCCAAGAGATATTTTTCCACTCAAGTCCGAACTCCAATTGTGCTTTTAAGTTCTGCTTTACATTACATCTACTTTTGGACAACATTGATTCTCATGCCGGTGGGTGATGATTGTGGATCTCTTATCTTGTACTATTGTCTACTATGGACTCATGTGGAGGTTCATTTTTCTGGAGTCTGCTTTATGCTTAAAGGCAGTAACGAGTGTTCAAGAAAGGCCACAAGCCAGAAAGCTTTAGGATACTTAATGCAAATAGCAAACGAGATATATTACACTTGACACCATTGTGAACAATATTTCCCTTAATAGTGCATGTAGAGTTGCAATTGCACCCATATAAATATAAATAGCTATTAATTCCTGGCACCATGCATGTGAAGTATTGACATGCTTTGTTGCATAAGGATCCTGTGTCCTTCTGGTTTTCCTTCCTGATGGATCAGCCATTTTATCATTAAAATTCATCACTAACAAAAATTTTATTTGCTGCCTCTAATTAGGAACCAAAATGGCAAGCAGGTTATGTGTACACTCCTGTAGATGCCATTGCTCAAGGCCTTAAAACTCTCTCATTGAATGAGACTAAAGTCCTCTCCAGAACCATCTGTGACTGGCTCAGGTGTTTTGAAGATTTGAGTGCTTGATGTCCAGCATAAGGTTTTTTGAACGGTGCATCCTTTCATTAGAAAAAAGGAATGTCATAAGATCCTGGTTCATAAATATGGTTTGTGGTAAGTACAGATTCACCAAAGCTGATTTACCATCATGTAAATACATGCATGCTTTTGCATTAGAGTATCTTTGGTAGGCAAAGGCAAATGCATTTTGCCCCCGTAGTTGATTGAAGTTTCTGTATAGTTAAGCGTACAGTCTCTCTCTCTCTCTCTCTCTCTCTCAACAATAACTAATGAATATTTCCATGGTATCCTGCCATTATAATGCTATTGATGTCTAGAGATGTTTTGAATATTCTTGTCAGAACTTTTCGAAGAAATACAAATTCTGCTTCAGAATTGCAATAGCCCTATGTCTACCCTGGAAGTTTCAATTGAACTAAAACTCGAATGTAGAGAGATGTTTCTAGAGTGCATGTGCCCTTATTTTTATTTTTAATGAACTCTTGATGTTGGAAAGAGCAATTACTGTACTATTGTGCTGCAACCAATGAATATACACAACTGCTACCGATTGTTGAGCAATTTAAACAAAAATTGCTACCTGCAGAACAACTGCAGTACTTCTCTTTTATTAATCAAGGAAACGTGCCAATGCTCAATGATACATCATTTCCATCATGCACGCATTAGATTTTCTATTTGTCTTTGAAGGAAAGAAAAATTCATAATTTTAGACGACCCGAACAAAAATTGCTCCCTGCAAAACAATTATAGGTTTTTCCTTTGGCACATGCGAAATAGCCAAATCATGACAATTTATATAATCTTGATTCCTGGAAATGTTTCCCTTCATGCTGCTGCCTTCACTTTCTCAATGAGATCTGCAGCATCTTGAACAGTTGCAATGTTCTCTGCACCACCTTCGCCTATTGACACGCCGAATTGTTCTTCCAAAGCCATCATTATTTCTACCTGAAGTTATTTACAATGTTTATACATGGCTCAGCTCATGAAGTGAAAATGTCAAGCAATTACACAATGTTAACATGTACTCTTGTCTACATCAGGTTTTATTCTCTCTATGCCTTTGTAGTTACCCGAGGCCTACAGTATTATGGGATGGTAAAGAAATAGGAAAGGACACGCACCATGGATGAATAATTAAGAAAGGATACAAAATTAGAAGAATTCCATGTTAAAAGAGGGAATACCGTGTCAAGGGAGTCAGCACCCAAGTCAGCAAACTTGGTTTCAGGAGTTACTGTGCTGACTTCAACAGACAATTGCTTAGCAATGGTGCTTTGGACTGTTTCCAGGGTTTCAGGTTGAGCCTAGTCATTTAAACATTTCACTTCGTAAGCTTCACAGAATGACATTTATAAAGCAAAAAAAAGGGCAGGGTACGAGGAACTGAATTTCTCACAGAGCATGAAATTGTGGCCTTGAAGCATCTAGACCTGGTAGAGGAAATGCTAGCTGCCTTTGAGAATTGAATATTCTGGGCATGTTTTAGCCCGAAAAATAAAGGGCCTCCCTGCATTAGGAATACTGTTTGCATTACATATTTATCAACAAACAAAAAAAGTATAATTACCGCATCTTTTGTAACATAATTAGAAATGGGAGTGTCACTAACATTGACAGAGAAGCTCTTTTGCTGAACGGTGGAGAAACTGGCCCTGGTAGTGGTGGGCAGGGCAACCAGTGGACATGCAGGGGCTGCAAGGAAGCTGGCCATATGTGCTGTTCAACAGTTGCAACCCCAAAAACGGAAAAATAATTTGAAACAAGAGAGTGAGTTGATGAAGTCTGAAGTTAATTCATGTATATATAGGGAATTTATATGAACTATCTGCCTGCACATCAGGGGAAGAGCTGATGATTCCAACATAGGTTTTTTGTCGTAGGGCCTAGGAGTTGGGCGGTCACTCCCATGGTGGCCGTCTGCTTATGAGCTAAGTTCAAAGCAGTCCTGGCTTACACTTGAATGAATAAATTAAAGATAATTCCAAATTTAGCTCATGAAGGAATTGGCTGGATGGCTGACGATCGATCCATAAAACACAATTTGGTGCCTTGCTGAGGATGCGAACAGGCCGCTTCTATTATTATTCCCTTCAAATAATGCTTTTTCATCATTCGGTGCCGATGATTGTTCAAAAAATCTATGGCAAATGAATGAATGATGTTCTTTCAAATAAACTATAAATAATAACATTTTAAATTATGGACTCTACTTGTGCAGGAACTTATTCAATGAGAACACAGTCATCCTGCACTTCTCGAAGAAGACTTGAAAGATTTTATGATCGGGATTATTCTAGAAAACTGCATGAATTTTGTAGTTTAAGATCTCCCTGTTTAGTCTTTGTAAAGGATTCAAAAGTCCTGTTTTATTTAGAGTTCTTGTTTTCTTCTCTCATTTAGGGCGTGTTTCGCATATTACGGTCAAAACATTATTTGCTCAAAATTTAAAATTGTTTTTTTTGTTAAAATTATTATTTTTTATATATTTTTAGATTGTGTTGTTAAAAGTAAATATTAAAAAATAATAAAAAATATTATTTTAATATATTTTTTAAAAAATACTTCAAAACACAATTTCTACCGCAATCAAAATCAATTACTTTACATTAACATTTTTTCAGTAATTCCTAAACCTGTCCTTTTTTCTTACAATTTATAAGTTTATTGTTCTCAGCACTTTATTGTCATGCTTTTCTTTATGTGTAATTTACTTGCTTTCTTTACAGTTTTATTTATTGCCTTGTTTAACTTTCAATTGATTTAATTAATTGCTTCCTTTTCCATGTAATTTAATATTTTTTAGTCTTACAAGTACTTTGCTCAAAGCAATGCAATGCAAGCTCCCCGTATTTTAATTATAAATCTCTATGATCTACAGCTCAACATATATAGACCTCATAGTTTATTTAGAGTAAACCTCTAGGTTTATTGGGCAACATTTTTTTAACCTATATTATTTTTCCAATATTTTTCAAATTGTGTTAATAATCGAAAATATCCAAGGAATTGTTATTGTCCTTCTTATTTAGGGGTTACAATTCTATTTACTTTTTAGATATATAGTTTGTGCATAAACAACTTAGATAGACACCCAAGTTATTTAAGATCTACTCCCTTGTGCTTTCACTTTTTATTTTCTATAAGGTAAATTATATATCACAATATTTTATTTATTTTATAAATATATATAAACTACTGAAAAATAAAAAAATATTATCTGAAAATACGAAT
>Ga0307514_10005335_pt1 | contig 11523 bp, 11 predicted proteins | sample 16_EM_MG_FD_203088 | JGI IMG/M metagenome (GOLD analysis project Ga0307514, IMG submission 203088) | Populus trichocarpa ectomycorrhiza microbial communities from riparian zone in the Pacific Northwest, United States - 16_EM | ecosystem: Host-associated > Plants > Roots > Unclassified | place... | reverse complement strand
CGAATGCTAGATCGACACGAACTGCAGAAATCTCCAAGTCTCTAAGTCCCACTAGCCTTGAGTGGAGCTCCTTGCGTACATTCAATGCACTCAATAGGCACTACAGTACAGTCAACACCCATGCTTCGTATATGAGAAAATAATATACCGCTGAGTAGGTTCGTCCAATAGGTATCACAAACGTGATGAACAAGTTCGTGTTCGGTAGAACAACTGGAAGTGAATGATGAGTATCAGAGAGAGAGAGAGAAACGTTCAATCTTACTGAACGCTATCAATCCCGCAAGAGCAAAGAGAAGTGGTGCAATACCTGTCTGCAGCGCGGTTCGTATGAGACGATCGATAACGCCGTTTGTATTTCGGTCACTTCCAACACGTTGACGGTGGAGCAAAAAAATAGAGAGAGCTATAAAGAATATGCTCAGTGTGACCCCAATTGTCAGCAGGTGAGTAGGCTGAATCACCAGCAATAACGACGTCAAGCAAAACCTGGGTCCCTAACCAACCTGCCACCAGGGTTTTGAGCGTGACAAACTCCCTAATGCTATTGGAGTATTAGAGAACATTCACCAACTTTCTAAATAAAGTGGAGAACGCACTCAGTCAATTGCCAGGCCCTGTGGAAAAAAAAGTATTAGACCGGTATAGAAAAGATCTGATAAACAAGTCTTTACTCGGCTCCAAGTGCTATTCCGATTCCCAATAACGCCAATGAAGTGAGCACGAGTGCGAAAGAAATAAAGTTGTTTTTGGACATGTTGTGAATCCTGCCAAAAATCGGGATAATGAAATACAGTGGGAAAACACAAATTACAAACCTGTGTGTCATGAAGAGGTGCGTAGCAACAGTGGTGAGCGCGGTACCGATGGGGATGTACGCGTACGGCCAGCGAATGTCTGAAAGTGTAAATGTGAGGCGTACAGTCTCTTTTTACTAGGCGCTGAAGACATGCCGAACATAACGGAATTCGAATTGGTGAAATTGTTCGCACTAAATAAAAAATTAATTCTGAATGGATAGTACCAAACCATAATGCATTACCAGTAGATCCAAGCCATATAAATCATGCTAGAGAAAGAGGAGAATCAGGCAAAAAAAAAGGTAGTTCAGGCAGAATCACATACGCAACGCTTTGAAAAGTATCGTTCATGAATATGAATGCTACGACGGTCCTTTGACATCGAAGATCAGCTACCAACAGCCAGTAATACTGCGAGATTGTACCTCTTTTTCTTGGAATCCGGACAACCTGCCGAATTAATGAGTGAAAAGAGACGAAAAACGAACATACTCATTTCGTAGAACAGAATATACTGGATGCAGACAATACCATACAAATAGGTATTGACTAGACAATGACATATGTCATAATGGTGAGCCGATTTGGGGTAACAGACGTACAGAAAGTTCCAATAAACAAAGAACCTATCAGCAGTTCAGATGCCTGTTCTGTGACATAGTTAACGACTTACCTAGAAGGTTTGCATAGCTCATAATGAGCTGCTGAGAAATGCGATTAAGATGTCAGTCTTGCACAAGTACAGTCAAATCTTGGAAGCAAATGCTCCAGCCTCTTCTGAGAACATCTCGTCATTTCATCCACCTATAAGTACCTGAAAATTGTTGGACAAAGGGGAACTTTTCAATATAATTGCCGTGTGCGAAGACATCACACACACTGATAGCCGCAATCAGGGTGCTAAGATTATCAACGCTCACACGAATCCCGACTTGTCCAATCCAACTCCTCTAAAGCTCAGAAAGCCTGCTCAAAACCAGCTCGAAGAAATTATCTAGGCGATTTCGAATCGTCAGAACCTCGAGAAACTGTCGATTGCTTGGCGAAGCCGCTTCCAATAGTGATATATTTTCTTAGCGCCTGATCAATGATACTCCTATTCTCTCTCGTCTGAAACAAAATCGGAGCCGCCACACGTGTAGTATGGGAATGGCCTGACACGGCTCTCTGCTGCCTATGGCTTTCCATACAACGAATTCGAAAAAAACGTGAGGGTGTCAACGGCTTCACTATGATTTGTTGATATGTGTATGAGAAGGCTCAAAATATTGGAGATGCGCTCGATCGGTGTTCATTTTTATTCTTCTGCTCAAATCTACAGAACATCTTTGTGACGTAGAACTCAATCATGGCTGGATAACAAAGAGGCCCAAAGAACCCAATCACACAAGTGATTAACGTTAAAGTTAGCCCCGTTTTCTTGCCTTAGGAGTCCAACTTTCTGTGTCGGTTGCAGTATTTCGGGGAAAGTGTCCATCTTTCCGGTCGTTCACAACCTGAGTTGGCCCAGATATCACGACAGGAGGGTCTGTCAGAGGAATGGAAAATGGCTTCGAATATCTTGCCCTTCGCGGCGTCGCAGGAGTGACGAACGTTGGGGGCAGGAGTTTAGTTGTCGTCTCATGCGACGGTTGTATCGGGACTTCAGAGCTCGTATGTGGCTCAATCTCTATAGGTGGTTGTGAATCAGGGATACATCGCTCTGCCCGACTGACCACCGCCTCTTCCACAGCCAAATGTGCGCCCTGCAATCGTATTCTCTTCATCTCCTCTCCTTCTGCTCTGTCTCTCGCTTCAATTCTAGAAACGTCCTCAACCATGCGTCTTTGGCGCGCAAGATCTATGTCTAGTTCCTGCGGAGATTCAGGTTATAAAGCAGCAGAAGAGTAATAGCAATGGTTGCTTACTTCGAGGGTTGGGGGATGCAGCCGCGTATGTGTTAACCAAGATGACCACTGGACTATATGGCAAAACGGGATGAGAAATGAAAGTCAATCTCGATGAACGCAACGTACTTGGCAAACGTTTTCCGCCACCAATATACCTCCACATATCCTCCGGATCATAGTACTGCACGGTTCGTTTCGTTCGGTCGGGATTCGTCGGTGATCTGTGTTCATAATATCTGTTGCCTTGGAAGGACATCGATTGGAGCGTTGATTCAGAGCTGTTACATAGATCTCACCTTCGAGATCCCTGCCCACATAGCTAATCTAATAGAATGGTTTTAGTGAAAGTGAATGAGTTTAAAATTAGAAAACAAAGCTCACGGGGGTTCGAACAGCGTTCCAAATCCTCCGCATCAACGACATCCTTTGAGTAGGAATTGCCAAGTTAGCGGTCAAAGCCAAGTTGACGTGGGGCCGGCCCGGGAACACACTGTTGTGTAAATTTTAAAAGTGAATATGGCGCGAAATATACGCGACAAAAATCATTGAATGTATTGGTAACATGTTCTAGATAACTACGATACAACTAGAAGTCAGGTGCGAGGTTGTCTTCGTCCAGCTCCCCATCCTGAATCCCTTTCGCCAATTCCTTTTCTCTTTCTCGTGCACCTTCTGCGTCAGCGAGTTCTTTTCGATGAGCATGAAGTGGATACCGCATAGCCTAAAACAATCAAGAAAAGGAATTTGTAAATTTTTCAGAAAACTCACTTTAACACTGTGGTTATGAAGGTCCAAACAGAAAGCAATACGACGTCCAAAGACTTCGCTAACTTCGGGCCCATACCCATTCTTCTGCGAACCACATTCCATCCAGCCCTTTTCGTGTACGACGCGTCCCTCGATGACACCATCGCGAATAGCTTTGCCGACGATGTACTCTGCGTCTTCCTCGGAGTCAAGATGGAGCTTGACGCAGATATCGCGGAGAGAGATGCGGGAATATGAGAGAGAAAGTCGTCGTATGCCTGTTTTGATGACATTCTGACGGAGGCGAACAATGAGCGAGTAAGCACTGTCCTCCTCGAATTGAGCGGTATGCTTCGCGAGGGTACTTTGGAATTGGGACAAGGACCCGGTTCGAACAGCTAATAGACGTTTCTCGGTAAATCGGCAGAATCAAGTGGGTGATATAAAAATTACCTTTGATTATGTCAAAGTAGGCAGTCAACGCTGTTTCCAGTACCGCATGCCGGAACAGTCTTCGATCTGGGATGTCACCCATGAGGAGTTCGACAACGACAAAATATTTATGCACGATCTGGTAGAAACCAGGAGCAGTCTTCGGAGGTGGTGCTCGCCGAATAGCTTGTTGCAGATTGGTGTGTGCTTCCGAATAATTCAATTGTACGACGCGAATTCTGCCAAGGTAGTAGTGATATCGCGCAAATTGTGCATTGCTCGCAGAGGTAGGAAACGTTGTCTTGGAAATAAGCTTGTCTGCTTGGTCATATAAATTGTAGGAGATGTAGCTTCGGAGGAGACAATTGATGAGAGCAGCCTGTGCTTCATCGTCGTGACGCAGTGATGCTATCTTTTGAGCAGCAAGGAATAGTCTGCGCAGAAGTCATTAAAAACGATTGACTAGACATTGAAGAGTGGTTACGTACGGTCGGGCGTCTGATAGTTCCCCTGCCAGATCATAGGCACGATCAACAGCATACCAGATCTTGCCTGCAATAGCATCCATGCTACGGCGGTTAAGTTTTTGCAGTTTTTCTACCGACTCATTCGCCAACTCCAGGGCCTTCTCGTGCGTTTCTTTGGAACTGAGCAGATGGTGGAGAATGAGAAGGCGAAGATACATCTCAACTTCAGGTACGGGTTCTGAAGTGTTTGACTTGGACGTAGAATCGACATCCATAGATACACTACTTTCCTTGGCAGGAGTTAACCATGAGAGCAAGCCTTGCTTTGCCGGACTGTCTGCAAGATACTTGGAATAAACGAAGTTCCCTTCGAACGTCGATACAAAGACGAACCTTTACGGTAGATCCCCTCAATAGCTGTCCAAAGAATAGAAGCATCGACACGCTTGCGAAGGGCGGTCAGGGTGCGGAGTACGCGATGACTGAACCTAGGCTCAAGAGTGGACACGGCGCGGTCGATGAGTGCAGCATTGCTCCTTATCTCGGCTTCAGGAGAGATCGGTATGGGTTTTTTTTCTTCTTCTTTCTCCTCTTTTTTTCCTTCAGCATTCTTGTCCTCTCGTTTCATTTCTACGTCCGCCATGGCTGTTTGGGAGTGCTGTTTCGAAATGCGAGGAAGCTGACGCGCGTCTTGTGAACTTTAATTGAACTTGGATCAAATACCCCGAAACTAAAATTCCAATGTTGTCTCGATAGCTAAGTGGTTATAGCATGCGATTGCAGTGTTAAACTTATCGCAGGGTCCGGTGTTCAAATCACCGTCGGGACTTTCTTTTCATTTGGGCTGAAATTTCTTTGGTTTTTTTTTACTTATAGTACTACTAACTAATATAATCTGCACATATATTTGGTTAAAAAAGACAGTCTGTATAATGTACACAAAACCTATTTTTAGTTAAAGTCTCGGTAGCTCAGTGGTAGAGCGCATGATTGCAATTTACTATCATGTTGTCCGGTGTTCGACCCACCGTCGGGACTATTTTTATTATTTTTGTTTTATGTTATGTACGGATCCCTACTTGACGGGGAGGTTAAAACTTTACATTTTAAATTCTAATAGAAAAAATTGAAATAAGAGTTGTAACAATGTATGTGTTTGTCGTGCATGAGAACGACAAACAAACGGGAGTAAAACACAGTCACGCTCTTCACTATCCACTGTTCTAAATGTTGGTGATATTACCCGCACTTTTTCTTGTTGCGAGGGCGCAGGCCGCTTTGCTGACCCTTCAGTCTCCACGTTTCACCGTTATTGACTCGACTGGTTCACAATTGCGGTCAGAACAGTAAGCTTTCATCAACACTACCGTGTACAATCTGACTGAACACAAATTAGATTATCTCTTACTCGCCCAGTGTCTACTGCTGTGAAACTAGGGGAGCAAGACACTCTCAAAATTACTTTCCATATTGTCGACCAGGAAACCGGGAACGGGTTTCAGCCCCACCAGACTTTTTTGCGATTCTATGACGAGAAGTCAAATGAGGAGGGCATTCAGCCCGTCCGCGTCACTCCAGGTGGCAAAGCAAAATTCGAACTTGTGCTTGCTTTCTTTCCGTCATGCCAACATCTTGTAAACTTATATTCTTCTCAGAACCCTCAAAAACCGCCTCTTTCTCTTCCTCCAACACCCAACAGCGATCCGCTGAAAGTAACCCTCCTAGTCGGAACAGACAAATACGATCCTATCTCTCTCGACTTCTTCGATCTCATCCTTCCCAAGACGCAACCAGCGCCGGAGCACCCTCTTGAGGCTTCGTTCCATTCTTTGCCTGAGATCGAACATACCTTCCGCCCAGATCACCAGACTCCTCCGCGTCCAATATCAGCAGTGTTTGCAGTGGTCGTTCTTGCTCCCTGGGTTGTTCTTCTAAGCTTGGTGCGTGCTATATAGTCTTTTCATGTCACAACTTTGACCCGATCTCGTTGTAGTGGTCCAAAGTAGCACCGAGACCCTCACGTCTTTTCTCCCCCTCCATCTTTCCTTTCATTACTACTCTCGGCGCATGTGAAGCCTTGCTGTTTTGGTACTGGGTTGACTTGAAACTTGGCCAAGTGCTCTTATATGGTGGAATTGTTGCGATTCCGACTTTCTTTGCTGGGAAGACTGCACTGGCGAGCATCGGGAGTCGTCGTGTAGGTGCCAAGTAGATCCCTTGTCTTTAATCCCGTTTGCCGTGCTATTTCTTTCGTTCCCCTTATTGAGCCATAAATGGGATAATACGACTGAAGACGCTATGACGACACTGCCACTTTGAATGCCAGACCTTGAAAATTCTTTGCTCAAACCGATTTTTGTTCTCAACATTGAACTTCACTGAGTGCATTCCTTGAATCTTTACTAAATCATGAAATGCTTAGATTAATTAAATGATAACTAATTACGAATTCTGTCGGCACCCCACTTTTCAGGCGTTCAATCTCGGAGTCGGGCTCACCAGAGGTAGCTGTCCACCGTTAACCGTAAACGGCACACCCGGATCTTGAGGCAAGGTGCATGTGCCATAACCGGCATCCTCTGATACTGGGGGGATTTTGAATGGGTGGGCCTCTGTGTTAAACACGTCTGAAAGAATGGATAAGTAAGTAATGTAGGAAATTTGAAGAAACCACTTGCATTCGTCCAGACTGAAATTGGACGGGTTATCGAAGGTAAGGTATCTATAATTCCACCAAGTTTATCAAAAAAGAGCTGTTCAACCAAAAAAAACAAACAAAGCAACTTACAGATACTTCAGAACCTCGGCAAACCAAAAACTCTCGGTATCGTCTATTCTTCCCTGGCCGGGGTCCATTACGTCCCATAACCCTGTATATCCTCCATCGTCTATCCTCAAATACTTCCTAAAGTTCGTTGCCGCTAGTTGAGCCCGGTCCAAATACTTCGTATCTCCTGTCACTCTCCAAGCGTAGAAATTTGACTCTAGCACCTCAGGGCGGAGTATGTAGTCGCTCGCGGTTATGTAAAATCCATATTTGTGATAGAACGCTAACTGGGACGGATTAGGCGCGGAGGCGCCTGTGTAAGGGCCGTCGGGAGATATGTAGGCAAACACTTCAGGACCTATCCCAGTGCTGCGTTTGCACCGTTAGAAATATGGCGAATTGAAGAAAACTTGCACTTACGTGGTCGACGCGTAGGTGTTCCAACAGGAATCCACGAGTGCAAGTCCAACGTCTACAATGGATTGGTTGTTCAATAATTTACCACCTATCCAACCGTTGATATCTCCCTGTTCTGAAACTAAGAAAAACATACATACCAAATAACCAATTTCCGCCATGGAAGCACTCAAGATGAGAGCCAACATGTCTAATCGTTTTCTGATCATCGTAATCAGCTAGGTATTTCCAGTCGTGTATTGTCGATGTCTTCATAATTACCATAGTCATTAAAAAAAAGGGAGGAAATAATATACAAAATAATACTAACCTTCAACAGAGTCTTGACAGAGGAATCTACTGCTGTTCTCCATGAATTCACATAGAGTGTATCTGCAGTATTGCTCAGCCGCTGATATTTAATCAAGTACTCAAAATAGCTGTCGGAACCTCCTCCCCACGTCTACAAAAACAAATTTTCAGCCGCCGATTTATAAAACGAGCAAGACACAACTTACCACATAACCTCCAACAGGTTTCCCTGTCCCCGGGTCGATTCCCTGCGCGGGTAGGCCAGGAAGAGGTGCTGGATTTTTAGCGATCTGTTGTGCGGATTTCTCGGCCAGGGCGCGATACGTATCGTTGCCAGTATACTTGCTTAACGTTGCCCATTCGAGGGTGAGCTTTATGTAATAAAATAAAGATGGTAGTAAAGGAGTAATAAAAAAAAACACCCACTGTCCCGGCTTCGGCTATGTTTGTCTATTGGAGTGGATACCATGAGTTTCAGCAACATACAACGATATATTTTATGACAAACCGTCCGCTTCGCTGGCTCGTTTGTTTCGAAGTTGATATGCCCAAATGGAACGGCATTCTCCTTCAGGGTCATTGGTAAGTCTTTATATCTGTAGAAAATGAAGGGGATACGCACACCAACCCAAGCAAAGGCCATTTTGTCCGCCAACTGCTTAGCCTTCTGGAGTAAGGCGGGATACTGTCGATCGCTGAGCTCATAAGCACTGAGCAAGCCACCAAGGTAGCGGATCGTCGATTCAAAGACGCTGGATGTGTGAGAAATGGTGTTTAGGGATAAATAAAAAAAACATACGATGAGAAAATGAACTCACCTAACTGTACTGTCTGAAGATTGCGGCTTGCTAAAATCAACATCGGATGCAAATTGGACAGCTTCGGTAAAAAGATCCTAAAAGAGGTGCAGGTCAGTTGGTAGGCCAGACGGGAAAGAAAACGCACATCCAAGCCCATTATTTTCTATAGAATACAATAGTCGTAAATTCACGCGAGAAGAACATGGACATACCATGGTCGACATTGAGTCTATTATGGATGCACCTACATGGGAGCTCCCGATTGAGCGGATTGAGCACAAAGAGGAAAAAAAAAGCAGCTCACCCCAACCATTACGTCCGTCGCTATGACCTGTATATTATCATGAGATTCTCTTCGGATTGAAACCTCAAAATATATTTGCCTTTTGAAACGGGAGAAACGTTATCATGACCCCAAGCAAATTTTCTACGCGTTTCAACGTCTTTAATACAGAAAAAAAAATTGAAGCCTCACTCACTTGTAAAAATCATAACTCTCCTTGAACATCGTCGTGATACCATCCCTTTCAGACGCGTACTTGGAAGGTACGACTAGGCCAGGGCTCTGGACATTGCCAACAGCTAGAGCATTTGGAAAAAATGAAAGGCACGCTCCAAGCAAGAAAACGAGTGTGGGGGAAGCCAACATGGTGGCTCAGAAAGCAAGGATTGTTGGGGGGAAGAAAAACACAAGGCTTGGCTAGCCCTGGTCTTTCCCGTTGCTTGAATCTTACTAGGTCCCGAATAAGAGTTTAGCTGATGGACATGTCAATAGACTCGCGATCTCGATCTGCCATTAGGGGTAAAGCTAGCGCACCGTCATATTGACCTTTTAGCACTGTCCAATAAATATGTATATAGTTATTGACAAAGAGCCAAGTTCTATACCAGAATCACAGCTAATAATAATGCCATTAACACAACCACCAATATAAGGATACACCAACCACTCCCCCTCTCTTCAGAGTCTCTCAGAAATTTCCTCATTCGCCGCATGGCGTCATTCAACTTGTTGTCAGATACATCAACATTCCGTTCCAGATCGGTTAGCATCCTAAAACATTGTGTGGTCGGAAAAACAAAATAAAGGGCAACTAAAACATACTCATTGTGCTCGCTGATTTCTTGACCCATCAGACTCGCCTGTTGCGCTATAGTGTTGAGTGTGCCAGCAATCGTGTCAATCGTATGGTCTTGTTCACGAATCATCATCTATATGCCAGAAGCTGGTGACTTTCGAAAAATGGAAAGGAATATGGGATAACACAAACTTGCTGTTCCTCCTTCGCCCATGCGGTCTGGTGGTCATCGGAATGAGGTGAAGGTTCTGCCGTCTGAGGTGTTTGAGGGTACTTGGATTGTAAAGCAGGTACTGGTCCGGCTGTAGAAGTGACATTTGCTCTCATGTTCTAGACTTGCGAAGACATGGTGAGGTCAGTGAGATGTGGATGACCAAAAATAAGAGAAATCCATTGGAATCCTCTTTGGAAAGGAAACTGTACCTCTAATTCTTTTCGAACATGGACCACGTATTGCCTTCTCCTCTGCACCTCCGCGTCATCCAGACCGAACATCCGTGCGTCCGTTGATTCAACTATCCTGATAAGGACACATAGTAAGTGATTCAGTACGTCCTTTAGAAGCATAAACATCTCGAGTTTTACTTTACGCTCTCCTCTAAGTCTTCCAGGTCTGCTTCGAGCGTGGCAAGGGTTGCCTTGAGCTGAATTCAACATGAATATATGCGAATTTTCGACAACGAACACTTGTCTGTGCGTACCTCGTTCCGCGCCCACATTAACTCCTCGCTATCTGACCGCGCCATGCTTCGTATCCGAAGGAAAGAGGAGTTCAGTTGTGATGCGGTTTGGAGAGAAGTTTGAATTTCTCTTTGGACGGCGTGGTATGGATCAATAGACATTTTCGAGGAGGCAATTAAAGATGAAGAAAGACTTAAATAGCGTTGTGATCACTAGAGTCTCTAGAGTCTAGACTTTAAGTTAGACCTCTTATTAGGCTCGTGACCAGCCTGCGTGACCACTGATACAGCTGAGTTTAAATCCCTATACCGTTCACTTTTCCACGTTCCTTCCTAGAAAGGCTTCAGATTCTGACCGACCCTCAACAAAATTCACGTGCCCTACCAAATGCGTTGAGCAAAAGCGCTTCGAAGTTCGCGACGTTGATCTTCTATGGCTACACTACCCAAAACCTCCGCGGAAATCTTAGCTGCTGCGAAGAACCCGTTTCCAAGAAAACTTCAACCTCGCAAAGTCAAAACTGACTTCAAACCAGAACTCAAAAGTCAATTGTCAACATTTGCTGTGGAGCTCCCGAGCAAAAGCGCTCCTACAAGTGTACTCCTTCCCACCACTGGCAATGTTCACTCAATCCGTAGTATGTACTTCAACGATCCAGTAGCACCACAAACTCTTGAAGCCGCCCTGGAAATCAAGGAGAGGGTTAAAAGTGTGGAGGAGGGGGAAGATTTATTTGAAGATGAGCCAGCTCTGGATACATGGGTATCGTCCTGTACTTTATGCCTTATATTTCGTATTTATTTCTCTTATCCGAGGCATCCACGAGTGAACCAACCACGAGTGAACCTGAATCCCCGGTTGACAGCATTTCAAGTTCGCAGTCGCACATGTCCATTTCGGAACGAATGCTGGACGTGCTAGCACTTTTACAACGGCATCGGCTTAGTCCTTTTGACTTAGTTATTGAACTTCTCACCGAAAGTAACCCTCAGTATTCCTTTTATAGAACTGAATTCTATAAGGAGAGGAGCAACAAAATGTTCCGATTCCTCAATGTTATTATTTCGAGCGCATCTGGCAAGAATAAGCTCCGAACGTGGTTTCGACAACCAGTGACAGTTGAACTTTTCTGCGATGTCGTTACAGAAGAAAT
>Ga0307514_10005334_pt1 | contig 11523 bp, 9 predicted proteins | sample 16_EM_MG_FD_203088 | JGI IMG/M metagenome (GOLD analysis project Ga0307514, IMG submission 203088) | Populus trichocarpa ectomycorrhiza microbial communities from riparian zone in the Pacific Northwest, United States - 16_EM | ecosystem: Host-associated > Plants > Roots > Unclassified | place... | reverse complement strand
GCGGGGGTGAGCCGACCGATGCGGTCGGCTCGACCCGAGGTGCTCGAGACAAGGTGCAGCCAGATCGCCGTGTTGTCGAACGACACGTCGTTGTGTACCGACCACGACAGGAACAGGCAGATGATCGGTACCGGCAGCAGGGCGAGGCCCGCGATGGGAACGCCGGCGATCAACAGCGCCACGATCATGACAGCCGGGATGATGGGAATGATGGCGAGGCTCGTCACGTAGCGGGCATCCCGCGTCCAGTAGGTGATGGAGCGGGCCGCGATCGCGCCGGCGGGCGTTCCCGCGAGACGGTCGAACCATCCAATGCCGCTGTACCGCTTCGCCTGCGCCTGGCGCGGCGGCCGAACGAGAATGGCGGCGACGAGGGCGCGCCACACGAGCGCGAGCACCCCGATCCAGAGCACCGCGATGACGGTTTTGGCGATCGCCTGGCCGTCCAGTCCGCTCGCGGCGTCCGCCGGGGCTGCCCAGGATGCGCCGACAGGCGTCCATCCCAGCACGTTGGCGATCGAGGTGAGGGTGCTCAGACCCTGCTTGCCCCAGTCGATGGAGCTGAGCAGCACGATAAGCGGCGTCGCGGCGACGAGCAGGGCGATGCCAACGACGGTCGTCGCGTCACGTGACCGTCGCGTCGACAGCAGGAAGGTAGCGAGTGTCGTGGTGATTCGAGCAGACAGCACGCACGTCACCACGATGAGCAGCGACGAGACGACGGCGAGGGCGAGGGGAAGGGCGCCGCGCGTCCAGGTGGTGATCTGCGCGAATGCGATGATGCCGATGACGACGGCAGGCACGCTGATCAGGGATGCCGTCGCGATGCTCGTGGCGAGCGTCGTGTTCGACATGCCGTAGAGCGCGAACCGCCGCGGGTCGAGGATGTCGTCGATGCCGAGCAGCAGAGGCAACAGCGCGAAGACGGCGATGGCGAGCGAGCCGAAGACGATGACGACGCTGCGGGCAACATCGACCTCGAAGAACCGAAGGGCGACGAGCCCCGCACCGAGGAATAGTGCGGTTCCCAAGCCGTAGGCGAGCGCGAAGACGAGACCGACGACCTGCCACGGTGTGCGACGGAAGGCGTTGCCGAGCAGAATCAGCTTCAGTCGGAGAACTTGTGCAACCACTCCATGCCCTCCGCTGCCTTGCGCCCACCGGCGAGTTCGACGAAGCGGTCTTCGAGGCTCTTGCCGGCTCGAACCTCGGTCATCGTGCCCTGGGCGAGCACGGAGCCATTGACGATGACCGCGACGGAGTCGCAGACACGTTCGATCAGGTTCATGGTGTGGCTCGAGAGCACCACGGTGCCGCCGGCCTTCGCGTAGCGCTGGAGGATCTCGATGACGTTCGCCGACGAGACCGGGTCGACCGACTCGAAGGGCTCGTCGAGAACGAGCAGCCGTGGGGAGTGGATCATCGCTGCGGCGAGCGCGATCTTCTTGCTCATGCCTGCCGAGTAGTCGGCGACCAGGCGGTCGAGCGAGTTCTCGAGCCCGAAGGCGGCAGCAAGGTCAGCACTGCGCAGGCGAACGGAGGCCTTGTCGAGTCCGCGAAGGATGCCGGAGTAGTACAGCAGCTGTCCGCCCGTGAGGCGGTCGAACAGCCTCAACTGGTCGGGGAGCACGCCCAGCTTGCGCTTGGCGGCGACCGGGTTGGTCCAGACATCCTGCCCGTAGACGAAGACGCTGCCTGCGTCGGGCTTGAGGAGGCCGGTGACCATCGACAGGGTCGTGGTCTTTCCCGCGCCGTTGGGGCCGACGATGCCGTAGAGCGAGCCGGCGAAGACCTCGAGGTCGATGCCCGCGACGGCCGTCTTGTTGTCGAACCTCTTGACGAGGCCGCGAATGGAGAGCGCGACCTCTCGGGGCTGCGCCTTCGAGGCTGCAGGCTTGCGCACGCGTGGCTTGCGGGCCGGAGCGCGAACCGCTGTCGCTGCCGGAGCCGCGGGGTCTGAGGCAGGGGGCTTGTCCACCCCCCAACCGTATCAACGCCGCGGGGCGGCGCAGCGCTTGCATCACGAATCGACAACATCCCCCTGCTATTCCTGTGATTTCACAGGTGGATCCGTAAACTTGGGGAGGCACAACGGTGTGTCTACCCCTTGCCGGGCTGGTGAACAGTGAGAAAACTCTCACTGCACGATCGCCCCCGGCCCAATAGCACCGTTAGGAGAAACTGTGTCGGTAAACACCACGACCCAGCAGATCGTGATCCTCGCCGCAGGTATGGGCAGCCGTCTCGGCCGCTCGCTGCCGAAGCCCCTCACCGAGCTCGCCGATGGCCGCACCATCATGAAGCAGCAGTTCGACAACATCCACGCCGCCTTCGGCAAAGACGTGAAGGTGACCATCGTCGTCGGCTACAAGCTCGAGCACATCATCGAGGCATTCCCTGACGCCTCGTTCGTCTACAACGAGCAGTACGACCAGACGAACACCTCCAAGAGCCTCATGCGCGCCCTGCAGGCGTCGGGCACCGGCGGCGTGCTCTGGATGAACGGCGACGTCGTCTTCGACCCAGAGGCCCTCGTGCGCGCGGCCAAGATCGTCGCCCGCGACCAGTCCTTCGTCTCCGTCAACACCGCCAAGGTGTCTGACGAGGAGGTCAAGTACACGACCGACGCCGAGGGCTACATCAAGCAGCTCTCCAAGCAGGTCAAGGGTGGCCTCGGCGAGGCTGTCGGCATCAACTTCATCTCGAGCGACGACAAGGCCGTGCTGCTTCGCCAGCTCAAGCGCGTCGGCGACCAGGACTACTTCGAGCGCGGCATTGAGCTCGCCATCGAGCAGGACGGCCTGCTCATCGAGCCTGTCGACATCTCCGACCTGTACGCGGTCGAGGTCGACTTCGCCGAAGACCTCGAGCGGGCCAACCTCTTCGTATGACATCACGCTCCTAGAGCGTCGATACGATAGGCACTGTGAGTAGCAGCGCGCTGGAACGACCAGCCTGGTCCCCGGCAGCGCGGTACCGACACACCCTGTGGCTGCTGACGAAGCGCGACCTCCGGGTTCGCTACTCGACATCTGCTCTCGGGTACGTCTGGTCCATCCTCGACCCGCTCATCATGGCGGCGATCTACTGGTTCGTCTTCACCCAGGTGTTCGACCGGTCCGTTGCGGGTGAGGACCCGTACATCGTCTTCCTTCTGGTGGCGCTGCTTCCGTGGACGTGGTTCAACGGGGCGATCTCCGACTCGACCCGCGCGTTCATCCGCGGCGCCAAGCTCATCCGCTCCACCAAGATCCCCCGCACCATCTGGGTCGCGAGCATCGTCTGCTCCAAGGGGATCGAGTTCGTGGCGAGTCTTCCCGTGCTCGCGATCTTCGCCATCGCGACGGGCGCAGGGCTGCACTGGCAGGCGGTGTACTTCGTCATCGGCCTCGTCATCCAGTTCGTCCTGACACTCGGCATCGGGCTCATCGTCGCCCCCCTCGTGATCTTCTTCCGCGACATGGAGCGCGCGGTCAAGCTCGTGCTCCGCTTCCTGTTCTACGCAAGCCCCATCATCTACGGCGTGCAGGCCCTGCCGCAGGAGCTGCACGTGCTCGCGGCCTTCAACCCGCTCACGGGAATCTTCTCGCTCTACCGGGGTGCCTTCTTCCCCGACCAGCTCAACCTGTTCAACGTCCTCGTTGCCGCCGCGATGAGCCTTGCCTTCCTTGCCGTGGGACTGTTCGTGTTCCGCCGCAGCGAGCGCGCTGTGCTGAAGGAGATCTGATGCCCCCGGTCGTCGAGCCCGTCGAGACGGGCGGCATCACCGTCAGCGATGCGGGAATCCGCTTCCGCCGCAACCGCCGCACGCGCCGCAACTTCAAGGACCTCTTCGGCGGACGCGCCCGACGCACTCTCGCGAGCGAGTTCTGGGCGCTGCGCAACGTGTCGTTCACCGTGCAGCGCGGCGAGGCCATCGGCGTCGTCGGGCGCAACGGCCAGGGAAAGTCGACGCTGCTCAAGCTCGTCGCTGGGGTGATCCTCGCCGACGAGGGCTCCGTCGACGTGCACGGCGGCGTCGCACCGCTCATCGAGATCACCGGCGGCTTCGTCGACGACCTCACCGTGCGCGACAACGTGTACCTCACCGCGGGCCTGCACGGCATGAAGCGGGCCGAGATCGCCGCTCGCTTCGACGAGATCATCGAGTTCGCCGAGATCGGCGACTTTCTCGACACCCCCTACAAGCACCTGTCGAGCGGTATGAAGGTGCGCATCGCGTTCTCGGTGGTCTCGCGACTCGAGGAGCCCATCATCCTCGTCGACGAGGTGCTCGCCGTCGGCGACAAGGGCTTCAAGGAGAAGTGCTACCGCCGCATCGAGGAGCTGCTGGCCGGCGGCCGCACGCTGTTCTTCGTCTCCCACAATGAGAAAGATCTCAGGCGGTTCTGCAAGCGTGGTCTCTACCTCGACAAGGGAGAGCTCGTTCTCGACGCTCCTATCGGCGAGGTACTCGAGAGGTACAACGCAGACTACGGAGCCTAGGCATGAGCAACGCACTCCCCCCGAAGGCCGCGCGAGTCGCCAATGACGCGTTCGACCGCTTCCTCAACGTGCAGCGCCCCGTCGTGCTCGCCCACCTCCGCAGCATCCGCGCCCGTCGACCCAACGCGACGCCGGCGGAGGTGCTTCGCATCCTCGAGTTGCGCTACCTCGCCGCCGTGACCACCGGCGGGGCGCTCGTCGGGGCCAGCGCCGTCATCCCTGCGGTGGGAACGGGAACCTCGATCGCACTCTCCGCTGTCGAGACCGGCGGCTTCCTCGAAGCCAGCACGCTCTTCGCCCAGTCGGTCAGCGAGCTCCACGGTGTCGCCGTCGAGGACGCGGATCGGTCGAGCGCGCTCGTCATGGCCCTCATTCTCGGTTCGGCGGGCACCGATCTGGTTCGCCAGCTCGCCGGAGAGGTCACCGGTACCGCACCAGGCCGCACGGCATTCTGGGGCGACCTCGTCACCAAGCAGCTGCCGAAGGCCGCCGTCGACCGCATCGGAGACCAGCTGCGCAAGCGTTTTCTCGCGCGGTTCGGAGCAACGCAGGGTGCCTCGGTGCTCGGACGAGCCATTCCCTTCGGCATCGGCGCCGTTGTCGGGGGCGCTGGCAACAACATCCTCGGCCGTCAGATCGTGCGGGGCACGCGGGACGCCTTTGGCACCCCGCTCTCCTTTCCTGCTGGACTCGAGCCGGTCATCCGCATCAGCCGGTCGGAGCGCAAGGCACAGAAGGCGCTCACTGCGGGCAGAGGCGACTCAGCCGAGTAGTCGCTGCAGCTCGCTCTCCACCGAGGCGGGCTTCGAGGCATCGACCGTCTGCCCCGCGCCGAACTTGGCGACGACCCGCGGGTCGACGTAGCTCTTGCGGGCAATGGTCGGGGTGTTGCCGAGCACGACGGACGCCTCCCGCATCGCCTCGGCAAGAGCGCGCTTTCGCGCGGTCCTCGTCGTCGCCGTGCCGTGGCGTGCCAGGCTCAGAGCCGCGGCAGCGGTGCCACGGAGGGTGCGGAAGTCCTTCGCGGTGAACGACCCGCCCGTGCACTCGCGCACGTAGTCGTTGATCTCCGACGCGGAGACGGGATGCCAGTCGCCGTCGTCCTCATAGGCGAGCAGGCGCGCTGTCGGGCCGCGCTTCTTCAGCGCGGACAGCTCGCGCGCGAGATCCTCGTCGGCGATCTGCGAGCTCCAGGTCTTTCCGCTCTTGCCGGGGAAGCCGAGGGTGACCACGTCATCCTTCACCGAGACGTGGGAGCAGAGCAGGGTCGAGAGTCCGTGGCTGCCGTTGTCGTCGGTGTAGCGCTCCGACCCAACACGCAGCGCCCCGACGTCGAGCATGCGAAAGGCGATGGCGAGGGTGCGCCCCTTGGCGTCGCCCCCACGAAGGTCACGAGTGACCTTGCGGCGCGCTGACGGAAGGGAGGCAGCAAGGCTGAGTGCCCGGTCGAACTTGGTCTTGTCCTTCTGGCGTCGCCATGACTCGTGGTACATGTACTGGGTGCGGCCCGCCGCGTCCACGCCCGTCGCCTGGATGTGGCCGTTGGCGTACGGAGAGATCCAGACGTCGGTCCACGCGGGCGGGATGACCAGGTCGTCGATGCGCTCCCGATCGGCTGGCGTGGGGTCGCCCGTGTAGCGGAATCCGCGACCCGACCGCACGCGCCCAAACCCCGGCCCTGCGGTGTCGCTGCGGCGGAGTCGGGGCATACATCGAACCTACGCGTCCCCACCCCGTGATTCCCGGGGTTCCTCCCCAGCCCTCGCTGGTGTATCGGTGCCGCTGCCTAGCGTTGGCGTGTGCACCTTCCCCCGCCCGCGTACCGTGTGCCGTTCCTCTTCGAACGCGGCCGTGGTTCCAACGCGCACCGGCTGCGCAACACCGGGGCTGAGACGGTGCACGGCGTGACCATCGTGCTGCACGGCCCCGGCCTGCTGCGCGTGTCAACGCCAGCAGCTCTCGAACCGGGGCACGCCATCGAGGTACGACTGGCCGCGCGCGACCTGACCCACTCCAGGATCATCGTGGTGAGGTGGTTTCGCCACGACGGGCTCGAGTACGTGTGGCTGGTCAGCGTGTGACGACGGAGCTAGTCGTTGTCGCCCGGGGCGGCATCCTCGTCATCGTCGTCTTCGAAGGGCGACGCCTCGCTCGAGGCGATGTCTCCCTCGTGGATTGCCGCGTGCTTGCGCCAGTCGGCCAGGAGCTTCTCGACCGCCTTGTGAAAGCGCTTCGTTGCCTCGCCGGGTCGGGTGTCGCCGAAGTGGCGCTCAACCCAGTGCTCGAGGTTCTGCTGCGCCTGCTCGCTCAGCTGCACCCGATCGACCTCGGAGACGATGTCGGCGCCGGCAACAAGCCACTCCGCTGACCCGAGGTATCCCGCCTCGTCGACCTCGGCGAGCGGGTTGGACGGCCGGGTAACGAGCAGAGGCTTACCCACGGCGAGCCGGTCGTAGATCATCGCGGAGATATCGCTGATCGCAACGTCGGCGGCGGCGAGCTGCCACCCCATCGTCGGACCGTTGTCGAAGACGTGCTGCGCGGAGGGATCCGCCGTGTTCGCGGCGGCGATCGCGGAGATGATCGCCTCGTTGGCCGCTCGGTAGTCGCGGTCGACCACCCCACTGCGCGGATGCGGGCGGTAGATCACCCGGTGCCGCCCCGTGGCGAGCAGGGCGCGCACGAGCTCGACGCCGTGGGACGCGATAGAGCCGTAGGCCGCCGCCTCACGATCGCCCTCCCAGGTCGGGGCGTAGAGCACGACGGTGCGATCGTCGGGGGTGTAGGGCAGCGCGCCGGCGAAATGGTCGGCCTGGGGCCGGCCGATCTGGATCGTCTTCTTGGCGAGGTCGAAGCCCCACAGCTTGCGCTTGAGCCGGTCGTGCGCTGCCTGCCCGGCAATGAGGCTGTAGTCGTAGGCCTTGAACTGGTTCGTCGTCATATACATCTTGTCGGACTCGCCGTGGTTGATGAAGACGTGCCACATGCGCCCGTACCGGAACATCTGGAAGTTCTTGGCGTTCTGGTTGACGTAGAAGATGATGCGCGGCTGCTGCTCTGCCACGAACTGCTCAAGGTCGACGACGCGGCGCTTGTAGACCGTGGGGATCGGCGCCTCCTCGAGCAGCGTTAGCGCGGTGCCCGGCGACCGCGAGATGATCGCGACGGGATGCGTCTTCGCGAGCTCGGCGAGCGGCGCGTACCACTGCCGGATCTGGTACATGTTCACTCGGGTGTCGGCGAAGTAGACGGCGATCTCGATGCTGCCGGGAGCCGGCTGCTCGATGGTCGGCAGGAGGGCGGCCAGCGTGCGACGCGAGCGACGCGAGCGGAGCAGGTTGCGGGCGAGACGCCGCGCCGTCCTGATGTCAGAGAGCAGGGGCACGGTCTGATTAAAGCAGTCGTGCCCCTGTTACGCTCAAGCGTGCCGCAGCGAGGACAGGGATTCACCTTCGCCGCTGGCAATGCGCGCAAGATCCTTGCCGCGCCGCTCTACCTCGCTGGCGCGATCGCCACCCGCATCGTTCGTCGCGATGCCCGACTGTGGGTGTTCGGCAGTGGATCCGGTGTCGGTGAGGGAGCCCTCGCGCTGCTCCAGCAGGCGACCGGCGCTGGGCACGACGTGGTGTGGCTGACCGCGGACGAGACGGAGGATGCTGCTGCCGCCGCCCTCCACCTCCGTCACGCCCGCAAGGCCAGCCCCGCCGGCTTCCGTCTCACGCTGCGCGCCGGCGTCATCGTCATCACCCACGGCTTCGGGGATGTCAACCGCTTCGCCGCCCGCGGCGCATTCGTCGTGCAGCTGTGGCACGGCATCCCACTCAAGCGCATCCAGCTCGACTCCCCCGTCACGTTCTCCAGCCGCATCCCTCGGCTCGGCGGCATCCTTCGTCGCGCCTACCGGCGCAGTGCCTCGGCCATCTCGCTCCTGCCAGCCGCGTCCGCGCTCTCTGCGGAGCGCCTGCGCACCGCCTTCGGGCTGCCCGCAGAGCGGGTCGTCGTCACCGGGGATCCCCGGGACGACATCGTGCTGCTCCGCAGCCGCGAGGACGCGCGCGCGCAGCTCGCCGCCCTCATCGGCGAGCTGCCGCAGCAGATCCTGCTCTACGCGCCCACCTGGCGCGATGGGGAACCGGACCCCGCGGTGCCGACGGCCGAGGAATGGACGGCGCTCGAGGAGTGGCTCGCAGACCGCGACGCGCTGCTCGTCGTGCGACCGCACCCCCACAGTGTCGGCGACTACCGCGCCGGGGATCGGGTGCGGCTGCTGACGTCGCGCGAGGTGCGCGACATCACCCCCCTCCTGCCCGCCATCGATGTGCTCGTGACCGACTACTCCTCGATCGCCTACGACTTCGCCCTCCTCGATCGGCCGATCGCCTACCTCGCCCCCGACGTCGCCGGCTACGCACGCAGCCGCGGCCTCTATGAGCCGTACCGTCAGTTCAGCGGCGGCACGGAGGTAGCCACCTGGGCCGAGTTGACCGACGTGCTGGGTGATCGTGCCGAGGTCGAGCGCCTTCGTGCGCACGGAGCACAGATCGCCGACGACCACCAGGCATTCCGCGATGGCGGGAATGCTGCAAGAGTGTACGAGGCGATCATCACCCGACGCGAAGGAGCGAGCATGAGCCTGCATACGGCTGCGCCCGTTCCCGCCGTCGCATCGACGATTGAGGATGACGCGACGCTGCGCCTGTCCGGTGGGGATGGCGAGCGCACGCCGGCGATCGCCATCCTGCGCGGTGCGCGTGTCGAGCTGTCCGCCCCGGTCACTGTTGCCGACGGCGGATGGAGCGCGAGCATCCCGCTCACCGCGGCGCGCTGGGGCGGCGAGCCCCTGCCCGCCCCCTCCGGCCGCTACGAACTCGAGCTGCTCGACGCCGATGGCGGCATCCTTCGCACCGCGCTGGCCCCAGCCGCACGTCTGCTCGCCGGCCGACTGCGGGTCGAGGTGGATGGGGCGGTAGTGACGCTGTCCGCGCCGCTGACCGATGAAGAGCGCGGCGCGGCCAACCAGTCGCGGCTCGAGTCGGAGTACCGCTCGCGTGCTGTCACCCCGGCCGACGCCGTCTTCTTCGAGAGCTTCTACGGACAGAACGCCTCCTGCAACCCGCGAGCCATCGACGCGGCCCTCGCCCGACTCTCCCCCGGCACGATCCGCTACTGGAGCGTTGTCGACGCCTCTGTTGCTGTTCCCGACGGCGCCGTCGCGATCATCGAGGGAAGCACCGAGTGGTGGCTCGCGAGGGGCGAGGCTCGCCTGCTCGTCGTCAATGACTGGCTGCGCAAGCGCTGGAAGAAGCGCGCACACCAGACCGTGCTGCAGACCTGGCACGGCACGATGCTGAAGAAGATCGCCAACGACCGACCGCGACAGGGGCTGCGTGCCCGTATCGCGAGCGTGCTCGAAAGTCGTCGATGGGATGTGCTGCTCGCTCAGAACGAGCACAGCACCCGCATCCTGCGCAGGTCGTACGGCTACCGCGGTCCGGTGTGGGAGGTGGGCTACCCCCGCGACGACGTTCTCGCCCTGCCCGATGGCGCGGCCATCCGTGCCCGTCTCGGCATCTCCGCCGAGACGACCATCGTGCTCTACGCGCCGACGTGGCGCGACGACCGCCTCGATCACATCGACCACCTCGATGTCGCCGCCTTCACCGATGCCCTTGGCCCCGGCCACGTCACCCTCATCCGCGGGCACTCGCGCACGCTGCGCCCCGGCCGCGACGTGCGGGCGAGCAACGTCATCGACGTGACCGGCTACCCCGACGTCGCCGACCTGTTCCTCATCGCCGATGCGCTCATCACCGACTACTCGTCGGTCATGTTCGACTTCTCCGTCACCGGCAAGCCGATCTTCTTCTACACGCCAGACCTCGCCCACTACGGGGAGCAGCTGCGCGGCTTCTACTTCGACCTGCTCGAGGTGGCCCCGGGGCCCGTCGTCTCCCAGGCGAGCGACCTCGTCGACCTGATTCGAACGAGGGATGCCACTGCCGCGGAGTACGCGGACCGGTACGCGGCATGGCGCACCCGCTTCAACCCGCACGACGACGGTCACGCGGCCGAGCGCGTCATCGAGCGACTCATCGAGCGCGGGGCGATCCGGCCCTAGTTCTCGGTTCTCGAGGTGTCGACGGTGTCGCGCGCGCCACGCAGCAGCCCGATGATGAAGCCGATGCCCCACATGATGTGCATGGTCGGCAGCACGACGACAAAGGAGACCCGCTCCGCCCACGTCGGGGCGCGGTCGGCGACGAAGGCGAGCCAGAGCACGAGCACGACGTAGCTGATCGGGCCGAGGTAGAAGAAGGAGAAGCCGATCGTCCACCATCCATTGACGATGGGCGAGACCTGCAGCGCGAACAGCACGATGCTGCCGATGATCGAGCCGACGAGCATCGGCGGGATGAAGAACCGCCACGGGTTGCGTCCCTTGTAGCGGCGCACGAGCTCACCGCGCCAGATGCCGGTGGCGAGGAACTGGCGGCCGAGCTTGGTCCAGTTCTCCCGGGGCCAGTAGGTGACGGTGAGGCTCGGGTCAAACCAGACCGTGTGGCCGGCGGCACGGATGCGGAGGTTGAGCTCCCAGTCCTCGCCGCGCTTGAGCGACTCGTCGAAGAGGCCGACCTCATCGAGCACCTCACGCCGGAACACGCCGAGGTAGGCCGACTCGGCCTCCCCCTCGTCGCCGCCGCCGTGGTAGCGGCCGCCACCGAGGCCGAACTTGCTGTTGTAGCCGCGGGCCGCGGCCGACTGGAACGGCGTCTTTCCCCGGGCGAGCATGATGCCGCCGACGTTGGCGGCACCGGTGCGCTCGAGCGTGGCGACGGCCCGGCTCGTGTAGTCGGGCTCGAGCTCGGAGTGGGCGTCGACCCGCACGATGATCGGGTGACTGCTGGCGCGGATTGCGAGGTTGAGACCAACGGGGATGTCGATGGCGGGGTTGTGCACAACGGCTATGCGCTGGTCGGCCGCCGCGAGCTTCTCAACGAGCTGCGTCGTGCCGTCGGTGGACGGCCCGAGGGCCAGGAT
>Ga0307514_10005332_pt1 | contig 11524 bp, 15 predicted proteins | sample 16_EM_MG_FD_203088 | JGI IMG/M metagenome (GOLD analysis project Ga0307514, IMG submission 203088) | Populus trichocarpa ectomycorrhiza microbial communities from riparian zone in the Pacific Northwest, United States - 16_EM | ecosystem: Host-associated > Plants > Roots > Unclassified | place... | reverse complement strand
TGTGTGCATCTAGATGCTGAGTGAGAGATCCTTGAACATGGGAAAGAGATTTTATAAGATCAGAAATATTAATCTCAGGAGCAGACCCGGGTGCAGCTGGAAGTGAGGAAACTGAAAGTCATTTTGAAAGTAAAATGTAAGGTCTTGCAGGAATGTAACAGCTGTAGAACTGGTAATAATTGGTATTGGTATAGATACCATGTCGCCTTCATCCGTAGACTCAAGATCATTAGCTATGCCAGTAGCAGATGTTAGGTCAGTATAAATGCATTCAGATACATGTTCTGACATTGAAGGCTCAGCATGACGGTCTGGTATATACATATCTTCATCATGATGCAGGTATTGCTCTGTGATTGCTTCAATTTCCGCAGAAGTGATATCAGGATTAAGTAGACTTGTAACAGAAATGCGTGTGGCTTCTTGAAGTGAAATTAGATTTTGATCGTATTGTCTGACAGTTGATCACTCGTTCCAGGCAAGATAGCTGGATACAAGTACAAACTGACCGACAGAAAATTCCCCCCTTTTCTCACTCCACTTGTTTAATCACGTGACAACTCGGTACAAGGAAACCTCGCTACAGTGAAGAAATTGCCCGGATTTCTGCACTTCCTTATAGTGGGGTTTGCCTGTAGTTGGCCCAACCTCATGTACAGTAGTTAGACAGGCGCAAGAGGCGTACACACAGGTGTAGACTCAAAACGTCTACCTACGAGGGTGTTGTGCCAACCATCTGTTGTCACCTCGGGCCATGTTGTTGGCAACCCACATACAGGCACTTATCAAAGCAATTTTGATGTGGCATATTTGAATACCATCATACCTCCACGTAAAGCTAAACAACAAAGACCACGTAGCAAAATTAAGGGAGAAATATATGAATGATGTAATTGATATAATGGATGCAATGTTGGCCTCAGTACTCGAGTACAGTCCGCAATACCACGACTGCGTTGGCGCATGCACAGTGAGTTATGAGCAGTTGGCCCAGCCTCATGTACAGTAGTTGGATTAGGTAACCCAGTTGGCACACGGATGGGGCAGCTGGCCCAACCTCATATAATTAGACAGCGCAAGAGGCGCGCACACGTAGGTGTAGCCTGAAAACGTCTACGAGGGTGTTGTGCCAACCATGTTGTTGGCAACCCACATACAGGCACTTATCAAAGCAATTTTCATGTGGCATATTTGAATACCATCATACCTCCACACAAAGTTAAACAACAAAGACTGCATAAGGGAGGAATATATGAATGATGTAATTGATATAATGGATGTAATGTTGGCCTCATAGCCTAAGGCTCCCTTTATGGGAAAGGCGTATAGACTCAAAAAAAAAAAAAAAAAGAATAGATGTAATGTATACATACATCTGGACTAGTGACAGCGAAGGCTTAGTAAAAGTACTGCCCTCTGTCAAGTCGCCCTAGCAACACTGTCTGAACAGCTATTTCCCCGCTCCGAATCGCAACGCAACAACTCTGGGAGCCAATACTACGGAGTAGGAGATAGAGCTACATACAAGAGGTCAGTCAACTGTGGTTTGAAGAGTCTGGTATTGATGTTGACTAGGTATTACTTTCAGTGCCAGCCACACCACTATCAAGAAATGAACCCAGTCGGGGATTTCGTATGGATTGCGGAGCTTGGATGGACTGTGTACAATGGATACAAAGATGTCCCTGGTGATTTCAGGAACCTTTCCGACGAGATCAAACCACTGCACAACATCGTCAACAGCGACATCCTTACAGACAAAAACCTGACCCCGGAGGAGCAAGAGAAGCTAGGCGAACTACTACAAGAATGCACAAATGTGCTGGTGGATTTGGACGACTTGCTTACCCAGTATAAGCGTTTGGGATCACCCGAGGGGTCGAGCTTGGGAGCCCTAGACCGGGGTCAGGAGGACATAATGGAGCTGAGAGCAAGGCTCACCTCTAATACCACCCTCCTAAACACATTTGTCACAAGGTATTTGCAACTTCCAGTATTACTTTTGGTTATAGAGTACCCCAAGGCAAAACAGATTTTCCAATTAATTTATACACCCGTTGCCACTCCCAGGCAACATATATGAGACTTGAGCCCCGGCTTGCTGAAATCATCTAATATGGCCAATTTACTAATCCCATTCTACAGTTGCTCGATCCCAACTGGTGTCAAAGGTAGCGATGACCCACCTCACGAAGCAAAGGCAGGAAAGAAAAAGCGAAACATATCGCTGAAAATCAACTGGGCGCCACTCAATGCACTCCTTGGACCCCTGTTGATCGGGGCGGCCAAATCGGGGGATACTAGTGCGGTCAGGTCTCGTTTGGCTGTGATTGGGAACCTAGAATATAAGGATATCGATGGGTATACTGCACTATACTGGGCTGCAGAAACGGGCTATAGGGAGGCCGTACAGCTGCTATTGGAGAAGGGTGCAAATCCCGAGGCCGCTGGAAACACTGGGAGAACCGCGCTCTACGCTTCAGCACGGGAGGGACATTTAGAGGTTGTGAAGCTGCTCTTGGACAAGGGTGCAAATACCGAGGCTCATGTGAACTGTGGGGACACCGCGCTCTACGCTTCAGCATGCAACGGACATTTAGAGATTACGAAGCTACTACTGGACAAGGGTGCAAATACAGTGACCGTCAAAAACACTGGAGAAACCGCGCTCTACACTGCAGCATTCAATGGACATCCAGACGTTGTGAAGCTGCTATTGGACAATGGTGCAAATACAGAGGCCACCCTAAACAATGGGGAAACCGCGCTCTACGCTTCAGCATCCAGAGGATATTTCAAGGTTGTGAGGCTGCTATTGGACCAGGGTGCAAATCCAGAGGCCGCTACAAACATTGGGGAAACCGCACTCCATATTTCAGCACGGAATGAACATTTCAAGGTTGTGAAGCTGCTATTGGACAATGGTGCAAATATAGAAGCCGCCCTAAACAATGGGGAAACCGCGCTCTTCATTTCAGCAGCCCAGGAAGATTCGGAGATGGTTAAGCTGCTATTGAACAATGGTGCAAATTCAGAGGCCACCCTAAACACTGGGGCAACCGTGCTCTACGATTCAGTCCAGAATGGAAATTTAGAGGTTGTGAGGCTATTATTGGACAGGGGTGCAAATACAGAGGCCACTCTGGATGGTGCAACCTCGCTCTTCATTTCAGCACAGAAAGGACATTTAGAGGTTGTGAAGCTGTTATTGGACAAGGGTGCGAATACAGAGGCCACTTTCAAGACTGGGGCAACCGCGCTCTACATTTCCGCACAGAATGGACATTCAGAGATTGTGAAGCTGCTATTGGACAATGGTGCAAATTCACAGGCAGCCCTAAACGATGGGGCAACAGCGCTTTTCACTTCAGCAAGCCGGGGATATCCAGAGATTGTGAAGCTGCTATTGGACAATGGTGCAAATACAGAGGCCACCCTAAACACTGGGGGAACCGCGGTCCACATTTCAGCACAGAATGGACATCCAGAGATTGTGAAGCTGCTATTGGACAATGGTGCAAACCCAGAGGCCGCCCTAGTAATCAATGGGCAAACCGCGCTCATAACTTCAGCACACCGGGGACATTCAGAGATTGTGAAGCTGCTATTGGACAATGGTGCAAATGCAGAGGCCGCCCTAAACGATGGGCAAACCGCGCTCTACTTTTCAGCCCAGAATGGACACTCAGAGGTTGCGAAGCTATTATTGGACAATGGTGCGAATACAGAGGCCACTTTCAAGACTGGGGCAACCGCGCTCTACATTTCAGCACAGAATGGACATTTAGAGGTTGTGAAGCTGCTATTGGAGAAGGGCGCGGTGCTGGGGGCAAGAACCAATACGAGCGAAACAGCCGTCGATGTAGCAGTGAAGGGTGGACATAAGGCGGTAGTTGAATTCCTTACTGCATCCATGAAATCGCTGAAATGAGGATAAGAAAACTTTGGCTAGCAGAAGCCTGTTCCGTATATATATTGATTAGGGATTTGAGGATTTATACTTCGATACCTTCAGGGCTCAGCGAGTGTAGCAATGATGCAGCCAGTCATCGAAAGAGATATTAAGACACGAATTCCATTTGTTTGATGTATCTATATCTAGGGTAAATGGCCGGGACAATAATAGGGTGTTGCGGCGGAGGAGTGTGATACCGATCTAGCCGGGGATGATAGCCACAGTGGGCGTGGAGGCGGAAGAATCCCTCGGGTTTCATTTGCTTTTCCTAGGGTCGGAAGGCAGGGCGTTTATCCAGCTTGTTGTTCCGTGGGTAAACCGAAGGGGATAGGAGTGGGGCCATCTCATAGCCTTAGGCTCTACTCCGTACAACCCGAAAAAAAAAAAAAAAGCTTTATTGATTTTTTTGACTGTTACGTACACCAATATATTTCATCTTTAGTTAGCTACGCATGCGAGATACGGTTTATACAAGTCATTCTCAGCGCACTTGAGCTTTCCCTTGTTAGAAAACTGTTCTTATACAGCAGCAAAATATTCACCCCTTACACCCCCCTTGTGACAAGCTTGCAATTTTTGTTCTGCCAAGTACCTAGGCTCACTTACTCAATTGGGCTAAACCAGATCTGCAAGTTTTTTATTAACAAACAGCTATCACAGGCCGGGGTTCCTCAAGTCGCCACTATCGCCAGTTATATTTTGATCTGGATGGGACTCATTATTACGAAGATGGAGGAGGCCCTGAAGGAGGAGTTCCCATGTGCAGAGAGTGCAGGTTATCTACATATGGGATAAGGATTTCGTGAAGAAGTGTAATATGGAGAAGATGCTGCAGCGGGGAAATGACGGTGAACAGGGTAGCCGCGGAGAGTTGTCTACTACCACTTGAAGATTTGAAGCATGAAAGGCTAGTACTACGGGACTGTCGGAGGAAGAAGGAGGCGGAGGTGAAGTGGATCAAGTAGCCCGAAGTTATAATGGATGAAAGCTATTTTTTTTTTTTAAATAATCATCAATCGCATTCACCCTGTGTAGAGTATGGCGATAGACTGCAGCTCCTGGCTGACCAGGTGGCCTCTCTCCCCTTCCCGGGCCAGTCTCTGCCCCCCCTTACTCTATGTACATATGTATCTACATGATGAACCGCGCTACCGCCTCACACCACCTTTCATCCTCCCAGATCATATCGAAAGTCCGCCCTTTCCCATCTCCCACCCATGGGCATCCTAGTAGATGCGCTGCATTCTGTGGTGTGCGGCCATCGCATACGCACCACTGTGTATCCGCCTTACCAATCTCCCACAACCACTGTTGCTGCGGACCTTTGTCTGTCACCATATATACGAGCCCTCTTATTGCCGCGAGTGACCAACCCAAATACTTGGGTGCCCTGGGGTATATCGGGAATTCTTGTTTAATACCCCAGGGGGTCGCCACCCCCGGTGCCCCTCTGCCCCTCCTCACCTCTCGTCTTGCTCTCTTGTCGGACTCCTCGTTCCCCCGTACCCCCTGATGCCCCCTCACCCACATTAGTGTTCTCGGTCTTTCCTTCATTCGTCGAACTAACAGCTCTTCGATCCATGAGCGTGGTATGTCATACTGTAGGCTCGCTATGCGCTGTATTACCCCCTGGCTATCGAGCGCCACAATGTTGTTGTCTTCCCATGCTAGCGCTACTCCCGCCTCTTCCGCATCACCCACGGTTGCCCATTCCCCGAGACATAGTCCTTTCCGTCTCGTGGCTCCCGCAGCTCTCCCGCCCATCCTGCTTCCATCCGACCATTCTTCCACCCTTCCCTGTGGGACAGAGAGGTGTCGGGGTGCATGGGGGCCGGGGGGCTGAAGGAAGTACCGGACGACCGGAAAGTCCTAATCCTTTCGGTTTCCCAGGTGGCGATAGCAGCCATGCGAAAGGTAGGGCGAACCGGGAGAGCTAGGACCGCGGAGCTGAAGGAGGTGGTACAAGGAGTGAGACAAATGTAGGCCAGGCTGGGACCAGGCGTAGTTAGATCCGGCTGAGTGAAGGCTCATATCAGCATCCGGGACAACGGGGTCGCGGAGCAGATGGCGAAAGGGGGGCGGCCTATTCTGAAGAGTGGGGAGAGGTTGCGCAGGCAGGTGACGGAGGGAGGCCTGAGGCAGTGATGGCGGAATATGTGGGAGGAAGAGAGGAAGGTAAAGGGGACCGTGGTCGTGAGGTGGAACCGCAGGGCGAGAGTCAATCCTGTCCACTGTCGAACCGGCAAAGGAAACCTTCAAGCCTGGTGGAATAAAATCGACGACACGGTTGACCCGGAGTGCCGGAGGTGCGGGAGATATGCGGAGACAGGCAAGCACGTCGCTTTGGTTTGTACACATGAGGAGGTAGTTGCGAGAAGGGGACGTGGGGGGACATTAAAGTGGAGATGTCCTCGACAGCGGAGGGGGCTATGACGTCACGAATTTCATTTGTTAGTGGATATTTATGCGGCTGGGATAAGGGGCGAGCCAAAACAATCGGGCTAAATAGCTGGGACTGTTCTAATTAGCTGCTAGCGGAGCATAAATTTGTGGCCAATAATAAAGGATCACTTTACCCAATCAGTCAAGATAGTCGATGCTCGGACAGAATAATATACGCTGGTATATATTTGATAGCTGAGGCAAGCTTCTTACAAGCTTATTGGTATAGGAGAGAGCGAGCTCGCATACATGAGCATCTGGTTTGTGCTGGATGTCGTATGCTGGGGTATACACATTGTGTCAACAGCCAGATGTCTTGAAAGTACAAAGAACAGCGATGTCATGAGCGTGGCTGAGAGCGACCACCACAACGCGTGCCAAGAGTCACGAGGGGAGTCTGTGGCTCCTGCCTGCATGTTGCTACTGACGAAGCATGGGAAAGATCTACCGGTACGGAGATATATAGTCTGGTTGCATGGGACAAAACTGTTATTTTTAGTATGTAGCCTCTACGCATAGTGGTATCTTGGCGCACTACACCACTTTTCCAGACTTTTTCGCTTCCAGACAAAACAAATCATCGCTTCCGCGATCGAGTAGGAACATCCCACCGCCCTAGTATCACAATTCCTGCATATATTCAATGCCCAGTGTCACGGATATTGACACAGTTATCTAGTTTAGGTTGTCTATTTGTTAGGAATCGGCTAAGGCTAGTATGGTCGCACCAGAAGTACTGATGTCGAGCCTAAGCATACTGAGGCAAAGCACTATTTGGTCGGGACTATTTAGTTAAGAGACCTCTGTGGGACGCTGTGGATATAACTATTAGTTAAAGTGGAGCTAGAAGGCTCTCCGGATTAGTAGGCAATACCTAGGTCACTTATATTAGAAGTGGTCGCTAGATAGCGAATTAGCTAGACTGAGTGGGTGCTATATAGATAATTGCTAGCAAATTATGACGACAGAGGCTGCATGAAATCCACACTCGTAGAAGGCTATCTACAATAAGGCGGGTGTAAGCAGATACCAGGCCATCCGAAGAAGCGACCGCATGGAATTAGATAGGGGTTAAGGTAGTGGAAAAGTGATAGCTTAATATTATTCTGCTGCATTGACTGCTGCATGACTACTGAATCGACTGCCGAGTTGACTGCTGAATTGACTACTGAATTCACGGCTAAATTGACTGTCGAATTGACTGCTGCATTGGCTACTGAATTGACTGCTGAATTGACTGCCGAGTTGACTGCTGAAGGCTTACGTCCATTTAGGTTCCCTAAGAGAGGCACTTCATTGAGTGATAGCAAATGTGCTAGTCAATATACTAGAAAACTATTCTTATACAGCAGCAAAATATCGTCTGTGTTGGTCATGTGCAATCTATCTTCACATACAGCCACTGTAGTAAAAACCATTTTTATGTGGTATATTTTAATACTCTACGCAAAGCTCAACAGCAGAGACTGAGGTAGCAAAATTAAGGGAAGAATATAGGAAGGATGTAATTGATGTAATGGATTATTTGTACATGGTAGGAGTATTCAAACCCAACTTTTAACGACGATATCTTTATTAATGATTTTCCGACCCGATGCCACATATAATCCCCCTTAGAAGCCAACACATTCCACGATAACAACGAATGACCAAAGGAAGGAACGTACAGAACAGAGTTAAGACGGACGACATTGTGAACGTTGTTGTTAGGGAGAATGCAGTCCAGTAGGACTGTGCCTAATCCTTCAACAGAGAGAGTATTGCCCCCTCCTACGCTCACAGCTCCGTGACTCTGCTCAAACCGCTCAAATTGCCCTATATCAGACGTCATGTGAGTGGTTGCACATGTGTCAAATTTCCAGGTGCATGAGATACTAACATCAGGTTGATCTATATCTATATGATGGGATAGATCAGCAGAAACGAGTGCGCCAGCAATGTCCCCAGTGACAAGAGCATGATTGGAGGAGCTTGCTGGGTTTTGCTGGTATGCTGGAGGCTGGTTATTCTCAGCCTTGTCCTTTCTTCGTTTCTGGTTGCGCCCCAATTTCCTGCATTCTTGCTAGATGTGGCTGACGGGGGTTCCACCGTGCTTCTGACAATAGCTGCACATTTTAGTGGATTCACTAGACTTGTGCTTATTTTTGTTGTTGTTGCGGTGATTATTATTGCTCGTTATTAGAGCAGTATTACCACCTTCTGGTTGTTCCAACTGATTGCTGGAGGCCAGGCTCATCATTCGGTAACGTACTTCTGTATAAGTCAGGTTAGTCTTAGTGGTGAGATTATCCACAGGGTTTGGATAGACACGACTTAAGGCTGCAAGAAGGAAATCTCTCTTTGCGAAATCTTCCTCCAGGAACGCCTTAAACTTTTGCCTATACAAATCAGTCCCATAGGATAGCTCAAGCACCCTAACCCACTGGTCATCGAATTTATCCATGAAAGCAGCAACTGGCATGCCTTCCTCTAACTGAGTAAAGAGGAGACATAAGCTCACCACTTGATGAATAAATGAGAAAGCTGTATCCCTATAATAGGTCTCTTTCAGATATTTCCAAATAGCATGGGGTGATCTGTATTTAGAGACTTTCTTGAGGATAAGCTTGCTAATGACTTGGATGAGGACAAGGAGAGCATGTTTTGATAACGTTTTGTATCCTAACAGCTCTTCAGCAGAAGCAGTAGAAGGGGGAACCACACTGTCAACAACAATATCATACATATTCATGACTTCAAAGACCATAATCATTTGAGAGGACCAGTCTTCATAGTTTTGCTGGCCTTCTAAGTGTTCAATGTTGCAGCCATGTTACCGGCTGTGCTGGTTTCGCCTTGCGTATTCGGCATTGTGTCGTGCGTATTCGGCATTGTGTTGATCGAGGTGAATATCTGCCTAATGCGGGCTCGTAACCTCTTGAGATGAGAGGTTTTGCATAGCAACACTAACAGCGAAGAGACAGGTGAGTAGCCAATCAAGGAACACTTCACCTGATATGCGTATGAATGTATGTCTGTTAGACCGTATGAATGTATGAATGAACACGTAGATATGAGAATATTGTTGTATTGTTCAAGAAGTTCTATCTCTCTCGAGATGCAATGACAAGCTGTATACATACATGAAGGGAGATAATGCTAATGACTGCCATATGCAAGGTAGATGCTCGCAATCATCATGAGCTTATGATGACCTGAGTCGCTTATGTAGCCACATGACTCACGTGCTTTCAACAGGCCCAACACTAGGGTGTCAAGGGTGCCTACCTATTACGGTATTGTTGCAGCAAGGGTATCAATTACTCTCGAGGACTACTGTAGTATATAGCCGCAATACGACGACTGCGTTGACGCATGCGGTAGTGAGTTATGGGTAGTGGGCCCAGCCTCATATAGTTAGACTAACCGAGTGGGCACACGAATGGGGTACCGCATCCACTGGGAAAGAAGACACGTTAAAGCCACTTTTTTTTGACCTTGCATATCGGGTTCGAGACTATATATGCATATCGACTTTCCTGCGTGAGCTCGACCTATGTATGTCTTAAAAAGTGACATGGAGTCTTCTTTCCCAGTGGATGCGGTACAGGCAAACCTTGCTATCATAAAGAACCCCGATATACGGAAAACCCTGCTATACGGAAGCCCCGCTACAGGTAAAAAATACTTGATATAATGAAATATGCCACAGTGTAGCAAGATATAAGAGTGTAACTAGACTAAGCTGAGTGCTGAAGCCAACTATCAAGCTGGGATTGCGTCTTGTGTGCATCTAGATGCTGAGTGAGAGATCCTTGAACATGGGAAAGAGATTTTATAAGATATTAATCTCAGGAGCAGACCCGGGTGCAGCTGGAAGTGAGGAAACTGAAAGTCATTTTGAAAGTAAAATGTAAGGTCTTGCAGAAATGTAACAGCTGTAGAACTGGTAATAATTGGTATTGGTATAGATACCATGTCGCCTTCATCCGTAGACTCAAGATCATTAGCTATGCCAGTAGCAGATGTTAGGTCAGCATAAATGCATTCAGATACATGTTCTGACATTGAAGGCTCAGCATGACGGTTTGGTATATATCTCCATCATGATGCAGGTATTGCTCTGTGATTGCTTCAATTTCCGCAGAAGTGGTATCAGGATTAAGTAGACTTGTAACAGAAATGCGTGTGGCTTCTTGAAGTGAAATTAGATATTGATCGTATTGTCTGACAGTTGATCGCTCGTTCCAGGCAGGTTAGCTGGATACAAGTACAAACTGACCGACAGAAAATTCCTCCCTTTTCTCACTCCGCTTGTTTAATCACGTAACTACTCGCTATAAGGAAACCTCGCTATAGTGAAGAAATTGCCCGGATTTCTGCACTTCCTTATAGCGGGGTTTGCCTGTAGTTGGCCCAACCTCATGTACAGTAGTTAGACAGGCGCAAGAGGCGCACACGCAGGTGTAGCCTCAAACGAGGTGTTGTGCCAACCAGACTATGTATATATTGTCACCTCAGGCCATGTTGTTGGTAACCCACATACAGGCACTTATAAAATTAAAGCAATTTTGATGTGGCATATTTAAAGCTAAACAACAAAGACCACGTAGCAAAATTAAGGGAGGAATATACAGTGCCCACGCACTGTATGGATGATGTAATTGATATAATGGATGTATATAATGTTGGCCTCAGTACTCGAGTACAGTCCGCAATACCACGACTGCGTTGGCGCATGCACAGTGAGTTATGAGCAGTTGGCCCAGCCTCATGAGCACACGGATGGAGCAGTTGGCCCAACCTCATATAGTTAGACAGCGCAAGAGGCGCGCACACAGGTGTAGCCTCAAAACGTCTGCGAGGGTGTTGTGCCAACCAGACTACCGTATAGACTCAATTTATTCGGTAGCGCTATCACATACTACCATTGGCACCCTAGATTCGATCGGGCATGGTCATTCGATCGCCGGTAAAATACTAGCTGCTTTTGGCAATCCCGTATCATCATGCAAGCACAGTGGTGAGAGCTCATTCCAGCTAAGTTGAGATCTATGGAAACAACTACGCTCTACAACATGGTTACCCTCACGCCCTACCAAAATCAACCTAATACCCAATATCCCCCTGGCAATATAACCTCCCTGA
>Ga0307514_10005331_pt1 | contig 11524 bp, 11 predicted proteins | sample 16_EM_MG_FD_203088 | JGI IMG/M metagenome (GOLD analysis project Ga0307514, IMG submission 203088) | Populus trichocarpa ectomycorrhiza microbial communities from riparian zone in the Pacific Northwest, United States - 16_EM | ecosystem: Host-associated > Plants > Roots > Unclassified | place... | reverse complement strand
GGGCACCGTGCTGCAGCTGGCGATGGAGCTTCTCAAGCAGCGCAGCGGCATCTTCGTGACCCATGTGCCCTACCGCGGCGGCGCGCAGATTGCCACCGACGTGATCGGCAACCAGGTCGACCTGGCCATGCTGGTGAGCACCAGCGCCATTCCGCACGTGAACGGCGACCGCCTGAAGGCCCTGGGCATCACCGGCAGCCAGCGCCTTGCCGCGCTGCCCAACGTGCCCACCTTCAACGAGATGCCAGGCCTGAAAGGCTACGACATGGTGAGCTGGACCGGCATCTTCGCTCCCGCCCGAACCCCGCCCGCCGTCGTGGCCCGCCTCAACCAGGAACTGAACGCCGTGCTCGCCGAGGAGCAGGTACGCAGCAAGCTGAACGAGCAGGGTGCCCTGCCCGGCAGCGGCACGCCCGAGCAGTTCGGCCAGTTCGTCCAGGCCGAATACGCCCGCAATCAGAAGATCGTGCAGTCGGCCAATATCAAGGAATAAGCCCGTCGGCCAGAGCCGGAGCGCGGCTGGTTACTGCTCTTCAGGCCAGTCGCGGATGTAGGCTTTCAACATCTTGTTCTCGAAGTTCTGGCTGTCCACCACCGCCTTGGCCACGTCGTAGAAGCTGATCACGCCCATCAGCATGCGCTTGTCCATCACGGGCATGTAGCGCGCGTGGCGCTCCAGCATGATGCGGCGGATCTCGTCGAGATCGGTTTCGAGCGTGCAGGTCACGGGCGCGTCGTCCATGGCCTTGCGCACCAGCGTGCCGCCCACCTGGCCGCCGTTGTCGACAATGGCCAGGATCACTTCCCTGAAGGTGAGCATGCCGACCAGGTCGCCGTGTTCCATGACCACCAGGGAGCCGATGTCCTTTTCCGCCATGGTGTTGACGGCTTCGGCCAGCAGGTCGTCGGGCGTGATGGTGAAGAGCGTGTTGCCCTTGACGCGAAGGATGTCGCTGACTTTCATCGTGTGCTCCTCTCGGAAATCGTTCTCGGCGGCGGTGCCGATTTGAATATAGCCCACAATCGGCGCCGACTCCCACGCCCATGACGCGCTCGCATGATTAGCAGACGTAACGGGGCATTGCGAACGAACCCAGAAAGGCCCCCATGCCCGGCTATTCCGACCCCGGCTTCGACACCCTGGCGCTGCATGCCGGCGCCGCGCCCGACCCCGCCACCGGCGCGCGGGCGGTGCCGATCCACCTCACCACCTCCTTCGTCTTCGAGTCGAGCGACCATGCGGCGGCGCTCTTCAACCTCGAGCGCGCGGGCCATGTCTACTCGCGCATCAGCAACCCGACCAACGCCGTGCTCGAGCAGCGCGTGTCGGCGCTCGAAGGCGGCATCGGCGCGATTGCCACCGCCAGCGGCCAAGCCGCGCTGCACCTGTCGGTGGCCACGCTGATGGGCGCGGGCTCCCACATCGTGGCGAGCACCGCGCTCTATGGCGGCTCGCAGAACCTGCTGCACTACACGATGCGGCGCTTCGGCATCGACACCACTTTCGTGAAGCCCGGCGACCTGGACGGCTGGCGCGCCGCGATCCGGCCCGAAACCAAGCTCTTGTTCGGCGAAACCGTGGGCAACCCGGGCCTGGACGTGCTCGACATTCCGGCCGTGAGCGACATCGCCCACGAAGCCGGCGTGCCGCTGCTGGTCGACTCCACGCTCACCTCGCCCTACCTGATCAAGCCCTTCGACTGGGGAGCCGACCTGGTCTACCACTCGGCCACCAAGTTTCTCTCGGGCCACGGCACCGTGATCGGCGGCGTGGTGGTCGACGGCGGCAGCTTCGACTGGGAAAAGTCGGGCAAATTCGCCGAGCTGACCCAGGCCTATGACGGCTTTCACAACATGGTCTTCAGCGAGGAAAGCACGGTCGGCGCGTTCCTGCTGCGCGCCCGGCGCGAAGGCCTGCGCGACTTCGGCGCCTCGATGAGTCCGCACACAGCCTGGCTGATATTGCAGGGCATCGAGACGCTGCCGCTGCGCATGGAGCGCCACATCGACAACACGCAGAAGGTGGTCGAGTTCCTCGCGAGCCACCCCTTCGTGTCGCGCGTGGGGCATCCGCTGATCGAATCGCATGCCAGCCACGCGCTGGCGCAGAAGCTGTTGCGCCACGGTGCGCGCGGCGCCGGCGCGGTGTTCAGCTTCGACATCAAGGGCAGCCGCGCGCAAGGCAAGGCTTTCATCGAGGCGCTGAAGCTCTTCAGCCACCTGGCCAATGTCGGCGACTGCCGCAGCCTGGTGATCCATCCGGCCAGCACCACGCACTTCCGCATGACCGACGAGGCGCTGGCGGGGGCGGGCATTTCGCAAGGGACGATCCGGCTTTCGATCGGTCTTGAGGACCCGGCCGATCTGATCGACGACCTGAAGCGTGCGCTCAAGGCTGCGGAAAAGACGGGGGCCTAGGATGGAATCCCGCTTTTCTTTGCGTCGCGTTGGCCGACGTTCAGGGCGCGATCCCGCCGACGGGGTACCTTGCTCCGCGAATGTCCTCCGGCCTGCGGCCTCCTCCTTTATTTCGCTGCGCAAGGCACCCCATCAGCGGGAGCGTTGTTCGCAGCGGCGGTTGATCGAGCGGAACAACGGCAGCGCCCAGTGTGCGCAGGGCGCCGGGTGCTCCCCGCAGCGAAATAAAGGAGGAGGCGAAGCCGGGGGACATTCGCGGAGGGGAGCACCCGGTGGCCTGTGCACGCGCCCTGAACAACGGCGCCAGGAACAACCACGCCAGGAACAACCACGCCAGGAACAACCACGCCAAGAACAACAGCGCCAAAAACAAGAACACCGCCCCGTGGAGCAACTGACATGAACTACACCGTCAACAGCCACGCCACCTACTGCTACACCGGCGGCAAGGCTTTCGATGCAGACAAGCCGACCGTGGTGTTCATCCACGGCGTGCTCAACGACCACAGCGTATGGATCCTGCAAAGCCGCTGGTTCGCCAACCACGGCTGGAATGTGCTGGCCGTCGACCTGCCCGGCCATTGCAGGAGCGAAGGCCCGCCGCCTGCCAGCGTGGAAGACGCGGCGCAGTTCGTGCTCGCGCTGCTCGACGCGGCCGGCGTGCAGAAGGCTGCGCTGGTGGGCCACAGCTTCGGCTCGCTGATCGCGCTCGAAGCCGCCTCGCGCGCGCCCGAACGGGTAACCCATTTGGCGCTGGTCGGCACCGCCTACCCGATGACCGTGTCGCCAGCGCTGCTCGATGGTGCGCTCAACGATCCGCAGCGCGCCATCGCGATGGTCAACACCTTCTCGCACTCGCTACTCGCACCGCCGCCCTCCTCGCTCGGCCCCGGCACCTGGCTCTATGGCAGCTCGCGCGCGCTGATGCGCCGCGTGCTTGCGAGCAACCGCGACGCCAACGTGTTCCACATCGGCTTCAAGGCCTGCAACGACTACGCGAACGGCGAGAAAGCGATCGAAGCCGTGCAGTGCCCCGTGCTGTTCCTGCTCGGCGATGCCGACCAGATGACGCCGCCACGCGCGACCAAGGCGCTGGTGGGCAAGGCCCGCAACGCCAAGGTGGTGACGGTGCACGCCGGCCACGCGCTGATGAGCGAGGCGCCCGACGAAGTGCTGTTCGCGCTGCGCGATTTCGTCGGCGCGGCCGCCTGAACCTTCCGCCTCTTATTCAGCCGCGATGCCCGCGCGGTGCGCCAGCGCGCGGTAGCGCGAAATCTCGCCTTCCATCTGGCTGCGGAACGCCGCCGCGCCGATGGCGACCGGCTCCATGCCCTGCGCACGCAGTTGCGCCTGCAGGGCCGCGCTGCCCATCGTGGCCGTGACCGCGCGCGCCAGCTTTTCGACCACCAGGGCCGGCGTGCGCGCCGGCGCGGCAAAGCCGTACCAGGCGTCGAAAGTGGCGTCGGGCAGCCCCTGCTCGACCAGGGTGCGCACCTCGGGCAGCATGCTGGAGCGCGCCGCGCCCACGATGCCCAAGGCGCGCAGCTTGCCCGATCGCACATGCGGCGCCACGGCGGCCACGGTGTCGATGCCGATCTCGATTTCGCCGCCGATCACCGCCATCGAGCCCTGGCTGCTGCCCTTGTACGGGATGTCCTGCAGCTGGATGCCCGCGGCCAGCGCGAGCAGCTCGCCTGCGAGGTGCGGCCCCGAGCCGGAACCGAAGGTGGCGTAGCGGATGCTCTTCGGCTTGGCCTTGGCGGCGCCGATGAGTTCGGGCAGCGAGCGCCATGGCGTGCCGGCGCCCACCACCAGCACCAGCGGCGTGCGCGCGACGATGGCAATGGGCGCGAGGTCGCGCACCGGGTCATAGGGCAATTTGGCGCGCAGCGCGGGGTTCACGCTGTAGCTGGTGGAACCCGAGAGCAGCAACGTGTAGCCGTCGGGCGCGGCCTTGGCGACGGCGTCGGTGCCGATGATGGTGGCGGCGCCGGGCTTGTTGTCGATGACCACGGGCTGGCCGAGCCGCTCCGACAGGCCCTGCCCCATGGCCCGAGCGACGATGTCGGTGCCGCCGCCTGGCGGAAAGGGCACGACCAGCTTCACGGGCCTGTCGGGCCAGTTGTCCTGCGCCAGTGCGGGGGCATGGAAGGCGACGAGCGCACAAGCGCAGACCAGCAGGCCACGGAGCCGATGGAAGAGAGCAGTTTTCATGGTTTGTCCAGAAAGAGAAATCAGGCAGCAGCGCGCGTCGTTTTCCCGGGGGCCCACGGCGCAAGCCCCGGCTCGCCCAGATCCCAGTAGAGGCCCGCCATGATCTGCAGGCCTTCGCGCGCCAGCGGCGCCAGCAGGTGCTCGTTGGGCGCGTGCTGCGCGCAGGCCGGGTAGGAATGCGGCACCCACAGCGTGGGCAGGCCCAGCAGGTCGGCGAAGACGTCGTTGGGCAGCGAGCCCGCAAGATTGGGCAGCAGGTCGACGCGCTGGCCGCTGCTCTTCTCGATGGAGCGCCGGGCCCAGTCGACCCAAGGGTTCTCCACGTCGAGCCGCGTCGCCGCGCCTTCCAGCGTGACCTGCACCTCCACATTGCCGAAGCCATGCGCATCGAGATGGGCGCGCACGATGTCCGCCAGTTCGCGCCACGGCGTTCCGACCACGAAGCGCAGCTGGCAATGCGCCACTGCCTCGGACGGAATCGCATTGACGGGTCGCTGCGGCGAGCCGGCACCGAGTGCGAGCACCTCGATGGTGTTCCACGCCACCAGCCGCTCGGCCGGGCTCAGGCCGGGCTCGCCCCAGCCTTGGTCGAGCGCGGGATCGTCGGCGCCGCCGCCGATGGCGATGCCGGCCAGCGCCTCGCGCACGCCCTGCGGAATTTCAGGCGGCCGCAAGGCCTCGACCAGGATGCGCCCGCGCGCGTCCACCAGCGAGGCCACGGCATGGCTCAGCACGGTGGCCGGATTGGCGAGCACGCCGCCCCAGTTGCCCGAGTGGTAGCCCCGCGCCCGGGCACGCAGCCGCAGGCTGAAGTTGACGGCGCCGCGCGAGCCCAGGAACAGCGTCGGACGCGCGGCGCTCACGCGCGGTCCGTCGCTGGCGATGAACAGGTCGGCGCGCAGCCGGTCGCGCTGCTGCCCGCACACCGCGTGCAGGCCCGGCGATGCGGCCTCCTCGCCGGTCTCGATGAGCCAGGTGATGTTGTAGCCCAGGCGCCCGCCCCGTGCGCGCAGCGCGGCGGCCAGCCCGCCGAGCGCAATGGTGTGCTGGCCCTTGTTGTCGGCCGTGCCGCGCCCGTACCAGCGGTCGCCGCGCACGGTGAGCGCCCACGGTCCGAGGCCTTCGTCCCAGTGCGCGTCCTGCCCGCTCACCACATCGCCGTGGCCGTAGCTCAGCACGGTGGGCAATGCTCGGTCCTCGATGCGGCGCGCGATCAGGAAGGGCCCGCCGCCGGCCACGGGGTTCTCGACGATTTCGCATTCGAAACCCAGCGCAGCCAGTGGCGGCACCAGCTCGTCGCGCAGGTAGGCGCCGAGTGCGGGCGTGGCGGCACCAGTGTCGCTCTCGGTGCGAAAGGCGACGCGCCGCTGCAGATCGGCGAAGAAGCCGCCGCCGTCGAAGTAGGCGGCGGCAGCGGCAAGGCTCTCGGTACGTTGCATGAAGGAATTCCTGTTTGCGTGGGATGCAGCAAGTACAAGGCCTGAAGGGCAATGCTTCCAGCACCGATTTCGCAAGCTACCATTGCCTTCAAGGCAACGCTTTCATCGCCATGACACCCCCGCTCCTCAGCATTCCGATGCGCCATTTCCTGGAAGTGGCGCGCAGCGGCTCGGTCAGCCAGGCCGCGGCGCGGCTGTTCGTGGCCCCGTCGGCGGTCAGCCGCCAGATCGCCAGGCTCGAGGACAGCCTGGGCACGCCCCTGTTCGAGCGCCACGCCAGGGGCATGGCGCTCACCGCGGCGGGCGAGCGGCTCGCAGCGCACCTGCGCAATGCGCAGCTCGACATCGAGCAGGTCATCGAGCAGGTCCGCGACCTCGGTGGCCGCAGCGCGCACCGCATCCGCATGGCCTGCACCGAAGGGTTTGCCGCGCACTTCATGCCGCAGGTCATGCGCAGCTTCGAGTCGGCCCATCCGGGCACGCAGCTCGAACTCCACGTGGGCTCGCCCGACGGCGTGAGCACACTGCTCGCGCGCGGCGAGGCCGACATCGCACTCAAATACGTGGTGGCGCCGGAGCCCGGCCTGAAGATCAAGCACTCGGCCAATGCGCCGGTGTTCGCGGTGCTGCGCCCCGACCATCCGCTGGCGCGGCAGCGCGTGGTGTCGGTGGCGGATGCCGTGCGCTATCCGCTGGCCGTGGGCGACAAGGGCGTGACCGCGCGGCAGCTGTTCGACCAGGCGTGCAGCCTGCAGGGCCTGCAGTACCGCGCGATCTTCGTCAGCAACTTTTCATCGGTGCTGCTGCCGCTGTTGCGCACGCCGGACGTGATGCTGTCGGGGCACCTCACGGTGACGCACCTCATCGATGCGGGCACGGTGGTGGCGCGCCCGTTCGCCGAGGCGCCGCTGCAGCAGCGGCAATTGCAGGTGCTGGCGCTCGAAGGCCGCACCCTCACGCCGCTGGCGCAGGAGTTCGTACGGCACCTGGTGCATGCCATCGCCAGCGCGGGCCGGCGCAAGCTGGGGCGCGCACGTTCCGGGGCCTGAGCTTCAGCGGCCCAGCGCGTTGATGTCCGCCGGGTCGAGCAGCACCTTCGGCGCGCCGTGCCGCGCCACGGCCAGCATGGCGCGGCCGACCTTTTCGGTGGTCGTCACCTTGTCGGGCCACAGCCGATAGGCCAGCCCGAGCACCGGCTTGAGCACCATGATGGCGGCCTGGTAGAGCGGCGTCTTCGAACGCACGCCATGCAGCGGCTGGATCATGCCGGGGCGAAACATGTAGGCGGCCTTGAACGGCAGCCTGAGCAAGGCGTTTTCGGTGGAGCCCTTCACGCGCGCCCACATGCGGCTGCCGCGCTCGCTGCTGTCGGTGCCTGCACCCGTCACATAGGTGAAGGTCATGCCCGGGTTGAGCCGCGCGAGCACCGTGGCGGCCGCCATCGTGAGGTCGTAGGTGATGCGCTTGTAGTCGGGCTCTTGCATGCCGACCGACGACACGCCCAGGCAGAAGAAGCAGGCATCGAAGCCCTGCAGCTGCGGCTCGAAGCTGCTGTAGTCATACATGTCCTCGATCACCACATCCTCCAGCTTCGGGTGCTGCTGCCCGCTGGCTCTGCGGCCGACCGCGACCACGCGCGCCACGTCGGGCGCGAGCAGGCATTCGCGCAGCACGCCCTGCCCCACCATGCCGGTGGCGCCAAAGATCAGGATGTTCATGGATCGGGCGCGGTCAGACCGCGAAGTCGGCGGGACGCTTCTCGAGCACCGCCAGCAGCAGGTCGACGTCGAGGCTGGAAGGCTGCGGTGCCTGCAGCGCGCCGAGCATGCGCGAGAGCGTCTCGGCGTGCGGCAGCAGCGGGCCGAGGAAGCGGGTGCCGTTGGCACCGGCGATCAGCAGTGTCGGAAAGGTCTCGACGTCGAAGGCATCGGCGATCTCGGCATGGTCCTCGATGTCGACCCAGGCAAAGCGGAACTGCGGATGCGCCCGCGCCACCTGCTCGAACAATGGCCGGTAGTCGCGGCAGGTGCCGCACCATTCGGCGCACAGGCACACGACCCACGGCGCATCGCTGGCCGGCTCGGCGGAAACGGGGGCGGCAGGAAGGGCGCTCAAGGCTGATGCGGTGAAGGTGTGAATACGAAGCCGGTGTAGTGCGGCCGGGAGGTCGTGGCTATTATGGACAAAGCGCCCCCGGCGTTCAGGAGACCCGCACGATGAACACCACGACTGCCCCGGAATCTGCTGTCGATCCGCGACGTTTCAAGAGTTTCGCGGAGTTCTACCCCTTCTACCTGAGCGAGCACGCCAACCGCACCTGCCGGCGCCTGCACTTCGCGGGCTCGACGATTTCGCTGCTGTGCCTGGTGGCGCTGGTCGTCACGCTCAATCCGCTCTGGCTGCTGGCCGGGCTGCTCGCGGGCTATGGCTTTGCCTGGGTCGGGCACTTCGGCTTCGAGAAGAACAAGCCGGCCTCCTTCAAGCGCCCGCTCTACAGCTTCATGGGCGACTGGGCGATGTACCGCGACATCTGGCTGGGCAAGGTCAAGATCTGACGGCTATCAAATCAGGAGCACGTCGCCCAGGCGCAGCGTGTACAGCGGGCCTTTGCGCCACAGGTCTTCGAGCGGCTCCGCGCGCGGCATCAGCAGCTCCCTCAGCAGCGGTTCGATGGGCGTGGACGGATCGGCCAGCAGCACGTAGCGCGGATCTTCGTTGGCGGTTTCCTCGGCGAGCGGCGCAACCCAGTCCAGTGCCACCAGCGTTTCGAGCACCGGCACCACCTGCAGCGCATCGACCCGCATGCGCGTGACGAGTTCGGTGGCACCCATGCCCTTGGCCGGCGTGGCGCGCGCCCGCGCCAGGTGCTGCAGCACCTCCATGGCCAGCTGCAGCGGCCAACCGGACCGCCCGCCGCGGCGCGCAACCCCGGTCAGCAGGCTCGGCAAATAAGCGGCGATGACCGCGCCCAGCAGCACGATGACCCAGGCCACGTAGATCCACACCAGCAGGATCGGCACCGTGGCGAAGGCGCCGTAGAGCACCGAATAGGTCGGCACCAGGCTCAGGTAGTAGCCCAGCACGCGCTTGGCGATCTCGATGGCGGCCGCCACGAAGACGCCGCCGGCCCAGGCATGCGACCAGCGCACGTTGGTGTTGGGCACGTAGTGGTAGAGCGAGGCCATGCCGCCCGCGAGCAGCACGAATTCGAAGGTGTCGAAGAACAGCTTGAGGATGCTTCCGCCCACCACGTCGCGCGATGCGGCGAACACATACGAGGTGGTCGAGAGGCTCACCGCCAGGATCAGAGGGCCGAGCGTGATGGCGGCCCAGTAGATCAGCACGCGCTGCGCAAAGGGCCGGGGCGAGCGCACGCGCCAGATGTTGTTGAGCGTCTTGTCGATGGTGAGGATCAGCGCAATGGCGGTGATCAGCAGCACCACCAGGCCCGCGATGCCCAGGCCGCCCGCCTTGCTCGAGAACTGGTTCAGGTAGCCCAGCACCTGGCGCGCGATGTTGTCGGGAATCAGGCTCTCGATGAGCCAGCGCTGCAGCCGCCCCTGCAGCTTGGCGAACATCGGAAACACGGTAAAAAGCGCCAGCGCCACCGTGAAGAACGGCACCATCGCAATGGTGGTGGTAAAGGTGAGGCTGCTGGCCGTGAGGCCGAGCCGGTCTTCGCGGAAACGCTCGCCCAGCACCGCCGCGGTGTTGCCCCACGGAAAGCGCGAAAGATCCCTCCAGAGCTGCCGACGATTCATGGCCGGTATCATAAGAACCTGAACCCTCCCCCAGTCTTCGCACACTTCGTGTCGCCGGTTCCGCGGTGTTCCGCCCATGAAAACCATCACACCGCCAGCCTCTTCTTCCGTTCGCGCCACCCGCTGGCTTGCCGTGGGCAGCCTCGCCGGGCTGATCGTGCTGGGCCTGGCCTGGGAACTGTGGCTGGCGCCGCTGCGCCCGGGCGGCTCGCTGCTGGCGCTCAAGGTGCTGCCGCTGGTCATTCCGCTCGCGGGGCTCTGGAAGAACCGCATGTACACCTACCGCTGGGTCAGCCTGATGATCTGGCTCTATTTCACCGAGGGCGTGGTGCGCGCCTGGAGCGACATCAACGGCGTGGGGCAAGTGCTCGCGCTCGTCGAGGTGCTGCTGTGCCTCATGCTCTTCGCGGCCTGCGCATTGCACGTGAGGCTGCGCCTGCGCAACGCCAAGGCGGCCCGCCAACTGGAGGTTTCCACCCCATGACGACTTCTGCTTCTTCCGCTTCGCTGATCGATCAGCTGCGCGCCATTGTCGGCGCTCCGCACGTGCTGAACGAGGGCGACCTCACCGCCTACGAGCAGGACTGGCGCAAGCGCGCGCGCGGCAAGTCGCTGGCGGTGGTGCGGCCGGCCAATGCGCAGCAGGTGGCCGACGTGGTCAAGGCCTGCGCCGCGGCCGGCACGGCCATCGTGCCGCAGGGCGGCAACACCGGCCTGGCCGTGGGTTCCATTCCCGACGACAGCGGCACGCAGGTGGTGCTGAGCCTGCAGCGGTTGAACACCATCCGCACCATCGACGCCGCCAACCTCACGATGACGGTGGAGGCCGGCTGCATCCTGCAGACGCTGCAGGAGACGGCGGAAAAACAAGGCTTCCTGTTCCCGCTGAGCCTCGCGGCCGAGGGCAGCTGCACCATCGGCGGCAATCTTGCGACCAATGCCGGCGGCACGCAGGTGGTTCGCTACGGCAACACGCGCGACCTGTGCCTGGGCCTCGAAGTGGTCACGCCGCAGGGCGAGATCTGGGAAGGCACCAGCGGCCTGCGCAAGGACAACACCGGCTACGACCTGCGCGACCTGATGATCGGCAGCGAAGGCACGCTGGGCATCATCACCGCGGCCACGATGAAGCTCTACCCGCTGCCCGCCGCGCAGCTCACGGCCTGGGCCGCGGTGCCCTCGCTCGACCACGCGGTCACGCTGCTGGGCCTGGCGCACAGGCAGCTGGGCTCGGGCCTCACGGGCTTCGAGGTGATGGGCCGGTTTGCGCTGAGCCTGGTCGACAAGCACATGCCGCAGCTGCGCGTGCCGTTCATCGAGGACGAAGCCGTGCCGTACTGCGTTTTGCTCGAGAACTCCGACAGCGAATCCGAAGACCATGCGCGCGCGCGCTTCGAGGCGCTGCTCGAAACGGCCTTCGAAGACGGCTGCGTGACCGATGCGGTGGTGGCCGAGAACCTTGCGCAGGCGCACCAGCTCTGGCACATCCGCGAGAGCATTCCGCTCGCGCAGGCCGAGGAAGGCCTGAACATCAAGCACGACATCTCGATTCCCGTGTCGCGCATTCCGGCCTTCGTGGCGGAAACCGATGCGCTGCTGGCACGCGAGATCGCCGGCGTGCGGCTCGTGAACTTCGGCCACCTGGGCGACGGCAACCTGCACTACAACGTGCAGGCGCCCGAGAACATCGAC
>Ga0307514_10005330_pt1 | contig 11524 bp, 10 predicted proteins | sample 16_EM_MG_FD_203088 | JGI IMG/M metagenome (GOLD analysis project Ga0307514, IMG submission 203088) | Populus trichocarpa ectomycorrhiza microbial communities from riparian zone in the Pacific Northwest, United States - 16_EM | ecosystem: Host-associated > Plants > Roots > Unclassified | place... | reverse complement strand
GTGCCCAGTCGAGCTGGTGTTCCATGAAAATGAAGCGTTTCTTCTGATGCGGTTGCGATGCGGCGGCCCGGACTGAAAAAGGCCCGGGGCCGTCGATCAGTGCACTATTGTCCGCGTCGCCGAGGATCGCACAAAAAAGACTTCATTCAACAACCTTGAAAAAGCCGCCGAAGCGGGGAGGCTTCCGACTAACGGACGCTGGCGTCGTCCTACGCGCGGGACCGGGGCCGCTCCCAGAATCGGTTCGTTCCAACTTGTTCCTTGGACGAACAGAGGAGTCAACCGACATGAGCAGAGCACCCGGAAGCCTCGGTTCAGGCGACGGATCGCGGCCCACCACCGATGGCGGCGTGGACAACATCGGCGCAGGCGAAAAATTCGCGAGCAGTTCCTCGGCCGCCGGCGAGCCGGACTCGGCGCCGGCGCCAGCCGAACGGATGGCGCAGAAGCGCAAGAACGCGGAGGCCTCGCGCCACGACGATTCCGCAGCCTTCGGGCTGCGGGAAGACCTCCGCCCCAAGACCAACCAGGAGCCGTCCAAGCCCTGAGCGCCTGGACAGCCGAGGAGCCCAAGATGACTTCTTCTGAAAAAGCCTTTCCCTTTCCCACATCCAAGAACCACGGCAAGCCGCCCGTCGAGCCCGCCAAGCCAACCGAACAGGCGCCGAGCGAGGAGGCGCTGGACAGCGGGGTCGAGGAATCATTTCCCGCAAGCGATCCGGTTTCCGTCACGGTGACGAAGGTCAAGCTGCCCAAGGCGCCGCAAGACAAGGACAAGGCGGAGGAGGGCCGCGACGCGGACGCCAAGAGGTAGCCCTCCTACACTATGCCGCGCTGCGAACCGACCCGGCGCAGCCGGCAAGAACCTAGCTTTTCCCAGGTCGGGCATCCGGCTCGGCACGGCCTTTTCTGCCGGGGACTGCCGGCGTTTTCAGGAGACATGACCATGAACAGCACTTCCAGACTCATTGCCGCACTTGCCCTGGGCGCCGCAGGCGCAGCATTCGCGCAAGGCAACCCGCCCACCACGGCGCCCGCCAATCCGGCGACCGCAGCAGGCCAGCAAAATCCGTCGGGCGGTCCCATGGGCACCACGGGCGTGACCCCGCAGAGCGGCGGCACTTCGGGAAGCTCCGCGCCCACGGCCCAAGGGTCGACCGACACCAGCAGCAGTTCAGGCAGCACCATGGCCGCCTCGGGCGACACGCCTGCGATGCGGCGTGCGCGCGCCGACCGCAACTGAACGCGGGGCATCCGATCCCACGCAGCACGGCCGATTCATGAATGCCGTGAAGTCCGGATCGAGCGCAGCGAGCCGCGCGCTTGCCGTGCTCGTTCCGCTTGCTCTTTTATCGACCTCGACCGCAACGCTGGCGGCCGCGGAAGATGCACAGTGGCTCGCGCGGGCCGCCGTTGCCGCAGCGGACAACCGGGCCGCACCGTTCGCGGTCGTCGACAAGAAGAATGCCCGTGTCTTCGTCTTCGATGCCACGGGCCGGCTCCAGGGTTCGTCGCCCGTGCTGCTGGGGCTGGCGCGCGGCGACGACTCCGTGCCGGGCATCGGCGAGCGCGAAATGGCCAGCATCCGGCCCGAAGAGCGTACGACTCCGGCGGGGCGCTTCAAGACGGAGCCAGGGCGCAACACCAAGGGCGAGGACATCGTGTGGATCGACTACGACGCAGCCGTTTCGATGCACCGGGTGCGCGCCAACGTCAAGTCGGAGCGCCGCCTGCAACGGCTGGCATCGCCCAGCGTGGCGGACAACCGCATTTCCTACGGCTGCATCAATGTGCCGGCCGCCTTCTACGACGCCTACATCAAGCCCGCACTGGGAACGCGCCGCGGGGTGGTTTACGTGCTCCCCGAAACCATGCCGGCACGCAAGCGCTTCGACTTCCTGCGGCCTTCTGCGCTCTGAACAAGAGGCTGCGGCGCGTCGACGCTGGCTGAGCGGCCCCGGGTTCAGGTCCGCAGGCTGACCACGCCAAGCAGCACCACCACCGCAATGCCAAGCAGCAAGGTGGCGCATTTCCAGAAGACCACCGGGTTCTTGTCGAGCAGCGGCGTGCCGCGCCGGTTCAGAAAGTCGGGGTGGGGCTGGCGCAGCTCCTCGACGAATTCCGACAGCGCTTCATGGCGCTTGAGCGGGTTGGGGTGCAGGGCCTTGCGGAGCACTTCGTCGATCCATGCGGGGATGGCGCGCTGCGCATCCAGCGCGGACCGGTACTGCAGGTTGCGCTGGTCCGCGCGCGTGCGGATGCGCGCGACCTGCGCGCCGTAGGGCAATCGGCCGGTCAGCATCTGGTAGACGATCACGGCCAGCGAGAACAGGTCGGACTGCACCGAGCCGCCGTCGCCCAAGAAGTATTCGGGCGCCGTGTACTGCACCGTCCCCAGCACCTGGGCCGGGTCGGCCAGCTTGCTGTCGCCCAGGCCCGCCACCCAGGCCGAGCCGAAGTCGATGATCCGCACCGTGCCCGTGCGGTCGATCATGATGTTCTCGGGCCGCAGGTCCTGGTGCAGCATCTCCATGCGATGAAAGGCCTGCAGCCCCTTGGCCAGCTGCTCCACGATGCCGCGCACCGGCTCCAGGCTCGGGCGCGGGTTGTCGACCATCCATTGCGCCAGCGTCTGCCCGTCGACGAACTCCATGACCGTGTAGAGGTAGTTGCGCTTGCGCTGCGGAACATGCGGCTTGAGCACATGCGCGCTGTCGATGCGCCGCGCCACCCACTCTTCGAGCAGGAAGCGGTCGAGGTGGGCCTCGTCGTTCTGCAGGTCGACGGACGGCGTCTTGAGCACGACGCGCTCGCCCGTGTCGTCGTCGACCGCCAGGTAGATGTGGCTTCGGCTGCTGCGGTGCAGGTCGCGCACGATGGTGTAGCCATCGAAGCGCATGCGCGCCTCGAGCACAGGCGGCAGGCGCAGCGCCGCGCGCTGCGCCTGGAGCTCATTGATGTCGCCATCGGGCAGCCCGTCGACTCGCACGATCTGGACCGTCAGGTTGTCGGGGCTGCCGCGCTGGTACGCTTCCTCGGCAATGTTCTTTGCCGCGGCGTCCAGATCGCCGGGGTGGGCATCGAGCGCGGCCCTGATGACGGCCGCGTCCACATGTTCATGGACGCCGTCGGACGTCAACAGGAAGACGTCGCCTTTCTCGATGGCGAGGGCCTGGTAGTCGATCTCCACATGCGGGCCCACGCCCAGCGCCCGGGCCAGATAGCTGTGCCCCTCCGCCACCGAGACGCGATGGTCTTCAGTCAGTTGCTCGAGCGCTTCTGCATGCCAGCGGTAGACGCGCGTGTCGCCCACATGGAAGACGTGCGCCGTGGTCGATTTGATGACCAGCGCGCTGAAGGTGCAGACGTAGCCGCGGTCCTTGTCGAAACGGCCGCCGCCATTCTGGGTCTGCGCGTGCAGCCAGGCGTTGGTGGCCGTGAGCACGCGTTGCGCCGAGCGGCTCACGCTCCATGCGTCGGAGGTGCAGTAGTAATCGGTCAGGAAGCTGCGGACCGCCGACTCGCTGGCCACGTGGCTGACGTCGCTGCTGCTGATGCCGTCGGCAATCGCAACCGCCACGCCCTTCGCGCTGCGGCCCTGCGCCTGCGGCAGGGCGGCGCCGTGGAAGTCCTGGTTGGCGTCCTTGCGTCCCTTGTCGGAGTACTGGCCGATGGAGATCGCGAGTCCGGGACGCATCGTGGCGCGGCAGCAGCCGGGTTCAGCGGGGAACGCGCTTGGGCGCCGTGCGCACGTGCGTGGCGTACAGCGTCAGGCCGGTGAACGACAGGCCGCCGATGAGGTTGCCGAGTACCGTCGGGATCTCGTTCCAGATGATGTAGTCCATGACCGAAAAATTGCCGCCCATGAGCAGTGCCGACGGAAACAGGAACATGTTGACCACCGAGTGCTCGAACACCATGAAGAAGAACACCATGATCGGCATCCACATGGCCAGCACCTTGCCGGTCACCGAGGTCGAGATCATCGCACCCACCACGCCGGTGGACACCATCCAGTTGCACAGCATGCCGCGCACGAAGAGCGTCAGCATGCCCGCGGCGCCGTGGCTGGAGTAGCCCAGCGTGCGTGCCTCGCCGATGGTGGCGATCACCTGGCCGACCTTGTCCGGCGGGCTCGTGAAGCCGAAGGTGAAGACGATCGCCATCAGCACGGCCACGAGGAAGGCACCGAGGAAATTGCCGACGAAGACCAGGCCCCAGTTGCGCAGCACGCCGCCGATGGTCACGCCGGGGCGCTTGTCGATCAGCGCGAGCGGCGTCAGCACGAACACGCCGGTCAGCAGGTCGAAGCCGAGCAGGTAGAGCATGCAGAAGCCGACGGGAAACAGGATCGCCCCGATGATCGAGTAGCCCGTCTGCACGTTGATGGTGACGGCGAACACCGCCGCCAGCGCGAGGATCGCGCCCGCCATGAAGGCACGAATGAGCGTGTCGCGCGTGGACATGAAGATCTTGGATTCACCGGCGTCCACCATCTTGGTGACGAATTCGGAAGGCTGCAGATAGGCCATGGCGTTTTTTCTTTGGATTGAGAAGGAGAAGCTGAACGGAAAAAGGGAAGGGGGGCCGCGCCTCAGGCGGCCTTCTCGAGCGCGGGGTGCGCGGAGGCTGAAGCGGCCGCGAGTCCTTGCAGGACATCACCGACCACGATGATCGAGGGGCTGCACAGGCCGTTGTCGGCAATCGTGCGCTGCAGCGTCGCCAGCGTGCCGACGGCGTGCCGCTGCAACGGCAGGCTGGCGTTCTGGACTACCACGATGGGCGTGGCCGGTGGCAGTCCGCTCAGCAGTTCGTCCTGGATCGAGCCTGCGCTCGACACGCCCATGTAGATGACCAGCGTCAAGCGTGCCGAATGGGCCGTGGCGGCCAGCGTGCGCCAGTCGGGGCCCGGCGAGCCGGGCTTGGCATGGCCGGTGATGAACACCACGCCCTGTGCATGCGCGCGATGCGTCAGCGGCACGCCGAGCGAAGTCAAGCCGGCCAGGCCGGCCGTGATGCCGTTCACCACTTCCACGTGAATGCCGGCCTGCGCGAGGTGCTCGACCTCTTCGCCGCCGCGGCCAAAGATGAAGGGGTCGCCGCCCTTGAGCCGGACCACGTGCTCGCCTTCGCGAACGGCCATGATCATCAGCCGCTCGATGAAGCTCTGCGGCGTGCTCTTGCAGCCGCCGCGTTTTCCGACGTGGATCACGCGTGCGCCGGGCGCCGCCATGGCGACGATGTCGTCGCTGACCAGGTCGTCGACCAGCAGGACCGTGGCCGACTGGATCGCCCTGAGCGCTTTCAGCGTGAGCAGCTCGGGATCGCCGGGTCCGGCACCGACGAGCGTGCAGCGGCCCTGCAGCACGGACTGCGCGCCGGATTCGCGATCGGCAGCCGTTGCGGCGCGCGTTGCAGGGGTCGAGGAAGTCAAGGTAAGGCTCATGTGGCTCGGCCGTGTCAGGCGGTCGTGTCTTCGGGCAGGCAGGCGCGGTTCGCCGGCCCTGCAACAGGGGACGCCAGGTCGAGCGCATGCGTGGCGAGTTCGTTCGAATCGAGATGCACCACGCCGTCGGCCACCTTCACCGCAAACCGCGGCGTGCACCCCTCATCGGGCGACTTGGCACACCCGTCTTCCAGCCCGATGGCCCAGTTGTGCAGCGGGCAGGCCACGCTGGTGCCGAACACGATGCCCTGGCTCAAGGGCCCGCCCTTGTGCGGGCAGCGGTCCAGCAGCGCGAAGACCTGGTCCTCGGCATTGCGGAACACCGCCACGTTCACGCCCACCGGGCGCGCCACGCGGCGGGCGCCCAGCACCGGGATGTCCTCGACGCGGCAGATCACTTTCCATTCGCTGCTGGTGCCGTGGTTGTTGTTGTCGTTGCTCATGGGTTGTTGCTCCTTGTCCTTCACGCGGCCTGCGTGGCCTTGTCCGCCACGTCATCCACCACCGCCACCGGCGTGAACTGCCGCACATCCACCTGCGCCTGGCTCGACTCGAACCACGGATCGGGCTCCCCATCGAGGGCGAACTGCAGCCGCTCCCACAGCGCCTTGCGGCCTTCTGCGTCTTCGAGGATCTTCTTCTTCACATAGTCCAGCCCCACCCGCCCGATGTAGTGCACCGTGCGCTCCAGGTACCAGCCTTCCTCGCGGTACAACTGCAGGAAGGCGCCCGCATACTCCATCACCTCCTCGGCCGTCTTCACCTTCACCAGGAACTGCGCCACCTCGGTCTTGATGCCGCCGTTGCCGCCCACGTACAGCTCCCAGCCGGAGTCGACCCCGATCACGCCCACGTCCTTGATCCCGGCCTCGGCGCAGTTGCGCGGGCAGCCGGATACAGCGAGCTTGACCTTGTGCGGCGAATACATCGCCCAGAGCGCCCGCTCCAGGTCCTTGCCCATCTGGGTGGAGTCCTGCGTGCCGAAGCGGCACCATTCGCTGCCCACGCAGGTCTTGACCGTGCGCAGGCTCTTGGCGTAGGCAAAGCCCGAGGGCATGCCGATGTCCTTCCAGACGCCCTCCAGGTCTTCCTTCTTCACCCCCAGGAGGTCGATGCGCTGGCCGCCCGTGACCTTGACGGTCGGGATCTGGTACTTGTCGGCCGCGTCCGCGATGCGCCGCAGCTCGTCGGGCGTGGTGTGGCCGCCCCACATGCGCGGAATGACGGAATACGTGCCGTCCTTCTGGATGTTGGCGTGGCTGCGCTCGTTGATGAAGCGGCTCTGCGGGTCGTCCTTGGCCTCCTTGGGCCAGGTCGAGATCAGGTAGTAGTTGACCGCCGGGCGGCAGGTGGCGCAGCCGTTGGGCGTGCGCCAGCCCAGGTTGCGGTAGACCTCGTCGTGCGTGAGGTAGTGCTCGCGGCGGATCGCGTCGCGCACGTCCTGGTGGTTGGCGTCGGTGCAGCCGCACACGGCCTTCTTCTTGGGCGTGGCCGAGTAGTCGCCGCCGGCGGTGAACATCAGGATCTGCTCCACCAGCCCGGTGCACGAGCCGCAGCTGGCGCTGGCCTTGGTGTGCTTCTTGACCTCGTCCAGCGTGAACAGGCCCTTGTCCTTGATGGCCTTGCAGATGGTGCCCTTGGTCACGCCGTTGCAGCCGCACACCTCGGCCTCGTCGGGCATGCTGGCGGCCTTGCTGTGGCCCTCATGGCCGGTGTCGCCGATGTTGGATTCGCCGAACATCAGCTTGTCGCGGATGTCGCCCACGCTGCGCCCGTCGCGCAAGAGCTTGAAGTACCAGCTGCCGTCCACCGTGTCGCCGTACAGGCAGGCGCCCACCAGCTTGTCGTCCTTGATGACCAGTTTCTTGTAGACCCCGCCGAAGGGGTCGCTCATGACGATCTCCTCGGTGCCCTCGCCGCCCATGAACTCACCGGCGCTGAACAGGTCGATGCCGGTGACCTTGAGCTTGGTGGAGGTGAGCGACCCGAGGTAGCGCCCGATGCCGAACTGGGCCAGGTGGTTGGCCGCGACCTTGGCCTGCTCGAACAGCGGAGCGACCAGGCCGTAGGCGATGCCGCGGTGGGCCGCGCATTCGCCCACCGAGTAGATGCGCGCGTCGGTCACGGTCTGCAGGGTGTCGGTGACGACGATGCCGCGCTGGCAGTGCAGGCGCATCTTCTCGGCCAGCTCGGTGTTGGGGCGGATGCCGACAGCCATGACGACCAGGTCGGCGGCCACTTCGGTGCCGTCCTTGAAGCGGATGGCCTTGACGCGGCCATCCTCGCCACCGACGAGCTCCTGGGTCTGGGCGCCGATCAGGAACTTCAGGCCGCGGTCTTCGAGCGACTTCTGCAAGAGCTTGCCGGCCACGTCGTCGAGCTGGCGCTCCATGAGCCAGGGCATGACGTGCACCACGGTGACGCTCATGCCGCGCAGCATCAGGCCGTTGGCCGCCTCCAGCCCGAGCAGGCCGCCGCCGATGACGACCGCGCTCTTGTGGGTCTTGGCGGTCTCGATCATGTAGTCGGTGTCGGCGATGTCGCGGTAGGCGATGACGCCCTTCAGGTCCTTGCCGGGCACCGGGAGCATGAAGGGGTTGGAGCCGGTGCACATCAAGAGGCGGTCGTAAGGCGCTTCGGTGCCGTCCTCGGCGCGCACGATGCGCTTGACGCGGTCGACCTCGACCACCTTCTTGCCGGCGTGCAGGGTGATCTTGTTCTCGGTGTACCACGCCCAGCTGTTGAGCACGATCTCGTCCACGGTCTGCTCGCCCGCGAGCACGGGCGACAGGAGGATGCGGTTGTAGTTGGGGTGCGGCTCGGCACCGAAGACGGTGATGTCGTACAGGTCCGGGGCGAGCTTCAACAGCTCCTCGAGCGTGCGCACGCCGGCCATGCCGTTGCCGACCATCACGAGTTTGAGTTTCTTCATGGGGTGGGGCCTTTCAACGAATCAAGCAATGGGAAGCGCACGGTGCTGCGCGTGGAAAAGCACGTGGAGAATGGCGCCATGAGCTTTGAAGTGGACATCGGCTACAGCAGCCAGCGCGGACCGCGCGACGTGAACGAAGACTTTGCCGGTGCCGTGAACGCACCGCCGGGCGACGAGTCGCGCGGACTCATCGCGGCCATTGCCGATGGCGTGTCCACCGGCGGCCGCGGCCTGGAGGCGGCGCAGACCACCGTGATGGGCCTCCTGGCCGACTACTTCGCGACGCCCGACACCTGGGAGCCGACCGCCGCGCTCGACCGCCTGGTCGCCGCGCAGAACGCCTGGCTGGCCGACCACAACCGGCGCCGCCAAGGTAGCGCCACTGCACTCACCACCCTGACGGCGCTGGTGCTGCACGGCCAGAGCTACACGCTCGCGCATGTGGGCGACACGCGCGCATGGCGCGTGCGCGCCGGCGGCGAGCCGGCCACGCCGCTGACCCAGGACCACGCCTTCGAGCATCCCGATATGCGCAGCCGCCTGACGCGCGCCATCGGCCTGGACGACCAGGTGCGTGTCGACTACGCGCAGGGCGACGTGCGCGTGGGCGACTGCTTCGTGCTCACCACCGACGGCGTGCACGGCGTGCTCAAGCCGCAGCGCCTGGCCGCGCTGGCCTTGCAGGGCAGTGCAGAGGAAGCGAGCGAGGCGCTGGTGCAGGCGGCGCTCGATGCCGGCACGCGCGACAACGCGACCGCCCTGGTCATTCGTGTCGTCGGCCTCGACGTGCGGCAGCTCGACGACGAACTCGGCGACGGCCGCCGCCTGGCGCCGCCGCCCTTGCTGAAGGTGGGCGACGCGCTCGACGGCTATGTCGTCACCGGGCTGGTGGCCGACACCGGCGTGCATCTGCTCTACCAGGCGCGCAATGCGGCCACGCGCGAACTGGTGGCGCTCAAGACGCTGCATCCCTCGCGCGCCAGCGATCCGCAGGAGCGCGCAATGCTCGCGCACGAAGCCTGGCTGGGGCAGCGCGTGGGCAATGGCGGATTCGTGCGCGTGCACGAACGCGCCGAGAACGCCAGCGCGCTCTACATCGTGTTCGACTGGCACGGCGGGCGCACGCTGGAGCAGATGCGCAAGGCCGGCGCGCGCGGCGCGGTGGCCGAGGTGGTTTCCGCGGCCATCGAGCTGACCAAGGCCCTGGGCCGGCTGCACCGCCACGGCGTGGTTCACCGCGACATCAAGCCTGGCAACCTGCACCTGGGCGACGACGGGCGCTGGCGCATCCTCGACCTGGGCGTGGCGCTGTCGGGCCGCGAAGGCGCGGCCCAGCGGGAGCTGCATGCCGGCACGCCCAGCTACATCAACCCCGAGCAGTGGGAGGGCGCCGAAGCCGACACTGCGAGCGACCTGTTCGCGCTCGGCGTCACGCTGTACCAGTGGCTCGGCGGCCATCTGCCCTACGGCGAGATCGAGCCCTACCAGGTGGCGCGCTACCGGCGCGATCCGGCCGCGCTCTCGCGGCTGCGGCCCGACGTGCCCGTGTGGCTCGACCACCTGGTGCGCAAGGCCGTCGCGCGCGATCCGCGGGAGCGCTTCGAAACCGCCGAGGAAATGCTGCTCGCCCTGGAGCGCGGCGCTTCCCGCCCCGTGAGCGCGCCCGCCGCCACGCCGCTGATCCGCCGCGATCCGGCCGCGCTCTACAAGATCGCGCTGGCCGTGTCGCTGCTGTTCAACGCACTGCTCGTGGTGTGGCTGCTGTTCTTGCCACGTTGAGGACGGGCGGAGGAAGGTCATGGCCGCGCCGTCTTCCTCGCGGGGGGCACGTACTTGGCTTCGGCAGCGTCGGGCGAGGTGCGCGCGCGGCCACCTTTCTCGGCCCAGGTGCGGGTCCAGCGGATCTGCATCACGCGCATGACGCCCAGCATCACCAGCGACAGCGCGCCGAAGAAAACGAAGCCCCAGACGTAGCTGCCCAGGTACTGCTTCGACAGGCCCATGGCATTGGGCACCAGGCCGCCGCCGAGCGCGCCGATCTCGCCGATCATCGAGCCGGCCACCGCGGTGCTCGTGGGCCAGCGCAGCGGCACCAGCTGGAACAGCGCGCCGTTGCCTGCGCCCAGCGCGGCAAAGCATGCGATCAAGAGCAGCGTGGTGAGCGCGAGCGATGACGACGAGACACCCACCAGCACCAGGCCCACGGCCACCACCAGCAGCACCACGGTCAGCGTGTTGACGCCGCCCCAGCGGTCGGAGATCCAGCCGCCGACGATGCGCACCGCGGCGCCCATGAAGGCGGCCAGCATCGTGAGCTGTCCGGCCTGCACCTTGCTCACGCCGAACTGGTCGTAGTAGTAGGAGGGCAGGAAGGTGATGAGCCCGATGAAGCCGCCGAAGGTCACGCCGTAGATCAGGCTGAACACCCAGCCGTCCTTCTCGAACAGGCAGGCGATGTGCGCGCGGAAGCTCGCATGGCTGTCGACGTCGGGCGGCTCCTTGGCGAACACGATCATCACGATCATCGGCACCAGGATCGCGCCGGCCGCCACGCCGTACACCGCCTGCCAGCCGAGCCACTGCGCGAGCGGCGGCGCCACCAGCACCGACACCGCCGTGCCCACGTTGCCCGCGCCCACCAGGCCCATCGCCAGGCCCTTGTGCTGCGGCGGGAACCAGCCCGAGCCCAGCGACAGCGCCACGCCGAAGCTCGCGCCCGCAATGCCCAGCAGCACGCCCATGGCGAGCAGGTCGTTGAAGCTCTTCACGAAGAAGAAGCCGAACAGCATCGCCACCGCGATCAGGCCCATCTCGACCAGCGTCGCGTTCTTGCGGCCGATGTACTGCGACAGGATGCCCAGCGGAAAGCGCATCAGCGCGCCCGCGATGATCGGCACCGACAGCATCAGGCCCTTCTGCGCGGGCGAGAGGTCGAAGGTTTCCCCGATGAACGGCGCCATGGCGCCATTGAGCACCCAGATGCAGCACGAAAACGTGAAGTACAGGAAGGCCGAGAACAGCGTCGGCGCGTGGCCGGAATGCAGAAAGGTCTTGAAGCTGGACATGGCGTTCAATCGTGCGAAATGCCGCGGCGCGGCCTTGCAGGAGCCGTGTCGACGGACGGGGTTGGGGCGGGATGCCGGCAG
>Ga0307514_10005329_pt1 | contig 11525 bp, 16 predicted proteins | sample 16_EM_MG_FD_203088 | JGI IMG/M metagenome (GOLD analysis project Ga0307514, IMG submission 203088) | Populus trichocarpa ectomycorrhiza microbial communities from riparian zone in the Pacific Northwest, United States - 16_EM | ecosystem: Host-associated > Plants > Roots > Unclassified | place... | reverse complement strand
CACCTAAAGAGGGGGATAATGTAACGGCACGGCTGCACGTGACGTGTCCAGGGCCGGGTAATACCCGCTTTATATAGTCGGCTCGCCACGAGCCTTAGATCTCTAGCGATAATCTTACCTTAACTTACCTTTATACTACTCTACAATATTGACATCCACATATGCAACTGTATCTACTGATATACCTTCCTATGAGGCCATACACGGGCATATGCCTTTACACCTGCGAACGAAGAGGCGGACCGTCAGGCAAACCTGGCCCGAGACGCCAGCGGAGACACGGTGATAGAGCGGTCATAAACCTCGGCCTCGAATAGAGCTAGACGAATCTCCGAGGGGAGGTCAGCAGCCAAGGCAAAGTGGGAGGCCGACAAGTGCAGCAAGCACTTCAGCTACAGACTCAAGGGCAAGACGGAGACCAAGAGACCCGTTCCGATTACACGCGTGAAGTCGCTGGCTACCAGGTTCTACAGACTCAAGTGCGGGCATGCACCCACTGGAGTCTACCTAAAACGGTTCGGCCACCGAGAGGACGACAAATGCTGGTGGTGTGGCGGCGGAGGCAGGACGGCCCAGACGCGGGAACACCTCTTCCGCCACTGCAGCCGGTGGAGAGACCAGCATCAGGCACTATGGCAGGCGGTGGGAAAAGCGACGGGCTGGAAAGCGGGCAAATGCAGACACGTGCAGATCTCTGAGCTGTTTTGTGTGGAAGAGTGCGACCAAGCGGTGATGGACTTCCTGGCGGCTACTGAAGTTGGGAAGTTCCCTCCCAGATGAGGGACGGTATGGAGCAGGCGCAGAGGCTGACTCAGGGGCGGGGAGCGGCGGCAGTGGGCGTATACCTTCTTTTCTTTTTCTTTCTGTTCTGCCGTGGGTTGGTCTATCGTTTAGTCGTTTCATTTGTCAGCGGGGATGAAGGGTAGCGGGGGTGGAGCTCCACCATCTAGCCGGCTCGCCCGGAGGCGGATGGGATATTGGGTCGTGTCATACTCTAATTAGAGTGCATACAGTATGAATAAAACAAAAACAAAAGAGCCCCATATCCCCTCCGCTTCCGGGCAAGCCGGTTAAATGGCGGAGTTCCCCACCCGCTACCCTTTGTCCCCTTTACACCGGGGGGCTTGGGAAATCAGGCTGCAGCATATCATCATCTCTAGCTGACACCGTGAGATGAAAACCTTTCTCTACGGTGATTGGTAGAATTGTCCAATTCATAACTCCCGCGATTACCTGAATATGTGCCCTACAGGAATATAGCCACACGTCGCTATCAAAAGCAACTATGCATACGAATTGCAACAATCTCAGAGAATGTAAGACATACACAACTGTTAGCATATTAAGAAACATTAATTGCTATTTGTTAACATCGTGTGTTTCTGATTGACTGTCCATGTTATTGCATTTCAGGTCCTCCAGCGCGAACGTTCGGCCGTCGGGTCGGTGCCCTTCATCCTGGCATCACCGTAATATCAATTGACAATGCCCTTTAATCCACCACTGCATCTCAAATCATACCAACAGAACAAAATTCTCCCAACTGAGTTATCCTCCAGATATGTAGCTTGCGATACCTCACTACCCTGGACTAGCCTGACTATGAATGATAACATATGTTCTAGTCAGTTCGCGGAGAATGTCAGTCCGCAGAGTGACCAGTCAACTCACGGAGTCCCACCTTCCGTGAAAGAACCAGTCAGATCAGCGCTCCGTGAACTGACCGGTAGAGGAAATACGCGACAAAAGTCTTGGCGAAACAAAAACAGCGCGATAAGTCGACAACAACGATAGCAATTAGAAAACGGACGGCGGCAATCGATTCTGGACGTCAAATTGACCCCGGAGCGAGCGTCCCAGTTCCAGCGAGACCGCAGGAGGAGGGCGCGCACAGGAATCCACACATTTGAGTGGGTTCATGCGAAGTCTTGGCAGAGAACGCGATAGACCCGACGCGTCAACCAACGAGCGAGCGACGACGAGGACTACCCTAGACGAGGTGTGTGACTCACAGAGGTGATGACCAAAGTCAGAGTGAGCGTGAGGAGAGGCCTCGACACGGGAGAAGCAGCGGACGGGAGAAGCGACGCGCCTATGGATATGGCGATGGAGGTGGTGACGGCGGTGACATCCATCGCCGCGGGGACTGCAGGCGAAGCCGCACTTGAGCCGATGGAGAGAAATGAGAACGGAAACCGGAGAAGAAGTTTGGTCCCGGCGACCGCCTGGGCCCACGGAGACTGGAGGTGCCGCATGGAGCGCGCAGCTCAGCAGCAAGCCCGCGAACTAGCACAGCTACACCGAACCATCACAAAAATGGCAAACATGCTGGAGACGCACACTGCACTGCAGGAGGCGCAGTGGCGAGGGATGACATCGTGGTTGGAGGAAAAAGAGAAAATGTGGGACGCGTATCACCAGGATGACCTACTGTGGCGCGAGGGCATCACGGACATGATCGCAAGAGCGGTGGCTGCTACAGAACGGGGCCAGAAAGCGGAGCGGAGAGCGGACACCGAGGGTGCCGGCCTGGAGGCCTCGATACACGCAGACCTGACCCAGACAGGTGGACTGGAGAAGCCGGAAGAGCGCCAGCAGCTGCAGCCTGGAAGGCAGCTCAAATCAATGCCGACGCCGAAACCGAAACCGAAACCAAAGCCAAACCCATCCCCAAAGCCGAATCCAGCACCAGCATCAGCACCACCACCGAGGCCAGTGCCAACACCGACGCCGAGAGCCACATCGGCGCCAAGAGGGGCGACGACATCAGCGCCGACACCGACACCGACCAGACGATGGGAGACGGTCCCACCACGAAACCAAAAGAAGCCGGCCAGCCCAGGCCCAGCACCGACGACAGGCTCGAGCATGGCAGACAGACGCCTAATCCTCCGGAGAGACAAAACTGTGCCACTCCCCAATAAAATGGACCAGGAGATTGCGTCAGCGATCAACAGAGCGCTCTTCCACCAGCAGGCCCCGGCCCACATCAGGATCATGAACGCAAGGAGGAATGCGAAGGGCGCGATCACGGCAAGCACGCACCAGAATGCAACAGCGGAGATGGCTATGCATTACCGCGACATCATCATCACGGCAGCGAGGACTGTCGACAGAGGAGTCGTGGATGTCGAAGAGAACAAGACCTGGGAGAGGCTGAAGATCCATGCAGTACCCCTCGTGCGGTACATGGGACAAGCCACAGAGGGCCTGCAGAAGATGCGAGAGGAATTTGAAGCGGAGAACGAGGGCATAGCGATCCCCACCCAGGTGCGATGGCTGGCGAACCCCCGTACCATCAGGGAGAGGAAGCAGAATGGAGAACTCGCCCCGTCATCGGTAGTCTTTGTCGTCAAAGGAAGCAGGCTGGCACAGAGCTTAATCGAGAAAGGCATCAAGGCTGCGGGAGTGTGGTACCGAGTCGAGGCGTTCACGAATGCGGGCCCTGACAGCAGGTGTGAGCTCTGCTGTGGATGGGGCCACATTGAAAACAAGTGCGGCAGCAAGCCCAAGTGCGGCTACTGCTCCGGCAACCACCGTACGAGCGACCACAAATGCAATGTAGTGGGGTGTATGGCAAAGCAGGGATCACTCTGCGGCCACACGCTGGAAAAGTGCCCAAATTGCAAAGGAAATCATATTGCGTTCAGCAGCAGGTGCGCGAAGCAGAGCGAAGCCGCCAAAGCGGCGCGGCAAAGCAGAAAGACGGGAACAGCAGGACGGGCTCCCACAAGCGATGCTATGCACACGGCAACGGGGACAAACAGAGTGGTGCTTGGTCGTAGACCCAGGGGAGGAGCGGCAGCAGATGGGGGGAGTGAAGAAGAGGAGATGGCTGATGTGCAGGGAGAGGAGGCAACGGGGGAGGCAAGAGACGTCATGATGACTGAGACCGAGACAGCGACCACGGCCGCGACTGCAACTGAAACTGAAACCGAAACTGAAGCGGGAGCACTGGCTACCAATGATTAGAGTGATCCAGCATAACTGCGCGAGGTCATACAAGTGGACCATCGTGGCGCTGGAGACAGGAGTCGAACGCAGGGCGGACGTAGTGTGCTTGCAAGAGCCACCGAGAGAAAGAGAAAGAGGAGGTGTCGGGATCAGCCATTCGGCATACGAAATAAGAAAAAGAAAAAGAGTTTGGACGGCGATACGGAGAGGGAGCGGCTTGGTGGTTGATGAGCGGACGGATTTGAGCAGAGGTGCGAACGAGGATGGCATTGCTAATGACGTCAGGAGGAGGGGGGAGAGGGTAACGAGGATCGTCAACGTTTACGACCAGAAGAACACGCATTCGGGAGAGAGACCGGCGCGAAAGTTGGACTGGCGAAGAATCATTCGGCAGGAGAGCACCGTCCTCGCTGGAGACTTTAACGCCCATAGCATACGATAGGACCCAAGATGCCAAGTGCAGCGGGATGCGGCGTTCTGGGAAGACGTGATTGACGAAAACGGACTGGAAATTGGAAAAGATGGTGAAGCCACCCACCACTGGACAAGAGAAGGTCATGAGGGCGAGTCGGTCATCGACCTGACGCTGGCGAATCGACCTATAACCAAATGGTCCATAATGGGCGACGACCACGCCACAGGATCCGACCACGAGGTCATAGAGTGGGAGGTGGATGTAGAGAGGCAGGAGGAGGCGGGCCATGAACGGGTAGTGGGGTGGAATATAGCCGCAATGACTGAGGAGGACGCGAAGGCAGCGGAGAAGCTATGGATGGAGCTAGCGAAAGAGAGAGCTCACTTGGACGCAGAATGCACAGCAGACGAGGTGGAGCAAGAGGCCGCATGATGTCAGGAAGCAATGGGCAACGTTCTCGACGCCACGGCAAAGAAGATCAGGATCTGCGCCAAATCGAAGAGGTGGTGGAACGCCGACATCAGGGAGAGAAGGAAGGCGGTCGGAAGGGAAAAGAGGAGGAGACGGAATTCTGAAGAGGCCGCCAAGGCGAAGGCAGAACTCCAGCAGTCGATTCGACAGTCCAAGAGGAAAATTTGGAGCGAGTACTTGCAAAACCTGAGGGGTGCCGAGGTATCGAGAGCAGCGCGATACGCGAACCCTCGGGCAGGCATGACCGTGGAGGCCTTAACAGACAGGGAAGGCCAGCAAGCAAACACGTCACAGGAAAAGGAGGGGATGCTGAGGCGAGGAGTCCTTTCCTCCGAATGACGATGACCAGTACTACTAACTACCTCCCGCAGGCAGCGGACACAAACGTGTCACAGAGCAAGCAGTTGAACGAGCCCTATTTTCTGAATCGGTAAAAAAGGCACTGGGGCCGGACAAGCTGTCTTTCAGCGCCATACGGCTGCTCTTGAAGTGGGAAAAAGAGATAATCGTGAGGCTGACGAAGGCGGCCATTCGCACGGGAAGCCACCCATCGGTATGGAAGCGGGCTAGTGGCGTGGTGATTGGCAAGCCAGGCAAGACGACTACACACAGCTGAAGGCCTATCACTCCATATCGCTGTTGAGCTGCATGGGAAAAGTGGTTGAAAAAAGTAGTCGCTGAGCTGCTATCAGATGAGGCCGAGAGAATAGGACTACTGAGCAACGGACAATTCCGAAGCAGAAGAGGCCGGTAAGCCATCGACACAGCGGCCATCATGGTTGACAGCGCTCATGCAGCCTGAAAAGGCGGCCACATAGCAGGCGTGCTTCTCATGGACATTAAAGCAGCCTTCCCAAGCGTGGCAAAAGGAAGGCTAGTCAACCTAATGAAGGTCAGGCAAATGGATGGAGACCTTATACGATGGACAGAGAGATTTCTCTCGGAAAGGACAGTGGAGATGATAATCGAGGGCAACGCCATGGAGAGACATCCGGTGGAAGCTGGGGTCCCACAGGGCTCACCGGTGTCACCGATCCTCTTCGCAATCTACACCTCAAGACTGATCAAATGGGTCGAAGAGTACGTATCAGAAGCCAAAGGGCTGTCCGTTGTAGACAACCTCGGCTGGGTGGCGACCGGAAGCGATGTCAACCATGTCGTCTCGATACTTGAGAGATGTGCAGCAAGGAGCATCGAATGGGCATGCAGACGAGGGCTACAGTTCGACACGGCAAAGACAGAGGCGGCACTATTCACGCGCAGACAAGGCCACAGGAAGCACCTCCGGCCAAAACTGACAGCAAAGATAAGAGTCGGCAGCAGGGTCATACGATTCAATACACAGGCGACACGTTGGTTGGGCATCTGGATGGACGCACATCTAACGTTCAAGCAGCAGCACAACCGATGCATGAAGAAAGCCAGGGCAGCAGAAGCGAGACTCCGAACCCTGACCACGACATACGGCATTGTTCCTGAGAGCGTAAGGGCCGTCCAGGTGTCGCGCATCCAACCGGTCGCAGTGTATGGGAGTGAGCTCTGCTAGGATCCCAAAGAAGCGGGCAGGCGGGATGACGTCCAACTCCTCCTCAATCGACAAGCCAGGTCCATCCTGGGCGCGCTGCCCACAACCCCACAGGGTGCACTTATGAGAGAGTCAGGGCTTACACCCGCGCCTGTAGTCTTAGACTCCAGACAGCAGCGATTCGCAGCGAGACTAGCAGACGCATGCAGCGGCAAGCTGAAAGAGTTACACCGAAACCCCTCCTCCAGTGCACCGATATGCAGAGTAGTCAAGGCAGAGCATGAGCACGGCCGAACAAACGAAGGCATGATGTGGCCGGCCCCGGGCGAAGAATCAGTGGTCAGGACCATCATACTGGACGACACCACCGCTGCCAAGAGAACCGCGCAGTGCTGGGCGAGAGAGAAAGAAGGCAAAATAGGAGCGGGGGTCTGGATGTGGTGGACAGATGGATCGCGCTCAGACGATGGCCGAGTGGGGGCCGCAGCAGTGTGCAAACATGGAAATCAATGGAGGTCCTGCCGCAGCTTTCTGGGCACTGGGCGCATGGAGGTCTTCGACGCCGAGCTGTGGGCGATTGGACTCGCGCTTGGTGAGACGATCGATAAGAAAAAAATCATTGCAAAGGCATGGAGTGAAGACGGTGGCTGTCTTCAGCGACTCGCAGACCGCAATTCGATGAGCGGCACACCTGGAGCCGGGCCCGGGGCAGCTATTAGCGACGCGGATCAATCAGAGAGCGCGGGCACTCCTCGCCCACGGCATCGCAACCGAGATCCACTGGGTCCCGGGACACTCCGGCATCTCTGGAAACGAAGAGGCGGACCGTCAGGCCAACCTGGCCCGAGACGCCAGCGGAGACACGGTGATAGAGCGGCCATACACCTCGGCCTCGAATAGAGCTAGGCGAATCTCCGAGGGGAGGTCAGCAGCCAAGGCAAAGTGGGAGGCCAACAAGTGCAGCAAGCACTTCAGCTACAGACTCAAGGGCAAGACGGGGACCAAGAGACCCGTTCCGATGACAAGTGTGAAGTCGCTGGCTACCAGGTTCTACAGACTAAAGTGAGGGCATTCACCCACTGGAGTCTACATGAAACGGTTCGGCCACCGAGAGGACGACAAATGCTGGTGGTGCGGCGGCGGAGGCAGGACGGCCCAGACGTGGGAGCACCTCTTCCGCCACTGCAGCCGGTGGAGAGACCAGCAACAGGCACTATGGAAGGCGGTGGGAAAAGCGACGGGCTGGAAAGTCGGCAGATGCAGACACGTGCAGATCTCTGAGCTGTTTTCCGTGGAAGAGTGCGACCAAGTGGTGATGGACTTCCTGGCGGCTACTGAAGTCGGAAATTCCCACCCAGATGAAGGAGCGGTATGGAGCAGGCGCAGAGGCTGACTCAGGGGCGGGGGCGTATACCTTCTTTTCTTTTCCTTTCCTTTCTGTTCGGGCGTGGGTTGGTCTATCATTTAGTCTTTTCATTTGTCAGCGGGGATGAAGGGTAGCGGGGGGGGAGCTCCGCCGTCTAGCCGGCTCGCCCGGAGGCGGAGGGGATATTGGGTCCTGTCATACTCTAATTAGAGTGCACACAGTATGAATAAAACAAAACAAAAACTGACCGGTAGAAATATGTTCTAATTATGCTCAAACCAAAATTTCAAATACTCCACACATCTTCATTGTGACCTCTACAATTGCATATATCCCTTAACGCTGTGGTGAAACGGCGGGGCTAGAATGCAGAGAGCTCATCATCAACACTCCGCTGCACCTCACACGGCATTCCAAAAGGAATTCGTGAGAAAGAGCGGTTCTGGCTCGAGGAACGTAGGAAGAGGGTGAGAAGGTATGATACTACCCGGCTGTGAGGATCCACGCAATTGGGTGGATCAACACGGAGTCTCGGAAAGAGCGAGTGAGAACAAAAGATACGAAAGATGGAGTGTATAGATCTTTCTATGATAAGAAGATATGATCGGAGACACAAGATACGAGCTATCTACCTCGGTGTCTCCCAAATATATACTCCCCGTCACTCCGTCCATCTCCACTACCCCTGTATCTCCGTACACCCGCCGTCGCCAAGTCCGTCTCCATCATCCCTGTATCTCCGTTCACCTGCAATCGCTCAGTCCTGTGCCAAGCTGAGTGGCGGTGGTGGTGAGAAACGGATTTTCCTGCCTCAACGCTGTGGTGCAACAACAATTACACTGTGCTCCATGTCTTTGCTTGAAACAGTCTGTTCCTCACTTCCTTCATCCTCCTCTTCCTCAGTAACCTCATCTGCCTCGTCAACCTTTCCCTTCTCAGTATCCAGTTCTGTCAAATCACTCCCGGTACTATCCTCGGCAACCGCCTGGGGGCCATCCTCTACGCCATCCTTTGCACTATCCTCAACTGAAGCTGAAACAGTGTTCTCCCATGAATCACCTCGTGTATTGGCTCAACAGTGTTTGGGATTTTGGCGAGGTCCAGGTGGACCAAATCTTGTTCTGTTCCATGGAAGACTGAATGTGCCAGATAGAGCTAGAGAAGGCCCAGTATGCGTGCAGTGCATACAATCATTTCGGCCATGGCAATGAAGTGTGCACTCAACACTCACTTTGAAACATGTGCAGCAAATGGTAGCGCAATTCCCTTTACATCGACAACGTAATTGAATGAGCTCAGTCGGAGACTTTAGTCGGGCAGCTTCCCAGAGAGTAAGTTCTCGATGGCTTCCCTTTTCGTAGGCCGGAATTTGGTGTGGAACTGTTCCACAAAGCTGGTCCATATTTTTGCTTCGATAGAATCCCTGAAGAATACCATACTCACACTGCAAAGCATATCGATTGCCATGCTTGACCTTAACCAGCCTGCAGAAGATACGCATGTTATCAGTTGTACATCTATCCTCAAGTGGAATTTTCAGTCGCACAAGATCGCCCTGCTCAAAAACTTCAACGTTGTTGATCTTATTGTACCTTTTCCCAATGGCAATGACATTTCGTCGTGTGTTTTCAACGACCTCGTGATTGAGCATTTCAACAGCTGCAGCCCTCCGCTCTTCAGGTTTTTCCAAGCGACTCGGAACAGAATCTTCTCTAATTACCTCAGGAACTGTGGCTGCCGGTAGAGTTGGAGTAACTGATGGTTCTCGAATGAGAGATTCTCCTCTTTCCTGCATTAACCCCAGCAGTTGTGGATCGATGCATGATTCTGGAATTGTGTCCAGACCAGATGGTGTGATTGGAAGGCCTGGTATGTTGGGGTAATTTTCAATCACAAGTGCTGTTGACCTTTGAGGTGTTGAGATACGTGGATGATCAGGTGTTCTAGTCTATTCACGGAGGCGGTTCCTCCGCGGAGTACCTAGTCAGTTCACGGAGGCCCGCCTTCCGTGAACGAACCGTCCGTTCACGGAGTCCGTACCCCACCTCCGTGAACTGACTAGTTCATCCACGGAGTCAGTCAAATTTTTCAAATACTCTGCTCTGCACGCATCTATGTGTACGCACTGGCTTGTACCTACACTCTGCGGGCTCCATCCAGCTGAATTCGATCAGTGTTGTTGTTGTTTGTTTTTGTTTATTCATACTGTATTAATTCAATCAGTGCAACCGCGTACATTCAGCGCAGCGCAATTGAGTTCATTCAAGGTGTAAAGGCAACTGCACTACTGTTCGTTGCAAGTGTTTCAAAGCAAAAGCTGAGTGCACACTTCATTGCCATGGCCGAGATGGTGGTGCACAGTGCATAAATACAGGAGCTTCTGCTGCACCATCAGGTACTTTCAATCTCGAACGAAATACAAGATCAGTTCCACTGGAGCCAGGTCCCAATCAAAATGCCGTTGAGCGAATACACAAGGAGATGCTTGCGCCCATACTGATCCCACATCTGCGGAGGATACTGCCAATGATAGCAGTGATTTGACAGAACTGGATACTGAGGATGAGGAGGTATTCGACGAGGAAGAGGTCACTGGGGAGAGGAAAAGGAGGAGGGCAATAAGGTGAGAAATGAGGACGATGAGCCGGTTTCAAACGACGACATGGAGCACAGTGTAGTTGTAGTTGCGTCAGGACATCCAAGATGCATCCGATTGTAGGAATCACGATCATGTATAGAGTATATGGTTCAGCTTAACCAAGGGCTAGTGGAAGCAAACTGGTGGGTGGGGCCTGATAGATGGCTGGCGGCGGCCGAAGGTAAACCTTGAGTTTGAGTTTGAGATAGAGCTTGAGCTTGAGCTTATGTTTGAGTTTGGATTGGAGGCAGAGCGGGAGGATGTCAGGAGCAAGGAGAGGAGTATATAGGAGGGGCGGACGGGCAGAGGGGCAGACGGGCAGAGGGGCAGAGGGGCAGAGGGGCAGAGGTTGGGCAAGCAGTGCCTTCAGCATCAACCCACCCACCCGCACCATGCATATACTGTGTTTGTTTGAAGTTCTTGTTTTCGACTCTACACCCAGTAGAGGGCGTCCGGCCTAGAACGGGAAAGTCCAGGCGGAGTGGCTGCCACAGCGGGGGCCACCACTCCTCCGAGGCGGCAACCTTTGTTTACGATTTCGTTTCGGTTTTTCCTTTCAGTGTCCATTATTGTTCTGCAGTTGTTTGTATATGACTGTGAATGTAAAAGCACATGTCGGAGGGAAGAGCGAGCCCACTGGTTATAAGTTTTTGTTGACTCCGCGAACGAACTAGTCAGTTCACGGAGGTGAGGTACGGACTCCGTGAACGGACGGTCCATTCAAGGAAGGTGGGCCTCCGTGAACTGACTAGGTACTCCGCGGAGGAAGCGCCTCCGTGAAGGAACTAGAACATCAGGCATCAGCTGCTTGAAGACGATCTCGTATGGGCTCTTTACAGTGATTGAATGCACTTGTCGATTCATGGAGAGCATTGCCTCTGGTAGTGCCAGCCACCATTCAGTGGATTCGACTTCTGTCATCCACGCCAGTGTGGTCAACCGTCCCGTCCGACGGCCGGGGACGGTAGGGCCGTCCGAGTTCTTGCCAGGACGGACGAGACGGCGCAAATCCGTCCGTCCCGTCCGAGCTTATAAATGACGGCGTGACGACCGACAACGGCCGGGGACGATAGAATCACCGTCCCCGGGCGTCATTGGGCGGTTACAGTTATATTTAGATGAAACCCAAGAACTTCACATATTTAGAACTTTGTAA
>Ga0307514_10005327_pt1 | contig 11526 bp, 11 predicted proteins | sample 16_EM_MG_FD_203088 | JGI IMG/M metagenome (GOLD analysis project Ga0307514, IMG submission 203088) | Populus trichocarpa ectomycorrhiza microbial communities from riparian zone in the Pacific Northwest, United States - 16_EM | ecosystem: Host-associated > Plants > Roots > Unclassified | place... | reverse complement strand
AGTTGTGAAATTAAAACCCATTCCAACTGGCCTTTCAATAATTGAGCTGATGTCCAATGGACAAATCTTTCTCATATATATAAACAGTGATGCTCAGTTTACATGTTTGATTTTATTTGGGCCTATGATTGTTTCTCCTCAACATACTGTTATTTCCTTATTTGATGCTATCTAGGTTTGTTGATTCTCATAATGCAGGCAATATTTGATTAAAGCATGGGAGCTAATGTACTTGTGTGCTTCTTCTATGCCTCCTAGCAAGGAAATTGGTGGATATTTATCTGAGTATGTCCATAATGTAGCATATGGTGCAAGTACTGATTCTGAGGTCCAAATCCTTGCATTAAATACACTAAATGCTTTGAAGCGTTCTGTCAAAGCTGGTCCTAGACATACAACACCAGGGCGTGAGGAAATTGAAGCTCTTCTAACTGGTCGAAAGCTTACAACAATAGTGTTTTTTTTGGACGAAACTTTTGAAGAAATCACGTATGACATGGCAACGACAGTGTCCGATGCTGTTGAGGTATTTTAAAGAGTCATCAGCTCTGTCTTCTATGGTTCTTTCTAGGTAGGCACAGATATACAAAAGCAAAAAGCTCAATCTCAACTGGGAAAAAAATAGAAATTATAGCAGGACCTGCTATTTTTATTCTAATTTTCTCAGAGATGTATGCAAACAGAGGAAGATGTACTTATTATATATGGTGGAAGGAGAATTGATCTTATGATGGTCACCTGTTCTGATAGCCTTTTTGGAAGAGTGCCCTCTGTACTTTGTCTTTCAAATGCTTATTGAATATAATTTCCTGATCAGAGAGCTGAGAACACCCACAAGTATATTTTAAAACCATTTCCATGATTATGAAAGGTCTAGTGGTCCTGTGAGCTTGATGTTTGGTTCTAGTTGGATTGAATATGGTTAAACAAAGAATAGAAAACTCTAGGCTTCTCACAAACTGGGAGGTTCAGCCAGTTAATCCTGTGTTTTGTCTTTCTTTCTCAAAACGAATAGCATAACATATGTTGTTAAGGGTTTATGAATGACAAGCTCTTATTTATTTGCTAAAATCTTGCTACGATTATCGTTGCCTTGATTGACATTGCGGGCTAAGGTGACAGCTAAGCTTATCCTGTTAAAAATGATTTATTTTGTGTTTAGTGATTTGAAACATTATTTACATTAATGTAATTCATACTTGTTTCAGGAACTTTCTGGGTTAATCAAGCTGTCAGCATTTTCTAGCTTCAGTCTTTTTGAATACTGTAAAGTTGTTTCTGGTTCGAAGTCATCTGATCCTGGGAATGGTATGCATCCCTTGCCTTTCTTGATTGTTTTCCTAGACAAAGCTCATTTGAAATTGCCATCTAATCTGCAACCTGGTGTCATGCAGAGGAGTACATTGGGTTAGATGATAACAAATATATTGGAGATTTGTTAGCGGAATTCAAGGCAGCCAAGGATCGAAGCAAGGGAGAAATTTTGCACTGCAAGCTGATATTTAAGAAAAAGCTATTTCGGGAGTCAGATGAAGCTGTAACAGATCCAATGTTTGTGCAATTATCATATGTTCAGGTGCGTAAACTCTTCCTAAACATTATTGAACAGCTTCAACTTTGACTTGAAAGTTTGGAATGATTGTCATGCTATCTCTAAAGTTTAGCATAGATTTTAGCTTCTTGCTTTACTGATGCATGATTATCTTGTTACAGTTGCAACATGACTATATATTGGGCAATTATCCTGTTGGGAGGGAGGATGCTGCGCAGTTGTCTGCATTGCAAATATTAGTTGACATTGGATTTTTCGGTAGTCAAGAATCATCCATGTTAGTAGTTTCTTGCTCCCCTTTTTTCCTTGTCTAATTTAAGTTAAATTCTGGCATTTTAACTTCCTAATACACAATGGTTTGTTGGCCTTTCATTTTGAAGTCATAGTGACTTAACCTAAAGCCTTTACGGTGATCAGATTTTGATCTCGAGTTACTCTTTATTCCTATGAGTTTTGACATGCTGAAGCTGACATTTCACAGTGATTGGACCTCTCTCCTTGAGCGATTTCTACCCAGACAAATTGCAATTACACGAGGAAAGAGGGAATGGGAGTTGGATATTCTTTCTCGTTACCATTCCATGGTAAGAACTAGCATCTGAAACTTCTGTCTTCGTAACTTTCAAGAAAGTATTTTGTGTACTTTTCTTTAAATTCTGTTATTTCAAGTCAATGTTTACAACTTGCTTGTATGACTTGCAGTTCAGGATTGCTTAGAACAATTTGCTTCCTGAATCTTTGTATATTTTTCCTTATCTTTTTCTTGAACAGAACATTTTTTTCTTAGTTTGTCTGCCAGACAAATATTTTCATTTCTACATCATTTGCCGGTTTGTTTTCTAATTTCAGTTTAATCTTCTTAAATCATGTGGTTAATGGTTTAATTTCTTCTTCCACTTTTGTGTCCATTTAAGTAATATTTGTCAAAGAGGTGGTAGGCAGATGTGGGCACTCAGTAGGCAGATGTGGATACAAGTGCGTTTTCAATTAAGTTCAACAAAAACTTATGGCTTCAAGTTCATATTGACTTTGATTACTCTGTTTATCACTTTTAGTCAGAATTGAATAGATCCAAGGTGGTATCTTCAACAAGGAATCAAAGTAGTGTCATATTCTACACAAGTGATGACTTTTGCACTCAATATATCCTACTACTTGTTTCACTTATCCATTGCCTCTCTTCTTTGTTAAGTCTACTCTTTAAAAAGTTGGCATTTTACCTGTCAGAGGCTATTCTTTATTCTATAGAGAATCTCCTTTTGATATTCTCCTGTTTCCATGCAGGAAAATCTGACAAAGGATGATGCAAGACAGCAATTTCTACGCATATTAAGGTCGCTTCCCTATGGCAATTCAGTTTTCTTCAGTGTTCGCAAGATTGATGATCCTATTGGACTTTTGCCTGGTCGGATTATTTTGGGCATTAACAAGCGAGGGGTAAGTCTTGAATTAATGGATTAAACCATCACAACCTTGTACTGTAATAAATTCTTAATTGTCTGCTCTCTACATGGTGAAATTCTTTTCACATTCTAGATCATGCATCTGCTGGACCTTAGTTTGTTTGTTCATTGGTCCACAGGTGCACTTCTTCCGTCCAGTTCCAAAGGAATATTTACATTCAGCAGAATTAAGAGACATAATGCAGTTTGGTAGTAGCAATACTGCTGTTTTCTTCAAGATGAGAGTTGCAGGTGTTCTGCACATATTCCAGTTTGAAACCAAGCAGGTTAATATATTTGTCACTTCCCTGTTGGTTCTCCACGGTTGGATCTTGACCTTCTCAACTGTATTTGTTTAAGTAACCAAACTTCATTTATCAGGGAGAAGAAATTTGTGTTGCTCTTCAAACACATATAAATGATGTCATGATGCGTCGTTATTCTAAAGCTCGGACTGTTGCTAGCGGCTCAGTGAATGGAGATGTTCTTAACAATTCTAACCCTACCAGTGTAGAAGTGCACGAAAAACGTTTAAACGAATTGTCAAAAACTATTGAAGAATCTCAGAAGAAATCTGAACAAGTAAGCTTTAAAATAAAATTTTAAATTCTATGATCAGTTGTGGGATACAGTGGTGGTGAAACTAAAGAACATTTTGGATGTCTTGGACATGTAGGGAACAAGTCGTAGATATTGTCAGAAAAAGTGTAATCTGAAACTTGGATGCATTATAAAGTCATTTTGGACACAGCCCAAACATGAAAATCAAGTCTAATTTTGGTAATAATTATCAATGTTAAAGATATTATGAAGAGAAATAAGTGTAGACAAGGGATGTAGGCAGTGCGAAATTGTTAATATCTGAAATATCTTTGTATTTATTGTTGTGCCCCTGTCCTTTTTGTTAGGATTTGATTTTGCTGTGTCATCTTGTCTTGTTCTTTGTCCTGCATCATGGTAACTTTGTGTCAACTTACATGTTTAATTTTTGGGTCTAAGATGTCAACAAGTCCTTTTCAGAGAACAAAAACGTTTTTTATATTTCCTTTATGCATGCGATTGTCTTTGAAATTGCACTTTGGATTAACGGGTGAATATGCTTTTCTAGTTGGTGGAAGAATTGCATGAGAAGCAAAATCAAGAAGTGAAATTGCAAGAGCAATTGGAGGGCTTGAAAGATTCCTTGAGATCAGCGAAGCAGAACTTGGCAGAAGTAGAGTGTGATCGTGATAGACTTAAGTCACTGTGTGCTGAAAAGGATGCAGCCTTTCAAGTTAGTATTATTAACTCTGATGCACGAGTTCTTTCTTTAGTCACCTGGTCTATTTTGCTAATTTTGATGTTTTGTGTTTTAGGTTGTGTTGTCAGAAAAGAGGAGCATGGAAACCAGGTTGGCCAGCCTCAGTAATCTCACACTAGAGAAAAATGCCAAAAATGATTTAGTTGGAGCTAATAACCAGGTAGAATTCTGAAAATATAACTATTATGCTCTGGGTTTGAGTTTAATTTGTTACTGATTTTTCTGGACTGGACTCAATTCTCATTAATACAATAGAATCATATTGCTTGCTTTATGATGAAGTGATCATTTTGGACTGGATAACACAGGTGTTGCATAAGCTCCAGGATGAATTGAAACTGCGGAATGAGGAACTGCGTGCAGCAGAAGAAAGGATGCAAAGATTGGGTAATGAAAAATTTTTACTTGAACAGAAGATCTCTAGGTTTGCAAGGAAAGTTGAAGAGGTAGTGATGCATTCTTGAATTTTAACCATCTATTGGTGATTTGTCGCTGCAAAATGGTTAATGTCACTGTTGGTTATAATGCAGATGGAAGTTGTTGAGAAAAACATTGAGCAGGAACGCCAATCCTTAAAGCTTCGAGTGATTGAACTTGAACGGAAGCTGGAAATGGTCACACGAGATTTGGCCACTTCCAAATCAACTCTTGCAATTGTGAATGCAGATTTAGCTTCATTGCAGAACAATTTGAAGGAATTGGAGGATTTGAGAGAAATGAAAGAGGTATATGCGCTTTTGCATTAGTTTCTTTATTTCTGGTGTATACTTGTACCTTATGCAAATACTTTATGAATTGGTTAAATTTTCTTGCATATTTTTTGAACTAAATCCATAAGTTGGAACGTGCTTCCAGGACATTGACAGAAAGAATGAGCAGACTGCTGCCATTTTGAAGATGCAAGCATCTCAACTTGCTGAGCTAGAAGTGCTTTATAAGGAAGAACAAGTTTTGCGGAAACGTTATTTTAATACCATAGAAGGTTGGATAACCTTGTATATAGTATCCTAATCCCACCACAACATATTCAAAAATCACATCACGAACATGTCGCTCCCAGTTTAAATGCTTCATGACGCAGTCCTAGGATTTTTTGAAAATCTAGCAACTGATTAGGAGAACTTCAGGATGGTAAAGTAAATAGCTAATAACTGTGGCATTTTATGTTGTCATGAACACTGTCAAATAGGATTAAAATTATAATTATTTGACTCTTAGGAATACTGTGACATCAGATTAGGTCATGCAGCCTTTATTAACAAAGATTTTGATGGGTTAAGATGTCAAAACTTGCTTAGGGATCCAGGGTAAGATGTAACTTACTGATATGAGAGTTTTTGCTAGGGATGGTTGTAAAGGGAAAACAAGAAGAGAGAGATTGATGGTCTACTAGTCATTAAAACTTTGAGGAAAGAAGTGAAAGGCTAGAAAGAAAAATGAAAAAAATATAGTAAAGAGATTCATGGGAGGGGCAGTAGCCACAAGTTTTTATCCAAAGCTGCATTACTTCACAAACCAACTGCACAGGCCTCTGCGTCATCAATTTTTTTCTAACATTATTACAAGTTCCTTTTCCCGCATGAAAACTATATGTCCTGATACCATAAAAAGCTAATGAAGCCATTTCCTTTCATGCATTTCAGATATGAAAGGCAAGATCAGGGTTTTCTGTCGGTTAAGGCCTCTAAGTGAGAAAGAGATTTCTGAAAAGGATAGAGGCCTGCTTACAAGCACAGATGAATTTACAGTTGAACATCCATGGAAAGATGATAAAGCAAAACAGCATGTATATGATCGAGTGTTTGATGGAAATGCTACCCAGGAAGATGTTTTTGAGGATACACGAGTGAGTTTGAATGTTATTTCATTTATCAGTACACTGCTTCAATTTTTAATCCGGAGGGAACCTCAACCTTGTAACTAGTTTGTAATTCTTCAACAAACTCTTGATTTATTCTTTCTTTCTGGCAATTGTGATGCAGTATTTAGTTCAGTCTGCTGTGGATGGTTACAATGTTTGCATATTTGCCTACGGCCAAACTGGTTCTGGGAAGACATTTACTGTTTATGGCTCTGAAGGCAATCCTGGACTGACACCACGTGCCACTTCAGAACTTTTTAAAGTTTTAAGACGAGATAGCAACAAATTCTCATTTTCATTAAAGGTATTTTGGTTTTTACATCAATTTTTGGGTTCTGACAATGATGACGGCTTCTTCATATTCTACATGGTGGCACTAAATTTTTAGCTAGATTATTTACTTCATTCATTTAAGGATATAAGAAACTTTTATAATCGGCATGGGTTCCTCGCTGGCTTGGCTATGTTGACTGTAGTGTCTCTATCTATGCATGCACGGATGCCTCTGCATTTCAATCATTGCGTGTGCAATATGTTTCTGTTATCTTTTTAGGCATTTAAATCAACTTGAATTGCACTCAATTTTATGAAAAAGTTTATCCTATTTTTAAAATGATGCAGGCATATATGGTGGAGTTGTATCAAGATACGCTTGTGGACCTTCTATTACCAAAAAATATGAAGCGCCTAAAATTGGATATTAAAAAAGATTCAAAGGTGATTGCTATTTCCCAAAACTGGTATCTAATATTTGTTATTTCAAATCTTGTCTAGTTCGATTGTCATTATTGGAGCTCATGTATTACGTATTATATGATATACAGGGTATGGTTTCTGTTGAAAATGTGACAGTTGTATCCATTACTACATTTGAAGAATTGAAAAACATTATTCAGAGAGGATCTGATCGGCGGCATACATCTGGGACTCAAATGAATGAAGAAAGTTCAAGGTCTCATTTGATTCTTTCAATTGTTATTGAAAGTACTAACCTTCAAACTCAGTCAGTAGCAAGGGGAAAGGTATTCATCTAATCCTTGATTGAATTATATGATGCTTCTATGCACTGAATGATTGCTGTCAGAAACATAATGTGCATGTGCATTTACTTGTCGTATGTTCTTTCTTGTGAGATTTGAAGATATAAGCTCAGTAATAGCTGCATCAAAATATGTGATAGCATGAAGTGCGAGCCTCTCTAGTTTATATTTTGGAGTTGAAGCTGTTAATTCATGTGTGACATCTTGATATCATGTGCAGTTAAGTTTTGTGGACCTTGCCGGTTCAGAAAGAATAAAGAAGTCAGGCTCTTCAGGTAGTCAACTTAAGGAAGCTCAAAGCATCAACAAGTCACTTTCAGCCCTCGGGGATGTCATTAGCGCGTTATCTTCTGGTGGTCAACACATACCTTATAGGAACCACAAGTTAACAATGTTAATGAGTGATTCCCTGGGTGGTAATGCGAAGACACTTATGTTCGTGAATGTATCTCCGGCCGAATCAAATTTAGACGAGTCTTACAATTCTCTAATGTACGTCTCTGTCTTCATAACATTCTTAACATATCTATACTGTTGGTGTCTTATTCAAGATTAGTATTGGTTAGTTTTAAGATGATAGAATTAAGTTAAGGCTAGAAGTTATCTCAACAAATCTCTTTCAGTTTCATGTATTGTTTTTGCCTTTCTTGGTATCTCAACATTTTGCCATTTCAGGTATGCGTCAAGAGTTCGATCAATTGTTAATGATCCAAGCAAAAATGTATCGTCAAAAGAGGTTGCTCGGCTGAAAAAACTGGTTGCACATTGGAAAGAACAGGCGGGTAAGAGAGGGGATGATGATGATCTCGAAGATATTCAAGAACAAAGACCAGTGAGAGAGAAGACAGATGGTCGTCATTCGATGTAGAGTATCTTGTTCGTTGAGGTGAAATCTCACTTCTGAGTCCGTTGGTTTTCAAGATTTTTTCGTTGGTTTTCTGGTAACTTCAACCACACGGATGACTGGGGATTAACTAACTAAATTATGGATGGGTTCTGACGATCTCTAACTAATACCATACTGAGGCTGAAGAGGTTGTAATTGGCTTAAAGGATTTGATTTGTATAGTCTGAATTGTTTGTATATAATAATACTCGCTCCTTTTATGTTGATTATACTTACAAATATGAGTTGGTAGTTTAGCTCATTAATCCAAATGTCTTCTTCTGTTCAGACTCGTTAATGCTTAAACTCTTAATCTCCTAAACTAAATAGAAAAAAAAAAAATACTATAAAAAAATATTTTTCTAAATGAAATAGAAAATAATAACGATTAAGAAAAATAATCTCTTTATAAACTTGTTCTTGAGTTCAAAATGTTCTTGTCTTCATATCGTGAATATCTAATAAAAAGTCTCTTACTCTTTAAATGCTTGGCCTTTTAGCATTTTGTTTTTGTTTTTTTTGTTTGTCTTCTACGTGATTAGTTTTGGCTTTGATGGGTAATACATTTGAGTTTTTTATATTTTTTTTTAAAGTTGATTTTTAAATCTTTTTTAAAATTGATTTTCTTTTTTAGTTTCAATGGAGAATTCTGTCTTCCTGTTTCTCATTTACTGCAGCAGAAATACATGTATTTATATAACATCTATAAGTCTATTTTAGGACAGTTTTATAATTGCTATTAATTATACATAAATAGATATTATTATCATATCCTATTTCTATAGAAAAAGATATCTGTCTATTTTTATATCCTATAAATCAGGTCTAATGAATCTTAATTTTACTAGAATCTTCAACACTCCTCCTAAGCTAAATGTAAGAGATTTTTCATTCCCAGCTTGTCCAAGATACTTTTGAATAATGGATTTTGAACGTCTTTGGTGAGTATATCAACAAGTTGTCCACCAATAGGAACATATAATGTGCAAATCAATCCATTATCTAGTTTTTCTTTGATAAAATGTTTGTGTGTTTAGTTCTATTATGTTGTACTGGATTGTGTGCTATTCCAATAATAGATTTATTGTCACAGTACAACCTCATTGGCTCATCCCATTTGATCATTAAATCCTCTAGGGTAATCTTCATCCATAACAATTCATATTTCCAAGGGCCATTGTTTTGGACTCTGCTTCTGCATTTGATCTTAACATAACATTATGCTTTTTGCTTTTCTGCATCACAAGGTTTCCCCCTAATAGAGTACAATAACTTGAAGTTGACTTTTTATCTGTTAAGACACCAACATAATCATCATCTGTATAATATTCAAGTTTCAGATTCTCATACTTGTATAGAATTCTTTTGCTAGGAGTAGACTTTAAATATTTGAGTAGTCTATAAACTGTCTACATATGTGAATCTTTTGGGTTGTGCATGAATTGGCTCACCACGTCACTACATAGGCAACGTCTGGACGAGTGCGAACTAAGTAGATTAGCTTACCAACTAACCTTTGGTATTGATCAACTGTGGCTCCTTCCTCATCATTGTCAATCCTATGCTTTAAATCAATAGGTGTCTCACATGGTTTACAATTTACCATTCTTGTTTTCTTTAGAAGATCAATGATATATTTTTGTTAGGAGATGAAAATTCCCTTTTTTGAATGTGCAATGTTTATGCCAAGAAAATATTTCAGCTTTTCCAATTCTTTGATTTTTAATTATGCAGCAAGTTTTTTTTCTTAATATATCCCTTTCAATAAGATCATCACCTGTTATTATGATGTCATATGCATAAACAATCAAAACAGTAACTCCAACAGAGTATGATCTCCTTAACTTTGTCGATATCCTATTGAGATCATGACTTTTGTGAACCTTTCGAACTAGGCTCTAGGTGATTGTTTTAAGCTATAAAATGCCTTTTTTAGTCTGCAAACCTGGTTTAGAGAACAAAAGTGGTTGAATCTTGGTGGTGGATCCATAAAAACCTCTTTTTCTAACTCTCCATGTAAGAAAGTATTCTTTAAATCATATTGTTGGACACATCATCTAAAATTAGCTGATAAAAAAAATAAAATTTTAAATAGTGTTCATCTTAGCAACTGGAGCCAATGTCTTTTGATAGTCCATCCCAAATGTTTGTGTATATCCCTTTGCGACAGTCTAGTTTTATACTGCTCTAGGCTACCATCAACCTTATATTTCAAAGCATAAACCCACTTACACCCCCGTTGTTTTTTTTTTCTTTTGGTAACTTAACTATTTTCTATATTTGATTCTTCTCTAGTGCATTCATCTCCTCTCTCATGATAATTTTCCAATTCTCATTTTCTAAAGCCTCATGTAAGGTTTTTGGAATAGGTATGATGCTTATTTTTTTTAGAGAAAAACTCTATGTGATGGTGAGAAATTTTTGAAGGATATAAATTTAGTTATACGATATATGGGGTATTTAGTGCATTCTCTTACTCCTTTTCTAATAGTAATTGACTAATCAAGATCATTAATATCAGGTCCAGATAAAGATGGATGATAAAGTTCAATACCTTGCTTAGGTTCGGATTCTTGAGCTTGCAAGAGTGTTTGGACACGCTGTATCCTCCTTTTATATATCTAAAAAGGTCGGACAACAATAGTTTCGGGCTATAAAGATTTATTTACAGGATTTGGAGATTCAAACGAAGGTGAAATGAAGGGAGGTTGTGGCTGCTGAGCTGGGATTTGGAATGAAAAGATATGAAAGTCATTATTCTTATTCTTATCTTCTATGTAAAATGTCCTCCCCTTGAAGATACGAATTATTAAAATAAGATTGTTTCTCATTAAAAGTGACGTCTTGACACAAAGATTTTCTTTGAGGATGAATAATAGCATTTGTAACCTTTTTGTATGGTGGGATATCCTATGAAAACACATTTGAGGGCTCTAGGATCAAGTTCACTTCATTGATGTTTATGAATGTGAACACAGGTGACACACCTAAAAATCCTTGTAGGGATTTTAGAATAAAAATTATTCTTTGGAAAGAATTTTGACAAATAGTTTAAGGGATTTTTAAAACCAATAACTCCTGAAAGTGTTCGATTTATCAAATAAGTAGAAGTTAAAACAACTTCTCCCCAAAATTGTTTTGGAACTTAGTTTTGGAAAAATAATGCTCAAGTAATTTTAAGAAGATGCCTATTCTTTTTGTCTACTAACCCATTTTGTTGGGGGTATTAAGACAATATGATTGATGAATAATCCCTTCTTTTTTGAAATATTGTGATAAAATTTGATTAAAGTAATCCCTAGCATTATCGGTTCTAATACCTTTAATGCTAACCCTAAATTGAATTTTTTTTTTTATCATATTTGTAAAAATTGAAAAGATATGTCTCACATCATATTTTCTTTTAAGAAGGTAAATCCAAGTCATTCCGGTGCAATCATCGATA
>Ga0307514_10005325_pt1 | contig 11532 bp, 8 predicted proteins | sample 16_EM_MG_FD_203088 | JGI IMG/M metagenome (GOLD analysis project Ga0307514, IMG submission 203088) | Populus trichocarpa ectomycorrhiza microbial communities from riparian zone in the Pacific Northwest, United States - 16_EM | ecosystem: Host-associated > Plants > Roots > Unclassified | place... | reverse complement strand
ACATGTATTCATTCGCAAGAAGGTGTTTTGCTTCAATGACCAATGGTATCCACTTCCGAATGGTAGTCAAGAGTACTTGCTAGAATAACATGTATCATTACCGCTATCAGGAGAGAACCCCTAACACAACTAAAGTTTTGTAGGTTTTCAACATGACTGCAACTATGGTAAGAAAAGGACGTTGGGTACAGCTGGAACAGTCCGACATGTGCCTGGCCTTGAATATGCGGCAAATGTCCGCAGGTGGGTTTTTGTGGGCTGCAATAGATTAAATGGAATTTCTGATCAGGAAAATTCGCGCCGAGGTCTGAGAAGAGAAGCAGTGGGGAATTGAGTTTTCTGCGCATTAAAACAGGCAGCCTGTGGTAGAAAGACACCTGCATATGCTTTGTCACAACCACATGACGAGATGCCGTCCTTGCCAACATTGCACTGCTAAGAATTCGCTGTTACGGGGGTGTTTAAGCCACGTTTCAATAAAACATTTATTAACTTAAATACAGCCGCCTATCTAACTTCTTTTTCTTTCCTCGTCTAATCCTAAGACTCAACCTCTTGTCCGTTCACAAGAGCACCCTCTAAAAACAGTCCCCGTTTTCTTGCTGATCGTGATAGTGGAACGTATCGATAAGTTCCTCGAAAGGTAATCTGCCCGTCGAAAGATATCTGCAGACGTCGTACGTGATGCGAAGATACTCGGCTGAGTGTAAGACCCAATGCTGACCAGAGGTATTCCTGGTTTCCTCGTACCAAAGAAACAACTCTCCGAACTGTTGGACGAGATGATCGTGAGCCGTACGTTTCTTCGATTGCCTCAAGGTAAATATAAATTTGGAATTCACTAGTATGAAGTAGTAAGAAAATTTTGAAGTTTTTGTGTAGATAGAATTCTTAATAATATTTTAAGGTGTTCTTCGCTGGTAATGTCTGACTGTGGATTGCTGCTAGAGCTTGTTTCTTCTCATTGTCAGGGAGACAATGCGAGTTCTTTATAGTCTTTAGCTGGCTCATGTTTGGCCGCCATTCCTCTGACTATGACAACGGACTTGCTTGATAGCTTATCTCGGAATACTGTTCCGAGAGCCGCCACCAATTCCCTCAAGGTTATCGTGTGTATGCATGATTAGTTTGAAAGCTTTGCGCTCCTCATGTGAGGTCATCATCATGTCATGATACCAAACGCGTCGTATGACAACTCGTAACTTTACTTAGACATCTTGCTTATCGTTTGTTTAGTAGTTGGAACGTCTGACGCCACATGGACTGATCAGCGCTTTATCGCAATATAATAATAACTTGAAGTTATTAATGCCTCACCATACCAATTTGGCTATTCGGCATTGCGTCAGAGATTTATGTCGGCGACCAACCGATACTCTGCCAACGTAGATTATGACACCCTCTAAGGGTTGCGATGCATACTAACTCAAACCAATGAGCACGGTCGCTTCAGGCCTCTTATCTTTAGCCAATGCCAATAATCCCTCACGCAATGCATGCTTAGGTTCCGGACTTCCGTGAACCGGGGAGTGCGCGCATGATTCCTTATCTCTGAGAGATATGGTGCGACAATCCCTCCTACTCGCATATTGCATGACGCGTGCTGCACACCACTTAGGATGTGTTGTCCCGCTATCAAGTTAAAGTAGGTGTAATGTATAATTATGCGCACCGCTGATGGTTTTTCACATCCCGGTTATGGCGACATAATTGCATCATCTTGCGAATCCGCATGATAGGACTGCTCTCTATCACATCATTACATACGGCTCAGATGTAACCCCGCTAAGGGCCGTCTGACTGATCACATGTTTTCATTCGCAAGAAGGTGTTTTGCTTCAATGAGTAATGGTATCCAATTCCGAATGGTAGTCAAGAGTACTTGCTTGAATAACATGTATCATTACCGCTATCAGGAGAGAACCCCTAACATTCGCAGACACAATGGAGATGGAAAGTATCAGGCGCACCTCCACCTGACCGATGCAGATAGCCGTCACCAGAGCTGACACCACCTCTACACGAAACCCCACCCGCCGCAACTGGTCACAATGGTGGAACTCAGTGTTCCTTAATTGTCAATTTGCCATCAAGAGATTCATATTCGCACACATCTCTTCCCTGTGCTGAATTTTTTACTCTTGATGCATCCGCCCAAGATGGCCAGCACAATAGAGAATTTGATCCAGATATACTGACTGATGAAGGAACATCCACTGGTTAGTACACTATCTGCTGTGTAGTAATGCAGCTGACATCCATTTTGAAATCCAGTGCAGCCAATTGAGCAAACCTGCAAGTGATGATGAGCATTGATCGAAAGGTACGGGATTTTGGAGATTATTATTATATATTTATAAGCATGACTACAGAAGAATGTAGTGATCAAGAAGATAGTAAAGGAAAATGCTACAAAGGCTGCTAAACCAATGGGAATGATGGACTATGGCAAATCTAATGAGTGCATAATGTAGATATACCAGTGGCAAAATGACAGTCAACGGAGCGCCAACATTTTTAGGTTATGTAAGTGTGGTAACCTAAAATTGATTTGGTTGTGGTTATACATAGTGGAACAATTGGCCGCCTTTATTGACAAAAATCATATTGTCACACTCTCTACCTCATATTGAAACTAAGCGTTAACAAAGCATCAAAGATTATTGGTCATGGGTCCTGGGTAACCACACGGCTGATAAGTTGCATGCAGTTATAACTGAATTATTGACCGCCTTTATAGCCAAAACAGATTGAGATAACCTCGCTGCCCCATCTTGAAACTGAGTGTTAACACAGGATCAACAATTGTTGGTCGTGTATTGGGGGTATTATGGGGTGTGACAGGTTGCACACATTCATAAAGAAACTATTGGCTGCCCTTATAGGCAAACGGGAACGAGAGATGCTCCCTGCCCCATCTTCACAATGTCCATCAATAGAGTGTTAATAAATGTTGGCCTTGAATAATGGTTAAGCACAGCGCGATGGCGCCGTGATTGTTGACATACATCATTTTGACTGCTCTTCTATACCAAAAGGCTCCAGAATACTTGGTGATACCTCTGGTAATGAAATAAGTTGTTACTGTTGCCGAGGATGTGGCGGGAATATGCTCTACATATCTGCCCATTAAAGCTGCCATAGTCTTGTTTATAGATGCTTGTGATCAAGCGCAACTCATATTAACAAAGATTGAAGACTAATAATTGTTGACGCTCCATTGACACTTATTTTCCACATGGTGTAGGGAGCAATTCACTTGCTCTTTTTGTTATAAATGTGGCCAATACTATGTTTATGACTGTGTGTAACCTGTCACCCCCCAGAGTGCCCAAGATACACAAGGAACAATCTTTGACTCTCCATTGACGCTCATTTTCAGGATGTGGTAGGATGTGGGTCACTGTTCATTCTGATCACTCCGGCGGCCAATACATCGAAAATACACCATGTTGTACCACTGTGAACAATTCACAATTATCAGTAGCATATATGAATGCAATAATAAATGGGAAACCCAAAACGCAGAACCAGAGATTGGAAACAATGGGTTAAGCCAAACGCGCCGCAAACCTCTGATTGTCTGGTAGGGGTTCATGGTCAGCCAGCCAACAGTTAGTCGGTTGGGTTTCTGGACGGGTCTGGAACCGAGCCACCTCTTTTGTAGTGTCCAACTGTGGACTGCTGGTGGGTTACCTGGATGCGTTGCTAACGCTAGCTGCAGCATACTGTTAGGGGTTGACCTCTAACACTGTCTAAATTTCTTGAATAACCAACGAGATACATGCCATGAAGTTACTCTTGGTCTAGTCACGTGACATGCATAACACCTATCTCTGCCATCACATAACCATTACTGGTCACAATAGCCTATAGAGAAGTTTCAGTGGGAATCATCTTGAGTGGATAAGCAAGTCTCATTGCTTGGTGGATTCGTTGAAAGCACATGTTGCGTCAGCTGATTTGATGATGCAACAACACTGCCAGATCGGAAGAAGCTTGGTTCTGCCGAGCGTGTTGTTCTCAGCCTGATTTATTATCTGATACTAGAGGAGACATGTCTTATTGGACTGAGGATAACCTCGATTCAGAGACTAGCCAGTGGTTGGCCAATATGTGAGTATGAGGGAATTTGAAGCAATCTCTTATGTGAGAGCTGATCAATTGGGGTACTCCGTGGCCAAAGAGAATGTTACCAGACTAAGCATGGTGTGACTGAGACATTATGACATTGGCTAAAGATATGAGGCCTGAAGTATCCCCACACATTGAGTTGTAGTGAAATAGGCAATGCAACGTAAGACTCGAATGTTAATGTTGACCATACGTGTCATTTAATCTTCATTGGCATTGGATTTGTTGGTCGCTGATCAAATTTATTGACGGTAACCAAATACCCTGGATGGTGAGTCATTAATTTGGGAACAGCGCTGAATGGCTATGAACATCTATTGTTCCAATTACCGAACTATACGTATTGCATGATGTTCATGTTGAACTTGTGATTCAATAAATCGTCTGGTATGATATCGCAAGATGGATGGCCTGATTCTTATCAGGAGCGTAACGCTTTCAAACTAGATGCTCATATGACACAATAACATCAATGATGCGTGGCAATTAATTATTGGTGCATTCATTCCAATATAAGTCACAACCATAATGTTGCTATCAGGAGAAAGATATCGAATGACAGTTTCGAAATCTGGGTGTTCAAGCCCTTGAAGACTATTCTAAAGAGATCACAGTGGTCCGGGTGTTAGAGGAAGAAGCTCTTGCAGCGAACAGTCGCAAATTCCTACCAGTGAAACAAGACCTTTATTTATTAATGAGTTTTTATGATACCTATACCTATTATTACATATAAAAATCTATTAGCTCTTGTAGCAGCAGCCCCGCACCATGATATATAATCTTCAGATGAGTATTTCCTTGAATAATGAGGCCGACGTTTTATTGTGAAGCTTTGAGATGTTAATCGAAACTTGCCAAGCGAAACAATATGTGTTTGCAGCGCAGTGTGTGTGATGGATTTCAGCAATTATCGGACTACAACCTGCGCAAGTCTATTTCACAGGCATCCAATGGTTTCCTAGTGAATTGCAATCAAGGGTGATTCAACCACCGCGTTCACACAAGAGGATTAAATCAAATGCTTTTGGTATTGCCAAGGAGGCAGGCAATTCTGAGGAATTAGGAATCAATCGGGTGTTAGATTGGGCTGAGTTATTCTGAAAGTAATGACAGGAATCTAGAGATCGTTACATCACTGATCCATTACGGAGAATTAGAAATGTGTGTCTTAACCCCTTGCTATCTACAACAGCAAGTCCTAAGAGAGCGAAGCGACTAGTTACAGATGAAGGAAATAACTCAAGGAGTTTACAGGAAATTAAAAAATCAAATCAGGAAAACCTTGCCAAGGAATAAAAGTATCTAGGGCCATGCATAAGAATATATACTTTGAGTGGAAGCACCCCCCTAATACATACGACATATGTTCCTTTAATGCAGGCTGCTGCAAGTGGAACTCAATGCATTCAGAAGGATTGGGGCAAATGAAACATGTGCAATACTCATCAAGAATGATCTTTAGATCTGCCAAACAACTATAACACACTATGCCAGAATTCCAAGAGTCAATGCACATCGCATAGGACATTTTGTTCAACCTTTTGAATACAGTGTGGGACAAAGCAAAGTTGCTGACGGTTGCCATCGTAGGGTTCCTGAAATGCTCATTGATTGCAGCTCTGCTTAAGCTGTGCTTGATGTACCCATTCCGTAATCCATACTCCTTGTTGCCAGAAATTGGTTACCATCAATCAATTTCCTCTTCGAAGATATCAAAATACTTGTTACTCATAGGCATGCAAGCTAGACTGTTGTCGAAGAGTGGAGTACCATACATATATGTCCAAACTGGAGGGGCCTCTGGATCGATATACGAATTATCGCTGTCGGTGGTTATAGCGCGGAAAAGATTGTCGAAAGGGTGAGAGAACGGATCAGGATACATTTCATGAATGAATGGAAGTAGAATACTATTGTGCTCCATCACAAATCCATTATCCGCCAGTGGATCTGATGGGACTAATACTATCTCTCATGTGCGGTCGCGCCGGAGGTGAGTGATGCAGACACCGATGTAGAAGTCCGTCTTCGAGCAGTGAAGACCCCGTGGATGAATATCCATCTTACTTAACTATAACGAACTGATGCTACAACATTGAAAAGCATGTTGATGGGCTTTTAGCTTCTGATCACATTTCAAGCCGGCTGGACATGGGAAAAAGCAGCAGCTCAATTTACTTTATCAAAAATGGGTTTCCCGCACTCTCATAGGATTTCTCTCATCCCCATTCACACATTTCTGCAGGGTTTAATTGCTCTCGCATTTTCAACATCACTTGGATCACAAAAACGATACTGCATCTGCATTCATCTCTTCCAAGGAATTCTTTTGCACCCTAACCTGACCCTCCTCCGCACATTGCCTGATTTATAGTTGGCACTTTTCGCTAAGTTTGAACCTTACATGAAACATGCATTATCCTTATGTACCGACCCAGCAATGTGATTGTAAAGTAGAAGAACTAGAGCAAGGACAAAGGAGTGAGACGTGACTGCAGAAAATAATTTTGGTTGCCTCTGTGATGAACTTAAGCATTCAGTTGGCGAATCAGAGCGCTTAGATGATGGTAAGCAAATTGTTTCCATGCTGAATTGCAGTCAAGATAATGTCACTGGATCAACAACATCTTCCAACCCACTAAATGTATTCGCCCTGAATACCCATCATACTTACAATCTCCACAACCTTCGACACACACTACTCCCCTCTGCTACCACATCGCCTCACGCTTGATAATATATTGATCACTGCCATTACTTATTTAGAGTAATGCACAGCCGATAACCACCACTCAATCATTGACCACCTTTGTGAACCTATAATATATTGTGATGCCTTCTGGTTGCTGAAAGCAGTCGTCGCAGATGCTGATACAATCCAGATGCCCACTCAACAAGTCTGAGTCTGGGCCGATAATGCCTGTGTTGAAGTCAGCCAATGGGCAGTAGAAAACATGGGGATTTGGCAGGATAAGGGTGGCGTCACAACACAACAGATAGATAATACAATGAGGGAGCATGGCTGGGAGATTGCCCAGTCAATGAGCAAGATCAACGAGCAAGGCACCAGCCCCGAGCAATGGGATCTTCCCATCAATCATTACATTACTGAAATCAGTCTGCTGGCATCTAAAAGGCTACTACGGTAATGGTACATGGCAGACAATTCGAACCTTCATGGTGAGAATGTCAAGCCAGTACTGAAACAGTTTGTGGAGGTTGGCCTGCATCAAAGGAAGAATTGAAACAACGAAACCCCAACTGACCAGAAGAAACTCGTACACGTTGGTATGTATTTCATCATCGCAATTCTGGGTTTGCACTTCATCGTGATGTGTATATACAAATGATACCGAGGGAGAGACCTAGGGTGGCAGGTCTTGCTGATCACTGTGTATTGCAACACTTCGACGGATATCAATGTACTGCCATTTAGCATTGCCATCGCCTATGTGGATCCTGGGAAGAGGGTGGGAAAATTCAATACTTATCCATTCTCATGGCATTGGCCTGGGGATGATGAATCTATACTACTGATAGTTACATTACTTGTCCATACGACCATTTTAGCAATCATAAACGCAGCAATTCCTCATCTGCCAAACCCCTGTCGGATAATCCACCAGCTTTGGGGCCGCCAAGTGGAACCTAATGGAGATGTTGGTCCACACACCCATAATGTTATCCCGATCTTTGAAAAAAGTACTGCTGCTGGATGGGTAATGGTGGCGATGAAATTGTACAACGCAACTCCATTTTGCGTTGTTTATTGTAGCCAACATGCCAATGACATAGCTGGTGCCCAAACCACTATGCGTCGTGGTCGTAGCTAGCTTCCACTGGATGACACCCGCCAACCACCAGCTCAGGATATGATCGACGAGATCAGGGAGGAATTGGATGCTGATGCCCAGACACAGAGCCTAATTCCAGGAAGCTTTTTGATGACAAACAAAAGCTTCCAAAAGTTCGAACAGAAGATTCAAAGGAGTATTATCTGACTACTGCGATACCTTCAAGTGATCCAAAACTGAGCTGTATGTCGTGTTCCTCATTACGAGCAAAGCAGTGGTGCTGATGAGGATGCAGCTTGCCTACAGGAGTACAATTCCATTGTGAATGCTCCCGCTGATGACTCGTTCACGACTAGGACCAGTACACGCAACATTCCAGCTGCAAATTAGTCGTGTGAGGATGGAATGCACTGGCTGGATGGTTGTTCAAGGATTTGCAGTATGGGTGGTTATTTTTCTGGCACTTTGGAGGGGTGGATGGGTGGGTGATAATTTGGAGTTTTTTGGTGAGGTTTTGGGTCTCTTGTTGGTGTGTTGTTTATTTTATTATAATATCCATCATTTTCATGCATGAAGGACTGTGTTGAGAGTTCATGATAGTGGGATTAATAATTGAGACATTTGTTCTTGAGAAAGCCGTAGTCACGCTGATAGGACTCCATGTATGGTGATCATGGAATTGGTAATTTGTTCTGGGTCCCCAGCAGAAGTTAGTGCAAATGATTAGCGAAATGTGAACACATTTTAGGTCGTTGCTATAATGATGTTCATCAACAGAAAGCAATCAACAACTGTGCAGCATGCCTGTCAGCTGCCATTTTAGTTCCAAGTTCCCGTCCATCCGCAGAGTTGCAAGATTTGTCAGTGGGGCCAGCCAAGATCATTGAATCATTGAGAGGATAAAACGTCACATCCGAATGATGCTTTTAATCATATTAACGCGTTCGTTCCTTTACACAACGCTTTAATTCATGCACTTTACATTAATTCACATTTCCTGTAGTCACTCCTGTACTTTTTTTGTACATATCACATGCCGCCTTTTACAATCATGACAAGAAGGTGCCACAGTTCTCCTCCTCATCCTCTCCCTTCCTGCACCAGGAGATGCAGACAATGTATCAACGATGCGGATCTCGACGACGATGTCAGCCTGATACCTAACAATTACTATGATAGTCGAGATACCAATTCAGAATCCAATAGCCAGCCTCTTTGGCGACCATCCCAGAAAGCAATGGGCAAGAAGCTATTAAAAGATTCCATCCCATCAACACTTGGAAAGAGAGGTGTGGCAACTCAATTAACATCTATGTCAGTGTGATCCCTACATACTGATAGTCGGAAGATCTATATTTTCTCGGATGAGGAGGATGAACCTGACATTGCCCAGCTGGCATCCAAGAAGATATTTGACTATGTGTTTGAATGATTCAATGTGCCCGCTAATGGACAGATTTACTGGAGGAACGAATCAAATGAAGCCAGCGAGGATTTGGTTACAAGGAAAGCTAGAAATCTGTTGCAATATCATCAGGAAAAGACAATTCCGTCCGGGCGGAATGGCTCCATCAGAGTGGATGCATTCCGTCAGAGCGGTCAGAGACGTCCTGGTGGCGGCTTACTTTACTCCTGGCGTCAATACCATGCATCGCATTGCATATTGCCCTCCCATTGCAGGCTCACCGTTTCTTCACGTGCTGTCGGTCTCCTATTTCAAACGAACACTCTGGCGTTGAAGGCCCACTGTAACTATACATCGAAATGAGTTTGTTGGGCATGCACTTGCATCGGGATTGCAATGCAATGGTTCACGCTGCGAAAACCTCTCCTCGCGTTCCTTCTATATGCGCGGAAAATGAAATTCTCTCATTACTAATTATACACATCATTTCAGGTCGCCAGATATATGTGGCTATTCACAATCCATCGCTTGTTCTGTCCCTCTCCTGTCTTCCTACTAGTAGCTATCGCTTGAATTCCGGGCGTGTAGCTGACGTTGTTTCCCATGCTGATAAGTTGCAAAGCAACTGATCCCAGTGCTTGTCTGACCTGTACAAATTTCGAGACGGGATCCAAGTTACCCGAGTGTTCAGGTATTGTGGTGAGCACCAGGGTTAACCAGTACTGAACGAAAGCTCCATCCTCATTTTGGAGCTTGATTTTGAATAGTCGTTGCAGTTGCCAAGGGAGACGACCATTCAGCGCACAATAACCTTGCCCTGGGCGTTGCTCTACTCATACCCCATCATTTCGTCGGCAGTCTCCGCACCAGCTGAGGCTTTCTGTTTACCGACAAATCTGAGATATGCATTCACCATGCAATCCCCCACCTTGACCCTTAAGGCCATGGTAAATACAGAGCTCCTTTGCGTGCAGTGGTTCATCCGATATATACATCTTGTTATGACCCTTATGCTTGAGAAACTCCTGCGTGCCGTTGTATATTGTCACGTGGTGCATTGCATCTTGCATATTGCCCAGTACTGCTCTGAAGTCTTTGATTATGGTGACAGGAGGGTTTCAATCACAGCAGTTTTGGGGTCCCATGAAATTGGGCTTCGCATATGACTGGGAGCTCAGGGGCGCAGATGGATTAGCGCTGGAAGGGAGGACATTGCAGGGTGCAGCGCTGGTCTCTCGATGCTGAGCGAGTGCTTGGAGATTGAGCTCTTTGATTTCAACCCAGAGAATCCGACGCTGAGAGTTGAACACTTGCAGCAAGGAGTTGAGATTGTGATTGGAGGCGTACCAACCATCCTTGAGATTCATTTTATGTGTTACGGGGGTGTATTCCCTAAGTAACTTTCTTATTGTATCCGTAGATACTTTAGCTCTTAGGTCCACTGCCGTAGATCCTAATTCCGTTTCGAAAGATACTCGGTCGAAGTATCTATATCAATACCTCCTAATCGATTCAGATGTTTTTTTTCCTTAATTTCGATTGTTGGTTAATTCGGTTTTGGGTTTGCCTGGCTTTTTTAATTTGTCTCTTAGTTCGTGGCAGGGGATTAATCCTTGCTTTCCGAGTTCTCCTTAAAGGATCAATAATATAATTTGTCGGAACAATAGCTTCTTGCGTATTCGAATCTACACTGATACCCCTAGCTATATCTCGAGGTGTTGAAGATATTCCTCGATCCTCTCCTGCCTGTTCGAGATTGTCGATATGTATTCTCAAGCCGGTATCTAATCCTGTAACACTGGCTATCCACCAGACGCAACTTGCCACAAAGAAGTACTGACTTTGTCTGGCGAAAGATATAATTTTTTCAAATGCGTAAATGATAACTTCGGAATCGTTTTTGAAGTTTAGCGTCATTCGGGTGGATACTTATCAAAGGTGCGGGGCTGCCGCTACCAAAAGCTAAAAGATTTATATAAAGATATCAAGGTATAGGTATCATAAAAACTCAATAATAAATAAAGGTCTTCTCCGCTGGTAGGTATCTGACTGTTCGCTGCTAGAGCTTGATCCTTCTCATTGTCGGGGAGACAATGCGAGTCTTTTATAGTCTTTTCGCTGGCTCAAGTTTGGCCGCTACTTCCATGACTATGACAATGGTTTTGCTTGATAGCGTCCTCGGGATTCTGTCCCGGTCTC
>Ga0307514_10005324_pt1 | contig 11534 bp, 5 predicted proteins | sample 16_EM_MG_FD_203088 | JGI IMG/M metagenome (GOLD analysis project Ga0307514, IMG submission 203088) | Populus trichocarpa ectomycorrhiza microbial communities from riparian zone in the Pacific Northwest, United States - 16_EM | ecosystem: Host-associated > Plants > Roots > Unclassified | place... | reverse complement strand
TTACCAAAAATTTATTAGTATTTTTAGAAAAAAAATGCTTTTAATTGGCCCAAGCCTATAATAGACTTTGAAAACATGGTTTAGACCCAAACCATGGTCGTGGGCCCAATTACTGGGCCTATACCCAACACCCTTGTGGGCTTGGACAACACGTTCGAGCCTAAACACTGGGCTAGCAACCAGTACCTTTTGGGCTAAGGCATCTTGAGCCCAGGTGCTAGGCCCGCACCCAACACCCCTTGGGCTTGGATGTGGAGCCCGCACCCAGCGCCTTATAGGCTTCAGAACTACATCGAAGCCGTAGCGTTGGGCCCACACTTAGTGCCCTCATAGGCTCAGGTGCCATGTTTGAGCCCAAGTGCTAGGCATACTCCCAGCATACTGTGGGCTTTTAGCCTTGCGTTTGAGCCTAAGAACATAGTTAAACGCTCTTGGGCTAACCATGCGTCCTAGCTCGTTTTGGGCCTAACTTTGTGACCTGAGCCTAACCACTTTTCCCTCTCATTAATACATATGTAATGAATATTTGTATCTCATTAATGTTCATGTCACAGATATTTACCTCCATTAATACATATGTAAGGGGTATTTGTCATTCATTAATGTTTATGTCAGGTAAATTTATCTCCTATTAATACATGTATAAGAGATATTTATCTTCATTAATTATGCTACTAGGGCTAAACGATTCTCAAGTCCATCAACTCAAGCAAAAGATAAGGTTCATAGGGTATAAATATCCATTAAATTATTCAGGTAAAGGTTCATATTCTCACAACAAAACCAAGACAAATAACATTGTTCCTAGATTTTAATGTTATTTTGTAATATTATTACATTTATTTTATATACACCAATAAAGGACTTTTATGTAGGTATCAAGAGCATTACATCAAGTCATCACCTTCCTTTACTATAAATAATATAAGTAATTATAATATCACTTGATTACCTCATAAACCACTAAATAATTATATTCTTAAGTTGACAAAACCTCCCGAGTCGAAACCTCAAGGATATGTTGTGTCATTTACACCGACGATAATATTCTCCCACAACCATTCTCAAATTATAAGAGAGAGAGAGAGAGAGAGAGAGAGAGAGAGAGAGAGAGAGATCCCACGTACAAAACATTTACATTTCAACTACGTTATTCCAGTATGCCTTTATTAAGTCTCAACGGTTTGGGGCCGCATTTGAGGAGAAGAAAATCCCACAACCTTTTTGATAAATTTTGAACCAGAAATAACCTCCACTCGAGCAGGATCACATGCTTTAAAGCAAACCATCCATTACTCACCGTAATTAAATAAACATACATCTCCACTAACGATGGCTATAATAAACTCGGGAATATGGTTCTAGTTTTGTGCATACGGAACCATAACTTGGTCACCACTACATGCGTTTGAATCGGATTCCTCTGGTCTAACCTTCTTTCTTTAAATGGTAATAACATAATGGCTGGCGCTCATCAGCATGTTAAAGATAATGTTTTTATATATGTAAAAAAATTATGAAAAGTATAAAGAATATATTAAATGTTTTGGGTCGGGGACATGAAGTCCAATATAATTTTTTCAATTTTATTATTTTTTTTCATATTGTAAAAAGAAAATAAATTAAAGTGATTTTTTTTAAATTTTTTATAAAAGTTGGGTGATGATAATTTTTTTTTTCAGCTTGAGTTGAATTTTCTTATTAAAATATGTTTGTTTTTGCGTTTCAAAAATACTTTTAAAAATATTAAAATTTTATTTTATTTTTTTCTTTACTTGAAATTAGTATTTTTTGTTATTGGATCTGGCCGCTGAGCCAGATCCATATGCTATTAGATCTAGCTCTAGACCCAACGCTATTGACAGCCAGAACCAACGCTATTGAATTCGGCTGCCCAGCCAGACCCAAGACTAGTGGGTCCGGTCACTAAGCCAGACCCAACACCTTTTAAAAATGATTTGGATTTGACTGCCCAACTAGACCCAATAACATCAGCAGCTTTTAGCACAGAAAACAAAAAAAACATCTCTCAACAACATTTTTGACTAAAAAACAACAAAAACAACACCTCAATAACACTACAGTGTCATCCACATACAAACATTCTATATTTATAATGTAGTATACAGGATGAATCTATATCCATATTACATTCACATTGTTTTTCCCATGCTTTTTAAAATATAGTATAATAGAGCCTTTTAGTTAGGGGGAAATGGTTGAGAGCCAAAGATTTCAGCGCCAAAACCATACGGGAGGAACGAATTCATGCGCAGTGTCACATTTGTCTGTTTTCTAATCCATTTTGCAATCTAACAATATCAATCCACTGCGTGTTTAAATGGGTCATCAACAGTTTCAATCCATCATCAGTAAAATTTACATTTAATTAGTGTTTAGGATAAAAGAGACAAATATAAAAAAAATAAAAAATATTTAATTGAAGAGACATATAAAATAGATTTTTTAAAAAACAATTTTTGAATAGATTTTTGTACTTCTAAAATAAATAGAGAATAAAATGAGACATGTCATCATCTTTATCTCCGTTGTTCATCCAAAGCTATAAATGTGTTCTGCATGTTCGATCAGACTGTCTCCATAAAATTCTTATAAGAGAATTTACCTCAGTGAATATGAAGACATCCTTGTTTGTGGTTAAGCTGATTCAAACGTGTTTTCCCAGTTCCCTGACAACGCTGATTTTAATCAAAGCTCAAATTTAATGCCCAATTCCTTCTGTTTCATGCTCGGTGAGAAGCCAACCTAATTTCCGATTTACTTGCATATTAGTATATCTTCATTCTTGATAAAGTTGATGCTTTCCCACCACATGTTATGCAACATAGCCGCTGTCAATTCCTACTGCTTCAACTCTGAAAGGCCGACTTGAGTTTTGCTTAATAACTTCAAAACACTGATTTGGGTAGGTATACTTGCTTCTCTAGCCCAAATAAGTGAGAAGGGGTTTTTAACTAGATCGACAAAGCACATTGGGAGAGAGATCGAGACAAAAAAAAAAAAAAGACTTTGATTTACAGTTGCACAATCAAGAAACGTGAAGAAGAAGAAACAAAGTGATACCACATCTTCCATGCTTATTACAAATATTGCTACAAGACTGGTAAGCTAATTAAGTCTCAGGGCTTAAGGGAGAAACACAATACATCGTACCGTTAACCAGAAGATTATCGGGATTTCATGACATGCTAATAAAGGCACACAGCAGTATTGTCAATCATTGCGGATACCACCCATAAAAGTTCTTGGATCAGGGCAGTTCCCTGTGAATTGAGCCTGTGAGAAGTCAAAGCCAGGGTTCTGCATGAGAAATGTTCAGCAATTAGAATACGTTGGAAAACAAAAATTCTTGTGGCAGATTCTTAAGAGTAAAAATCTTATATTTGGACAAAGATCTCTATATAAAGCTGTTATTTTTTAAAGTTAATGGAAATAACGTAGCTCCATGCATATTCCAGTCTCATTTGCACAAATGCAAATTCATTGCTGGAAATATAGTGAATTTAACACAACAAAATTGGTTCAAAGGAAAAATGTTATTAACATATAGAATGATGTCAATGACATTTTTAATATGGGCACAGCAAGTTTATAGTCGGAGCTCATACAGCAAAAGAAAAAATTGCAATCTTATCATGTTCACACAGGGAGACACAAAAATACATGACATGATTACCAAAGTGATGAAAATCATAGCTATCCTAACACATGGGTGGTCCATCAAATAAACATCATTGAAATAACTTGAAGACATCAAAACCAAAGGTGATCGATCATCTTTTGAACAATGCACATGATCAGATACAATCATATCCATATCTACCTAGCATGCATGTGGTAAATTACAAGGCCTTGTGCAACGCTATCTTTTAGCATGATAGAAAACACTTATGCAACGCTATCTTTTAGCATGATAGAAAACACTACCTAATACAATACTTTGCCAAAACCACACCACAATCAAAAAATTAGTTTCGCATATAAAATTCTGCTGCTGCTTGGAAGACCGGCATTGACAGTACACACAATTAAATAATGATTAATGAAGAGTTTTTGCTATTAAGACTCTTGGGCACAGTTCACAAATACAGGATAAAGCTTAATATCAAACAGAAAAATAGCACAAACTTTTAAGGCAGAAAACAATGTCAGCAATCCGTTACGATATACTCAATAAACAAGTCAAATACAATAATGATAAAGCAAACCAAATTAACTGAATTAACTCAAACTGAAATGTCCATTATACTTAGATGAGTTGTAGTCATTCACCTCTTCCTGAAATCTCTGAAGCATAAGTCGCTTCTGCTCAAGATCAGAGGAATAAGCATCGAGTTGACCCTCACCCAATATCGGTGAAGCCCATGTCTGACCTTTGTCCCTTTTTTGCATTGTTATGTGCATTATATCATCCTCTTCCATAACCCAAAAAAAAAAAAACACCAATTTTACACGCAACACATAGAGCATAAGTAGTTGAACCAACTGTAAATTTATATTTCCCAACAAATTTTAAGACAAATCTACGAATAACAACACCAAACTACGAAATAAGAGAAAAATTAAGTACCTAAAGTCCAGAAGGAAGAATCGGTCTTGACAGGGCAAGTAAGGTCATGCTGGAAATCGAAGAAATTATTATGCACATCAAACAAACACTATATATTCTCAAATAAAAATTAAAAAAAAAAAGAAACAAAAAAAAAAGAGAAAAAACTAACGTTGAGATAAGGAGGGTTGCCTTTGATGCCAACTTCAACATGCTTGGACTGAATCTTGCAGTAAAACTGCTTGGAGTGAACATTTGGTGGTAAATTTATGTAAATATTTACTTCTTCAAGGGTTTGATCCCACTCAAATATAGTTTTACCTAAACAAAAACAAATATCAGAAAAAAATATCAATAAAAACAAATTGAATTAGAGAGAGAGAGAGAGAGAATTAGGGTTAGATACCGTCGTGGACGAAGCTGTGACGCTTCTCAGGAGCCAATTTCTCAGCCATTTCTCTCTAGGTTTTGTGTTATTTTTTTCACGTTTTCGCAGATTTTATTTAATTTCTATCCTGAAAAGGAGAGAGAGAGAGAGAGAGAGAGCTGTATAGTTGTTAAAACCATAGCCAAGCAGAGATAAACAAAGAGAGAGAGATCAAAGAAAGAGACTAACCTCAAGAATTTGAGCAGACGACTTGATCTCTGGCTCCGGCAACGGGGACAGTTACGCGTCCAGACTTGAGTTTTATTTATTTTTATTTATTTTTTTGTGTGTGATAATGGGCTTTGTGGACTTTTGCGGGTTTCCTCAAATGCTCAGGGGATTGATTCTATTTTAAATTTGATAAAAGTAGCGGATTGGGCCTTTTCTATTTTATGTTTTTTCCTCCTCGTCTCCCCTAAGTAATATTATACATCGAATTAGACAATTAGACGGTTCAATCTTTTCATAGCAACTTACTTCGTTTTAGATTCTTTGAATTTTTTTTTTTAATATTATCCTTATAAGTTATATTTACATGATTTCATGTATTGGAATTTGTTTTTATTTACATGTTCATGTATAATCAATGTGTTATAAAACATTTTAACATTAAATTAAACTTCAATTTTACAAAATATAATTTTAGGTTATTGTTAAATTAAAAAATAAAGATCAAAACTGGAAAAAAAACAAGCTATTTTTTAAAAAAAAACTGAAAAACTTCAAATCCATCCATCAAGTTTCAATTAATACATTTATATGTTCAAACTTTAAGTTTTGATCTTCCACTTTAGTTTTATCATATTTTTAATAAAAACTAAATGAGGAGAGGTATTCATTGTTCCCTTCATCATAAAGAAAAGTTCACTTAAACAATTTTTTTTTTTAAGGTTTAGATTTGTTTTAATTTTATTTTTTAATATTAGGTTGTCTTATCTTAGTCTTATGATATAGGTTATGAGTTCGACATGTTAACTCAATTTCTTTTTTATTTTTTAGTTGAATTTTTGTTTTTGATTTTATCATTCAACATTTGATTGATTTGGAATTAAGCTTCATAATTGTTTTTTGGTTTGCTTTCTATAAGTTTCTCCCTGTCTCATTACTTGAGCTACAAGTTAACTCAAATTGACTCGAGTTATTTTTTATGTTATTTTTAATTAATTTTTGTTTCAATTTTATCATTTAGCATTGAGTTAATTAGAAATTAGACTTCATAATTTATTTTGATTTGCTTTCTATGAAGTTATTCTAGTGACATGATCCAAGTTGCGAGTTTGACATGTTAACTTGGGAAGACTTTTGTTTTTTTTTAGTTGATTCTTTTTTCAATTTTATTTTTCAATATTAGGTTGATTGAGAGTTGAGTTTCATAATTTTTTTCAGTATGCTTTCTATAAGATTATTCTGGCCTCATGATCCGAATCTCGAATTTAGCAGGTTAACCATGGTTGATTTAAGTCAATCCAATATGTTTTTCTCTTAATATTTTAAAAAGTATGTTGTCTTAAATATTTTTAGTCAAATTATATTTTTAATGATCGTATGGATTGTCTTTGGACCTGTCAAATTGACTGGATCACATTGAGTCAACCACACACTATTTAAATTCTTTTTTATGCTAGAAAACACGTTTGTAATACTTAGATATTTTTTTATGTTAAAAAAATTTGATCTAAAATGCGTAGTACGAGCTAATGATCTAGTAGTTCTTAAATGTTGATGGAAAAGAAAGAATGTTGTGAAAAATAAAAAGGGAGAGAAAGTGTTTGATGAGGCATGTTTCTGCCACAAGAAAAGCTTTAACTTGGTATCAATGTGAAGGTGGTTTTATTCTTTAAACATGCCAAAAAAATGTAGACCAGAACATTGAATTTTGTTTTAATTTGATTTAATTTTGAATGTTTAAACTAATGAATGATGTTTAAGAATTTTAAATATTTTTATTGAGATTTATAAGATATTTTTAGAGAAAATAAGTTGAAAAATAACTTATATGTACATTTGGAAAACCTAAAGAAAAGAAAAATCATTTGGCATTAGTCTATCCCATTTTCATGCCCTAAAAAATTGTTTCTAGTATATTGAACATAATGAGGTTATTTAAAAAAATTTAGTAACACACATAATTTTAAAATTATTTTGGAAGGAGAATTCAATTTCTATTAGTTTATTCAAAAATATATTTTATCTATTTTATCTTCGATTAAAAAGAATATAAATCATATTTAATACAAAGATTTTATAAATCACATAGTAGCAAGTAAATTGCTTATACAACATCGTTATCAACATCCATTGCAATAGTTAAGAGGTATGAAGGCTTTCAGAGTGTGAAGACATCTCTCTTTTAAATCCCACCTCTTACATTTTCAACCCACACGTAAGTGGGTGCTCATTGGTGGACCTCGTATTTGCAGGCTCACCCTTATAGTTTGTCTCCTGCCAGTGACTGTTAACTGGTGTGGGTGTTCCTAGATGTTACTGTATATGTTATGCAGTCAATTAGTTAGTTATATATTGTATTGATTTTGTTTATGGAAACATATATATTTTTAATAAATACTTTATTTATCTTTAATATTCATCAAGTATTTGATTAATGAATCTACTATTTAATTAATGAATCTAAATGTATAGATAAAGTTCTTGGGACAAAAATATTTTGTAAAGAAAATTATAAAGTTGTTATAGTTATGTGATTTCTACTGCATCAAAGCATTATTTTTAAATGCTTCTGGTCAATGATCTATTAAGACTGAAAATTAATTAGAGTTATTGAGACTGATACATATTATGCTCTTACTTTTATAAAAAGAAGCAACTGTTCTCATAAGCTGAGGTATGAGAGATATTTATAACTAATATGTAAGTGTTTATCAGATAGCATGTACATTGAACTGACCTGCAAAACAATTTTATATGGAGAGATCAATTGTGTCTATAGAAATGCTCACATGATGGTTGTGTAAGTAATCCTTAGACTTGAGATAACCAAGTTATCTTATATAAGGAATGTTACGTTTTGATCCTATTACATGTTGTCCTAACTAAGGCTAACAAATGAGCATATATTGAGTATAAAATGAACTATATGAGGGTATTTAAGTAATCAAGAGATGATTCACCATCCTAGATGAATTAGAAAAAAATATTTCATATGTTCTCAAATAGTATTAATTGTAAATCCTTATATAAAGTGGAATGAGAATTGAAAAGAGTTTTAAAACTTATTTAAAGAATCAATTACTATAGTGTTAAGAACAAATATCATTTGACAAAGTGAACATGCTCCATGCTATAATATTTAAATTGAAATATTTTTTTGGAAATGAATAATAATTATATTGAAAAACTGGTCACTGAAAGGTTAAGTCAAATCACTTATACAGGTCTATTGATCTTATGAATATCAACATCTTGTCTAGTGAATTTAAGTTCCTACATGTCAGTGAATTTTAACGAGTTAATCAAGATCTTGTGGTTTTTATTGATTAGATGAGTCTGCATTATGTATAGGCAGGATGTTGAAGGCTGTATTCCGTACGTATATTTCACTCATGAATTTTATAAAGCATAAGGTGGTTATGCATCTTATTGTGGCAATCAAAAGATGAGGCCAAGACATAAGTCGTTGTGGGGGAAAACCTAAAACAGTGGTGATTGTCGGAATAAGAAACGTCTCCTTCCAAGCAAGTAGCTCAGCTGTTACTATAGGAACGCGCAACATTTAGGTAAACATTGGATTGGATGGCGGTCGGAAGATGATCGTTGTTTTGGACGGTAGGGATAAGAAATTTCGACCAAATTTCATTACTTTAGAAGGATCTGACTAGTCCAATGGAATTTATGCTTTTGTACTTGTTTATTTACTTCATTATCACTCAAAGACATGGAGGGAAAAAAATAAATCACAACCGTCTGATTCTTCTCGAGGAGGCCTTGAAAATTCCAGGAAGGTTCTAAACTTTCTTGGGTACTTATACTGCTGCCATATCTTTAATATGAAATTTGGAAGATTGAACACGAATTGACGGGGAATGATTTTACTGTTGTTAAAAATGGGCTCGAATTGATTTTAGGTTAAGGTTATGATTAATGTATTTCTTGTTTAGATGTATATGTTATGTATAATTTGTCTTGTCCACCCTAAGGTTATTATTCCAGATATAGTCCCTTGTATATATTTTTTTGTTCTTGAATATTATTGTATTTTTTATTTTTATTTTTTTAATATTTTTTGCTGTTAATATATGCAGAAAGGATACGAGTTTAAAGGATGTATTTGGTTCTTATTCCAAGATTCAGGGACGAGAGGAACAAGATGTAACATAAGACAAATACACATGTGTTTGGCAAAACATTTACTCTTCTATACTAAAAAATTTACTCTTTTCTAGCCCTCTTTATTTTTTTTTTCATTTTCCTCATTTTTTTAATTTTATTATCGTATTTTTTTCACGATCATATATGTTATTTTTAGATTTGTCAACTCAATTGAATCATGTCGGGCCAACTCTCGTATGATTTAACCTTAAACTCAGTCTAGATAAGAAGTCAGATTAAGAGATTCTTTTTGTCAATTTAATTATTTTTTTATCAATTTCATCATTATATTTTTTATCAATCGTTCAGGTTGTCTTTGGACATACCAAGTTGATTAAGTCATGTCAAGAGAATTCTCACATGATTTAATTTTAAACTTGAGTTAGGTAATAAGTTGAGTTGAAATGTTTTTTTCTGTCAATTTCATCCTCAAATATTTTTTTTCTAATTGACCGGGTTGCCTTTAAACCATCCAAGTCAATTAAGTCATATGTCAGAGCAACTTTCACAGTTTAATTTTAAAACTAGGCTTGGAAATAAGTCAAATCGAGAAGTTTTAAAATTTATATATGGAGTTAAGTTTAATAACAATGTTAAATATATATTGATTGTTATTTTTCAACTTTTTTTTTATTTAACTCACAGCAGAGAAGAGCAGACCAGCTATCTAATGGATGGACAACACAATACAAAACATTAATTTATTTGATTTACTTGTGTGTATTATTTTTATTTCACTATATCATGCATGTTTTTACTTTTTACTATAATTTTCTAACAATATTTTTTTATAACATGGAAAAAATTATTATATCAATTTTAAAAACACCATCCAGCTATATAGACAATCGATCACAACTTGATCGCCAGACAATTTTTTATATCAATTTTAACTTTAAATTTTTTAAAAACTCAATTAAGGATTTTCACCCGAGTTCTATATTTTTTTAATAAAAGTTTTTTTTTTTTTTTGTATGAATTGTCTGTTTTGTAAGCCTTGCTTCTCTTAAAAAAAAAAAAAACCCACATATAAATCTATCTGCTCTGGAAAACACCCCTTCTCAAGAGAGTATTTACCATCAAGGGTATTTTTGAAAAAAAGAAAGAAAGTGAATTGATCAAATAAATAATTCAATGACAAAAGCCATCACTTAATTGTCTTATTATTGGTTTCATACATTCCTAAATACAAAAGTGATGAATTTCACTGTCTAAATAATTAATGTAGTGACCAATTGTATCAATGAGTTCGATATATATTCCAAAAGGATTGGTCCGTAGGTATTCCAGAATTTTAATTTAATATATGAGAAGGCTCATATATTTGACGCATACAATATAAATATTTAAATATTTTTTTCTAGGAAATATTGTTGATAAATTTGGCTAATTTAGGGACAATATCCGATTCAAATGTTATCATCTCACATTTCCCTTTCTTTATTTAATATTTTTAATTGGTTTGGGTTGGGTTTTTAATCAAGTGTATAAAACGACATTCTATGTATTAAAAATTAATGTTAATTTACACTATTTAAATATTGTTATTAATTATTTATTTCTTGCTATCTCAATGTAAGAAATCTTCGATTTAATTAATTACTTAAAGAGAAATAGGGATGGAGATGAGTGTAAAATAATAAAATTTGTTTTCTTCGTTTAATAATAATATAATTTGTTTTCTTCTTTTATGATATGAGTGCAACACCTAGACAATATCATTAGCAAGTACGTGGACTCCCCATGCAAGAATGGAAACAAGCTGGGAAAATTCCAGGAAGCTACCTTTAAAAATAAACGGGCAGTACTCTCGGGTCTTTCTACCTCAAAAATATTTAGTTCACTCATATCACGCTCTCTTGATATAAATAGCCCAAGAAATTAAAGCTACGAGGGATCACTTGGATTTCCTTCACGTAGAAGGTTAATTGTGGGGTGGTAGCTACACAATTACCATAATAACATGGACCAGTACTACTCACAGGCTGATCGGGTCTCACCAGACTTGGAAAATGAAGATGTTAATTACAAGGTAGGTTTTAGCATCAATAATAAGGAGGTCTGTGTCAATGGGAAGACACCACAGAATATATCATCTTCCATTTTGCGCAATAAATCTGATCCAATGCTTGTTTCGTCAAGTGCTCGGTTTCAAATGCTTTGGCATTTCCTGACCAATCTTCAAGAAGTGATTCTTGGAACTAAGCTGGC
>Ga0307514_10005323_pt1 | contig 11534 bp, 17 predicted proteins | sample 16_EM_MG_FD_203088 | JGI IMG/M metagenome (GOLD analysis project Ga0307514, IMG submission 203088) | Populus trichocarpa ectomycorrhiza microbial communities from riparian zone in the Pacific Northwest, United States - 16_EM | ecosystem: Host-associated > Plants > Roots > Unclassified | place... | reverse complement strand
CACCACATGTCATTCCCTCGACCTTGATTGTGGTAGTCGCTTGCTTTGGCTTGGCCCGCCGCGCACGGTTGGGGATATCTGTCGATAAAATTGTAGCGCTGAATCCTCGACTCTCGATACTATCCCTAATAGTCAGTGACCACCTTCCTTGGGGGGGGGGGTTTCCGAGGCATCTACGGGCGTACATCTCTACTATTTTTTCCGCAGGTAATATTGCCGGATCATGCATCACCACCCCTCGCTCCGCCAGTAATGAAACAGAGAACGATCCTACTCCATCCACGCCCTTGAATCCAGCTGTATGCGCCAGGAAAAATCAGCCCTCCCATTATTCCACCCATAACCCTCCTCCGCTGGGCGAACTCACCTTCCAACGCCGACGTACAAGCGCCACAAGTCATCCCCTCCACCGCTACCGTCGTTGTCGCAAAGTGAGGTGTCGTCGTGCTCGACATACTCCGTCGGCCGTAGGCCTCATCTCCTTTCGAGTTGGCTGGCGAGAGTAGAAGCCCCTCCTCCTCATCCCGTAGCCTGGGTGCCATTGCTACTGCTGTCGTCGGTGTTGCTGAATTCAATGAAATTGTGTCGTCTGTCCGATCGCAATACTGAGGTGCAGTTGGGGTTTACTTGAACCAGCTGAAGTGAGACCAACTGGGCGCCAAAGCCGCCAGTTAAACTATCGTGAGGCACTTGATATGGGGTATTATTGCTTGAAATAATGCTATTTCGCCCGTGTACGTAATCTTGCCGATAAGGTATATCCACCACTGCCTTCCTTCCTTCCTGCTCAAGTGCTGTGTGTGTGTGTGGGCGAAACCAGTCGCTACTTCTGCTTGTTTTTGTTTGCGAAAACCGATCGTGGATCCAACAGAGAATGGGAAAAGAGCAAACGAAAACGAAGAAGGAGAAAGTCGAAGAAAGAGAAGTCTAAGAAGGAGAAAGTCTAGTAGGAGCAAACACAAAATAATAATCCGACTTACGGTACCTTTCTATTTAGGAACAGTGCGGTAGTGTCAGATCCAGCGTAGCCGCCCCGCACAAAACAATCCGAGCAAGGGGCCAAGTAGGTACCCTGTAGCTGTACCTAGGTAGTAAATCCCGAAATACCTGTGCGTCTCCGAATTGTTCAGGTACAATATGTATGCAATAAGCAAAGACCGATGCTGGGGGAGTATGCTAGACCCCCGGAATACAACGCCAAACGGAGACCTCCAGGCGGTGGTGGTGGCCATAGACTGGAATGCACTCTGGGGCGGAGACTGTTCATTGTCTGTTCAACTACAGTGCCTGGGTACAGTGTATAATGCTCGAGTACAGTAGAGTAAGGTACAGTATGTCCGTTGACGCAGGGGGGGGACCCTGGTTGATTGTATCGCCTCTGGTTCTCGAGTAGAGCAGGGCCTAAGCCATGTGGCATCCTCACCCCAGGGCAGGGCAGACTGATCATCGCCCAACAACGCTCTGACTTGGCTTGGCAAAGAAAGCACCTGTATACCATGTAGAGAGAGTACAATATACAATCTATCCTCTGCTGTTATCTGCCGTGCCGTAACTTGAACAAACGAAACCAACACTCGTACTCGATGTGAGTGAGTAGAGTACTTGCTGGAAGGGGGGGGTGTCCGCATTCTCAGAATGGCATGAGACTACTTACTTGTACTTGGTTATACCGAATTCCATCCAGCCTGGTTGCAGTAGGTACTCGAATGGAGGTACTGTACTGTATATTTGTATGTTTACGTATGCATGTGCAACTATCTTGCATTTGATAGAATGTTACCCCGTAAAAGGATCCATATTGGTATTCTGTGTACATTATACTCCGTACACCCACTACCTTCTGGCTGGTATACGTATACCTATATGTCGGCGGGTGTACCGGTATGTCGACGCGTATTGGGGACTACGTACATGTATGTGTACAGTATATATATACGAGTAAATACATGGGTGCATGCAGCAATGTACGAGCACAGGTTACACTTCACGTTGGGTCCGAGTACAGTCCATCGACATTCGGAGTTCTTCCCCTTACTGGATAAAAATATACTCCGTATACAAGATCATATCCCCAAAGATTAGAAGGCCTCCCACCCAATGCATACCATATGAAGGATGACTTGGCAGCCGAATGGGGATATGTAGTTTCGACTCGAATACATACTGTAGCTGAATGCGGGTAAAAATTGGTGAGCACAAGATCATAAACATCACAAACGCATCTATTTAGACTGACTGACAGGACAGGGTCAGGTGACCTGCCCTAGTGAGGTCGATACATCACCGACCAGTTAGGGAATCGCCAGTTAGGGAATCACCAATTAGGGAATCACCGACCAGTTAGGGATGGCTAAGGGTAAAAGGGATATGTAAGGCTCGGGGGACTTGAGAGGATCAATGACAGACACATATCTTGTCACTGACAAATGTTGTACGAGCGCCAGACTATGACCCAGACTACGTAATTTGTGCGTTATTAGCTATCGCTTACTATATGAACGAAACTCTAAATATATGCACTTATATTACAAATGCTTGAATATATCTTTGCTTCCACCTTGTGGTTATGAGTCGCGATATACTTATAATTAGTTGGGGTGTCTGCGGTACTACACGCCCCAGTAAAGTCTTCGAAGAGCCGGCCAAAGCAGCAATACAGTTACCTACGAACACAGGCCTGCAAACAAGGAAAAATATATCGATCTGGGCACAAGAACAAGCAATCAACAGTGACAAAGGGAAAACCAACCCCGCACTACCTGAATATATCCTCTCAATATTTGACAAAATTGAAGTCAAATACCCCCTGCAGCCTGCCAACCTCGAGCAGCATCTCTTACCACTAGGCCTGGGCTGAACAAGCCCTGGAACGAGCAGGAGTATGTCTAGTTTAATCATGGCATCAATTTCATTTCCCACTTCGTTGCCCCCGAGGTTATCATGCGGTTCATTCCCCTGGACCTCGGGGGTTGGGGACACACCCCCTCCAAGCCCCCTCCAAGCCCCACGCAGAATTACCCCAAAAAGCTTGGGACCTCCCATCCACGGCTTGAGGACGAACTTGACAATCTTGTGGAAACAAGTTCTGTATCTGTGTCAGGAAAGGGGAGGAAGTCCACCGGCAACCGAGGAGAATCGTCCCAACGACTACCTTCCTCCCCCACATGCCCACAGTTGGGTATCATAAGCAAGAACAACGTACTCGAGAGACCCTAGGCATATTTACTCTTTGTGACAGTAATATACCCGTGGCGGGGAGCGGAATTGTACTGGTTGCCCAAAAAGGTGCAGTGGGACGTTGTGTTTGGTTTGTAAGATGTTAAACCTGTACCTAGGTACGGGCCACTAGCGACCAGTGTCTAAGACTTGCATTTGAAGCGATAACGCCCCTACATATACCCCGAACAACCAAATGACGTCAACCTAACTAGGTACATACAGTACATCAATTGAAGGGGCACACAGAGCAAGAATGTTCAAAAAGCGTGAAGCAAAAAGGAGCAAAAAGGTCAGAACCGATACCCAGGATCCTGAATCTGGCGACCATGGGGTTGTACAGTACGTGCTAGCATTACTAGACCTATGTAGTAACCAACACATCGTGGATTTTACGACCCTGACGTACAGAATATCGTTAGTCACCATCACCATTCAACGTCATGGAATTTGAAGAGGATGGATTCATAATCCTCATGGGGGCTGTATTCCCTAGATGCGGCTGTGCCAGGAGCTGCAGCAGGAGGCACACCACAATATCGAGCGCCAATTGCTTAGAGAGCTGGTCATTGTCTGAAGCCGGTTGGGGGGACAGCCAATGCCTGGCATACCTACGATACTCAAGGCCAGAAATCTAAAGCCTTCTTGCCGAGCTCAAGCTTGTAGAAGTATGGGTTGATTCAGAGCAAGATCAGATCATAAGTATGCACGAGTACATACCGGAGCAAGCACTATGCATGCTGCTATATCGACTGGCCAAACCTTCTCGCCTGACTGATATATATTTGGGGTGTCTCGGAGCATTTCGACAATTGTCAAAAGAAGCACCCCTGAATGCACTTGCGAATGACCCTCCGAATGGCCCTACGAATGCCCCTGCGGATGACCCTCCAGCGAGGGCATCTGCTCCACGTGGTCATTCACCATCACCATCTCCTTCACTGGACTTAGATATAGGAGAAAAGGATGTTTGGGAGATTATCACTTCAAGCCGGGCATCCTCTGCATACCCTCTGCCAAAGCGTGAAAAGCGAAATGTCATGCAGTCAATTAAGGAGTTGATAGATGAGCAGCGGAATACAGGCGGTGTACATGCAGTGGAGAGGTTAAAGATGGAGAAAGATTGTCTGTATAACTACAGCAATGTTACCAAGTTGGCTAGACTGACAGTCTGCACAACCCATGCTTGCGCTTAATGACGGAAAAATTTCTGTCATAGTCACTGTCATAAGATGTAAGCAAAAACGCTAGCACACTCTAACACATATATGGCTCACCAATATCAACCAAAGGAGGATGATCCACCTGAGCGACAACGAATCCGCTATACCTTAGAGATTAAATTGAAGCTCATACAACTTTGTGTGAGAACGGTAACCGTTATACCGAAACTGTCCCGAAGACAACTTCTGGTCCTATATATGAACCCTATTTACCTCTATACTTGGATATAATGCTGGTAATGGAAGTACCATACGCCGGAATGTTGCAGAGATTGCAAGGCAGATATTGCTGTATGGCGAGCATAGTCAGGTGTGGTAGTTGCTTCACCTACAGATCTTGAGCAAGCTGTTGATTCCTGCATTGAATGGATGGATCGGCATGGAGAAGAAAAACAGGCCAAAAGTACCCAATCTGTACGGGTTGAACAAGAGAAGAGAAGGCAGCAGTCAATTTCAAGACATTGCAACAATTGATTTGACGGGTTGTGGTTCTATACGAGAAAAACGAAGAAAGGCTGGGCAAGCATGGAGGGGGAAGAGATACAAGAGAATTGGGGCCGTTTAGATCGCCGGGGTGGAGCGACATTAGCATTGAGGGATATCCTGAATGCTATAACAAGTACTCCAACAAGTACTCCTACCACCACCTCCACTACCTCCACCTCCACTACCACCACCTCCACTACCTCCACCTCCACTACCACCACCTCCACTACCACCACCTCCACTACCACCACCTCCGGCTCCACTTCCTGCTTCTACCACCTCTTATACAGAGGTTTATCTCTCAACACTTGAGGAAGAGATATCTGATATTCGAGGGATACAATTGAGGATCCTAGATATACTAGGGGTTGTCAGTCCAAGTTATTAGAGGGTCCATTGCTAGACGACGGTACTACCTCCCTCGCAATACCAGCGCCGGTCGACATGATTTCGATGTCCTGGAGGCATATATTCGACAATACCCTGAGACCGCCTTTCTTGCATTATTCCGCATGCATCATGACTTGTTTTGGCATATCGTGGAGATATTGACAGAAGCTGGTGGGGAGGGTTACTGGGATCAGAGGGAGGTAGCCCATGGCTATAGGAGACCCATATCCCAACAGCACTATATGTTTTTGGAGGAGAGGGGGTGACTGGTGAAAGAACTCGAATTGCACTCAATATCAGCTATGGTTCGGTACAAGCATATACACAACTGACAATTCAGTTGTTTGTGAAGCTACTACCTGAGCAAGTGTGCTGGCCTCGAATTGACCAGTGTGTACAGCAACATCACCCGATATTTCGAAGGTGCATTGGGTTTCTTGATGGCTCGAATATCATCTTGTGAGATAAGCCAATGGCTGACCCAGAAGCATATTTCTCACGGAAGAGGGTTTATGGATTCAACTTACAAGCCATATGTGATTGGAATGGTTGATTTATATGGGTATCCATTGGTCATACTGCAAGTGCTCATGACTCTACAGCATTCAAATCAACAGCATTATATCAGCAAATCCACACCTTATTTGATCCGGAGGAATATGTTCTTGCAGATAAAGCCTATGCACTGGAAAGGAAGGAGCCTGCATCAAGAGAGCGTGCAAATGCAGCATTCAATTTTCAACTCAGGGCCGCGAGTGAAGATAGAATATGCCTTTGGGGTTACGGTGGCTTACACTACATAATATACCTATCCGAGCTGACAGTGGCAAGGAGCATGGCCAGCAGAGAGTTATCCAATGGACAATGGCTTGTATTGTATTGTGGTACATAATATACTCAGTGTCATCCGAGATGACAACAGCTGGCTACAGGAGGAGACCAACCGTGACCCCATAGAACAAGCAGAACAAAATCATGCAGAAAGAGAAGAATCTATACAGGCAAAGCTAGGCGCCGAGACGAACTGCGAGATCTTGTAGCATTGCTATAAGGTCATGGGGCAGAACTACCTCCAGACCCACCTCTCGAAGAGCCTTCCATTATGGTCAGCATCCTCTCCATCACTCGAGCAAAGCTCTCCGCCTAAGCTTGTGCAGCTTGTGCCTGAGCTTGAGCGGCTTCTGCATGCTTTGCCTGAGCACGGGCGTCTCCACTTGCGCATCAACTTGAATTTGAGCGATCCGCTCCTGAGCTGCCAGACGTTCCGTTCTGGCACGATCTTGAGCAGCCTGTTTTTTTTTATCAAGGACTTCCTCCAGAATTGCATGCATTGGCAGCTCTCGGTTACGCTTTGCCGAAGAACACAGGCGTGCTTGACCGCGATATCGGGGGGCAATGGATGTTTGTCGTGAAGGAGTAGGTGACTAATTAAATGGCTCGTACACAATGGTTGCCAACCACCAAAAGACCCCTCGAAGCCGCAATTGGCTTAAAGAAAACATGGAACGGCTGGTGTGTTGGATGGAGGAAAACCAGCAGAGTCTGTGTGGGAAGCAATCGGTATGGCATAAAGATGTGAAAGAGCAGGTATTTGCTAAAGGTGGTGAGACCACAATGAAGCAGATTGGGGAGAAGGTACAGAATATGGAGAATGCTTGGGGGGGTTCCCACAAGCTTCAAGATCAGTCAGGTGAGGGTGTACGCAGTGAAGACAATGCACTCTTAGAATCCAAATGCCCCTTGTTCTGGAGGCTAGGTGGGATTTGGGGAACCCGTCCCAATACAACTCCAATTGCGGCTGTCGATCCAACTCCGTCGGATCTGCCGGCATCAGCACAAGCACCACCTCCTCCATCACCAACAGAGGACTCAGATGATGAGAAGTTCGAATGAGAGGAAAGCCCTTCTCCAAAATCTGCAGCGCATGCGAGGTCTATATCTAGGCTAGCAAAGAGGCATGATAAAGTGCAAGATCTCCAGAGGATTATTGGAGATAGAGGGGCCTTTGAACTAGAAAAAGAGGATAAAAGTGTCCAGCTAGAACGAGATATACATAGGGAGCGGCTGGCAGCAGAGGAGTGACGAATGGGGCAGAAGGTAGGAGCAGTTGGAGGCACAAGAGCGCATTGTAAAGGCTCCAGCAGAGGCTCAAACTCAGCAAAACAGCCTTTAGAAAGACCTATACCATTTGGACACTATGGCCACCAGTTTCGGTCTAAAACACAATTTGCTACGTGTGTGCGTGGGGGATCCTCAGGACATACAACTGGACAGGCAAGATCCGGCTTGGCACCTTTGGGGGGTGATGGATTTCAATTTTTCCCTCATGAACCTGATCCCTACCACTACCTACCAGTAATTTGTTTATTTGCTGAGCAACATGGATTCCAAACCACCTCGAGATCTCATGCCCCGGATCACTTATACCCGTTCTAGCTGGTACAACATCAATTATGTTTCAGCAGATGAGGTCAAGCCTGGGATCACGTACCTGGTATGGTGGGACTTCAGTCCACCAGAGATTGTTCGCAAGTAATTAGGTCATGCGTGGTCTGGCTCCAAGGCAGAGACTTGTACGCAAATATCACCCAAGGTTGTTGGATAAGTTTCGGGGCAAACGAAGAAAGTATCAAACAGTTTCTGCAACAGTTGGTAAAGGATATAGACAGCTTTGGTACCACCTGAAGTCCCATTTTTTATGGTGAGCTTAGGTATGCTGTTGTGGAACTCCAACTCACCGGTGAAGCTGAAAAAGATTAGTTATTATATTTCTATCATCGATATTATACCTATACTATTACATATTCTTAAACTTCGTACTCTCACAATTCTCTCCCTTTCTCTCTGTCTCTTCCAATACCTAATCCATATATATTTACATTCCCAATACCAAGCCAACATATGTGAACATTTACAATACTCAGTACATATTTATTTATCTTTCTAATACGTCTCTATCTGTACTCTATGCTGGCAATTATCTCACTATATCTTTATATTATTGTTTAATACACTTCCTTTGTATCCTACAATCCTGAAATAATCCTCTTTGCATTATCTTCCTATCTGCCAGATCTACTTCTCCCTATCTAATACCTTTGCTGTCGGGGAAGTTCAGCAAAGAAGTGCGAGCATCTGGAGAGATGGGCAGCGAGCTAGTAAAGCAGATGGCAACAGATCAAGACACATTTGTAATGTACTGAAGGCCAGGTTCATATCGACTCGAGACCGGCTCCTCACCAACCGCAATACCCACCCGGATCTCTTCTTCACCCACTTGAATATTTCTACCACATTTTTGCTCGGGTCATTGAAGCTTGTAGGAAATACCCTCGCACCCATGCATATCACGTGAGTGTCGGCTAGGTAGTCAGGATAGGATAAATACTGGTGAAAGAGCTGGATAAGACAGGTTTTTCAGAGTCACTTGTCTGGCTATATAGTGCGTACTAGGTCTGCAAAGAGTGATCTGAACGGCCCTGCGAATATTTCCTCAATTCTCTGAGACGTGCAGAAGGCATTGTATGTAGTTGGGGATTAGTGTATAGATAAAACAGCTGCCTTTAGCTCAGATCTATATACTCTTGTGAATTCACCAAATTTCAATGGCAACAGATCAAATTCACTTACAATAAATAAAACACTGCAACCAACTTGGCAATAAAGAGGCAGGAATGGGGACCGCGTGGTAGGCACATGTACTTTCACGCTTTTAGTCAGGCCTTCAGCTCTATAGATTTTCCACTGTGAGTATATAGTACAAAATAAACACCTGCTCATCCCAATCCCACAACTATGGCGACAAAGGAAGCACGGATTTGGTACAGCACAGCAGTCGCAATTGGCGCTCATGACCAGCCACTCTCATGTCTGACTCAAAGTAAACTTTTGAGGTTTCACGGGTTGTGGTAAGCTATAGCTCTCTCGCTCATATTGACACGTGAAGTTCAGGGTAATGCCGCAATGTTGCATTTCGAGCATTACCCTGAGCGCCGACGGCAAAAGAAAGCAATAACGTCCTCCCTGAATTTGTAACCCAACAACAACAATCCGGAACTCGTTTCCTGTATTTTCTGAAACGACAAGTCATTAGTCAAGTGCACCGACCGGGAGGTGGTTTTGGGGGTTTTAGGGCGACCATCGATCGTTTCGTAGCCGTCGTTCTTGTTTTTATACTCCTGATTACATCTCCCATTGATACGAGCCCCCTAGCCCCCCCCAAACTCTCTCTCTCTCTTCCAACAGTCAGAGATATTGCCCGTGGGGTGAATTTCTTTGATGGACGCTCAAGGTTGATTGATATATACCAGGTAGTGTATACTCACTCAGTGGGGCCTTAAGGAGATACTGATGGAGGTCTATGGCCAGGGGGAGGTACAAGCAGCTGTGAACTGAGCAAGGGAATATAGTGTAGGAGTTTCTGTTAATATACACTACCTTCTCCTCAGCTACAGGTAGGGAGGGGAGTACTCCAGGGGAAGTATTTATAAACAGTATATATACACGGCCAGGATGCAATGCATTGTAGTTCCCCTGAAACTTCACTACCCAACATGCCGCAAAGTAGATTCATGGTTTCACTCATTTTCCTGCCATTTCTAGGTATGAGATAGTAGGGCAAAAAGCAACAACGCCAGATTAAACTCAAGGAAATATCGCACATGAGCAGAGCTATAAATCGCACCACACACCACACACCACACGCCCCCGTTCCTATATTAACAACCAGTAGGCACCATAACTCCATACTTCGACCCCTCTACCTCCGCTTATTTGCTGCCACCTTAGCCCCCTTCCTCTTCCTCCCACCACCCCCCAACCCCAAAAGCCCCGTGCCGCTCCCATCCTCATCCAGATCCATCAAATCCTCATATCCTCCCAAGGCCTCCTCCCCCTCACTAATCACCCTTTTCCCTTTTCCAGTCACCTGGCTCCCCGCTCCTCCCGCAGCCCCAGCCGGCCCCGCACCACCACCACCCGCAGAATCCTTCTTTGTCTTTACGCCTTCCAACTTCCCCGCCACCTCCTTTTCATACTCCTCCTTCTCCTTCCTCCTCTCCACAGCAGCTTTCTTAATCCCCTCCATCCTCCCCTCCAAATCCCCCAGTACCTCTTCGCACTGAGTAGCCCAATTCCCCAGCGTAGCTACCATCAATGGGATTTCCTCCCTAGCGACATCCCGGCCTGCGGTGGAGGAGACTTCGACTAGCTGGTGGGCGGTGTCGAGTTTGGCTGTTAAGAGGGAGGCGTAGATGGAAGAGATTACGAGGTCTTCGAGGGCCCGGGGGGTGGGGAGGGAGAGGGAGGTGAGGAGGTGTGGGTAGGAGAGGGTGGTGGAGGAGGGGGGTTGCGAGGAGAGGGTTATGAGGGAGAGTTGGAGGAGTTTGTGGTGTTGAGCTGGGGAGAGGGGTGGCAGCGGCGTGGGGAAGGTATTGTAGGTCGTGATGGAGCCGTAGGCGAAGATGCGGAGGAGGTTGTAGTACTATTTGGGAGAAGGTGTTAGTGAGATTGATAGAACGAGCGTGTGTAGAATTTGCAGTATAGTTATTGCAGACGGAGCCCAAACCCAAAACAACAAAACAGAAATACCCCCATTACCTTCTCATACTCCCCATTTCCCCTCAACTGCCCAATCTCCGGCAACTCTAACAGCTCCGAAAAAACAAAACACCCTGGCGCCTCCGTCGCTCTCGTAATGATATCCGCAGCTTTCGCTGGCCCCGCGCCCTTCGCTTGAATGATGAACGGTTGCAGAGCTAGGAAGGCTTTTTGGTCTGCCATTTTTCGTGATGTTGTGGCTCTGGCGGGGTCAAGACTTGGTTTTGGGGAGCCATGCGGCTCTGCGTTGCCTCGAGATTAGATTGGAGATAAGATGGATGTGAGTGTGTGTTACCCTGAAGCTGCGGATAAAAACGTGCCGACCTACAACAGCTAATATGTGTGGAGGTGTTCCCAAAGTTCATTAAATACGAGTGCAATTGAACGGGTGGATGTAGGAGATATCTTAATGGAATATATCAGGTAGAAACATACCTGTCTTTCTAAAATGGATGATAAATACAAATGTACACAATGCTCAGCATCCAACCGACCACCCCCTCGCCTCCATCACTAAAACCTTGATTACCAGCGCAGAAAAATGCCATCTATACACTCTCTGCCCTCTACACCTCCACCCCCTCCTTCTCCACCCCCCCCCCCCCCGCATCTACGAGAACA